>ERZ860264.1642-NODE-1642-length-14679-cov-5.905361_pt1 | contig 14679 bp, 12 predicted proteins | sample MGYA00509980_ERZ860264 | MGnify/ENA primary metagenome ERZ860264 (study PRJEB30046, sample SAMN00715212) | human gut metagenome | study: EMG produced TPA metagenomics assembly of the A metagenome-wide association study of gut microbiota in type 2... | reverse complement strand
AATATCAATTTTGCCCATGCGGCTTAGTATAAAATAATTTTTACGACTTACTTATTTAGAAAACGCGGGAAAATTAAAATTAGTTTAATTTAAGTAAACGAGGCCGTACAGAAAGTCTCCATACGGCCTCGAAATTCCGCCTGTTACCGGCATTATGGGAAAAAGAAAGACAGTCGGCTTGTAAGCCGGGTTATGTACGGTCAGGCCTAAGCCATCACGTGTCTGTCATTTATCTACTCCGTGCCTCACGACACGGCTCAAGCTGCCTACCCCCCGGCAACGGACGAGCCATCCTTAACTGCCGGTATATTTGGCATTGCAACCCATAAGATGTACGGACACCTCACGTCACCGTGCGGCCGGTGGGCTCTTACCCCGCCTTTTCACCCTTACCGGACCCCGCAGGACCCGGCGGTCATTCTCTGTTACATTGTCTTCGCGGTCGCCCGCGACTTCCCGTTAGGAAGTATGGCGCTCTATGTTGCCCGGACTTTCCTCCTTGCCTGCATTGCTGCCGACACGGCGACAGACGGTCCGGCTGTCTTTCTTATATTTATTTTACATTCACAAGTGTTTCTTTAGGTCTCTGCTGCATATACCGTCGTGCTGCAAGACCACGACGGCTGAAGTATCCGAAGAATCCGTTAATGCTGTAGACCACAAGCACAATGCCTGTGACCAGCGCAAGAACATCGAGTATCTTTTCAGCACCAATCACAAACACCGCAACACCGAACCCTATGCTGAGGACAGGAGCCGTAAGGAACCATCCGCTCAGGCCAAGCGTACGAATGTCGGGCATGAAATTGCAAAGCTGTATAACGCCACACAGCACAAGCAGCACACCCATGGCATATATAAGGTAATTGACAAAAAATGCAGGTACTATCACCATCAGCAGCCCTAAGATAAAGGATGCGCCGGAGACTATAATCAGTACCGGTGAACGCTTTATGCCGGCCTGCCTGGCCTTGTCAGATATAAAGACCGCGCTGAGCATACTCAAAATTCCAAGCACTAAAAATCCAATGCCCAAAATTATACACATACCCTCGAATATCTTCTCGCGGCCATGAAGCACTATCAGCAACACGCCGGCAATCAGAGTAAACAGATATGTGTAAATGAAACTCTTGTTGTTCATAGCTGTAACTGTATGGGTTATTGTCTATGCACTAATAACAATTTAACTATCTCACAAGTTTGCTCCGTTGTAAGACCGGTAGTGTTAAGGCACAAGTCATAGTTGTCGGCATGTCCCCATTTGCGGCCTGTATAATAGTTGTAGTAAGCGGCACGCTCGGAGTCCTTGCGGTCCAGCCAGTCATTCACGTCCTCTGCCTTCAGAAGCGGATTGCGTTCCAAGGTGCGTCTCACCCTCTCTTCCTTCCCGGCACAAAGGAATATGCTGACCAGATTGGGCAAGTCACGGCCAATATAGTCAGCCGTACGCCCTACAATGACACAGGGACCTTTCTCAAGAAGGTTGCGGATTACGTCGCTCTGCATCTTATAGAGGGTTCCACCGGTCATAGCCCCGGAAGTGAAATATGTCGAGGCTCCATAAGTAGCCCCTACCATAGACATAAAACGCGACGGTCGCTTCTCATCGGCCCTCTCGAAAAGGTCGGCTCGGAAACCCAATCTGTCGGAAGCCTCACGCAGCAATTCCTTGTCGTAATAAGACATTCCGAGACTTTCCGCAAGCAGTTTGCCGAGCTGACGGCCACCGCTGCCATACTGCCTGCCTATCACAATAATGTGCTCTTCCGGTTTCATCTGCCTTAATCGCTGTTGATAAAATTTCTACAAATTTATGATTATTTATCCGAATACCGAAATTTTTTTCTTATTTTTGCACGAAAATTATATCAGCGTTATGAGCAACAAAGACACTCAAGAGGCTACCGAAAGTATCGGAATGAAGGCGTACGAATTTCTGGTAGACAACATTAACGGAGATAAAGAATTGATTGACAATGCCATAAACGACATAGTCAAATCTGATACCACCGGACAGTTCACCGCAAGTGCCGCAAGATTTCTCTCTGCAATAGACCCGGAGAGCTTCGCTCCTCATATAAACATCCTGTTGCAGTCAGTCATAGACAAAGACCGCGAAAAGCAATATATGCCCGCACTGTTGCCCGCCATTTGGGGCACAGACTACATGAATCGCGCCGAAGAGCTGAGAGACCAGGACGACAATTTCCGCCGCATATTCAAGCGTGTACATCCTATAGGCATTATCTGACACCCGGCAACAATACATCCGTGCTTAATATACTCTAATTATGAACAAACTCTTATTGGCGGCCGCCGGACTCCTGATTTGCGCCGGGATGATGGCACAAGCCCCGAAGACAACTGAAATACAGATGAACAAACCTGCAAAACAATTGGTGATAGACACTACGGCTACAGGCCCTGTCTACGAAATAAAAACAGACCTCGGCAGCATTAAAGTGCGCCTGTACGACGACACGCCGCTCCACCGGGACAACTTTGCGAAACTGGCTGATGCCGGCGAGTATGACAGCGTACTCTTCCACCGCGTAATAAAGGACTTCATGGTCCAGACTGGAGACCTCAATTCCAAGAATCCCGATAATAAAATACCTTTAGGCGCCGGTGACAACGGATACACTGTCCCCGCTGAAATCAGTTATCCCGCCCATTTCCACAAATACGGGGCGTTGGCGGCAGCACGTACCGGTGACGAAGTCAATCCCGAGCGTGCCTCTTCCGGCTCACAATTCTATATTGTTACCGGCAATGTATGGAATCCTTCCTCACTGGCGCGTGTGGCGGAAAATTCCACCAATAAAGAGCGTCAGGCTTACTTTCAAAAATTAGTACGCGAAAATTGGCCTGAAATTCAGAAACTCCAGCAGGCCAATGACTCTGTCGCACTTGACAGGATGCGCGATGAGATGATTGCCAAGACAGAATCCGCAGTCAAACCGGCTGCCATGCCAGACAATGTGGCAGCCGTGTACACGACTATCGGTGGCACACCCCATCTGGACGGCGCGTACACTGTGTTCGGAGAGGTACTGGACGGAATGGACGTAGTGGAAAAAATACAGGCCTCGCAAACAGACCGACAGGACAATCCCGTCACTCCCATCCGTATAATCAGCGTCCGCCGCGTAGAAAAATAACGTGTTTAAAGACCTTTGACATAAATATATAGGGATTTATTTTCCCAAATCCCCAAAAAGTTGTAAATTTGAACGCATAAACTTTTCGGTGCTCCCCGAAAATAATACTCACTCAATTTCAAAGACATGAACGAGCTTGAAAAGACAATCCCTACAGAAGGGAATGTCAAGAACCAGAATGCCCCCGAGGCTCCCGTTTCTTCTGCTCAGGCAGAAGCCACAGAGAATGTTCCCGCTGAAACTGCGACAGCCGAAAACGCAGAAACCGCCCCGGCACTCCTGACTACCGACCCCGGCACCGAGGAAAAGGCCGACAGCCACAAGTATTTCCAGATGACAAAGAGTGAACTGGCCGATACCTTGGCGGCGATAGTCGAGGCCAAGGAAGCTGACCGGCATAAGGAAGTGGCCACTATCAAGCAGGCTTTCTACTTGCTCCGCAACGCCGAATTGGAAGCCGAGGCAATGAAATTCGCCGAAGAAGCCCAGCCCGGCGACTCCTTTGTAAGCGCCACCGACCCTGAAGAAGTGCGTTTCAAAGATTTGCTCGCCTCCTTCCGCGAGATGCGCAACGCTTATCTCGCAGCCGAAGAGGAACGCCGCATCAACAATCTGGCCAAAAAGAACGAAATCATAGACAGGCTTAAAGCGATTGCCGCAGATATTGACAATATAAACCTGCATATAAACGAAGTACGTCAGTTGCAGGAAGATTTCAAGACAATCTCCGACATCCCCGCCGGCGCTGTCAACGAAAGCTGGAAGAACTACCAGCTGGTGGTAGAGCAGATTTTCGACTGTCTGAAGATGAACAAAGAGCTTCGCGACCTTGATTTCAAGAAAAACCTGGAAGTAAAGCGCGACCTCATAGAGCAGGCCAAACTCCTTACCGAGGAATCCAATGTGATAGAGGCCTTCAAGAAATTGCAGGCCTTGCATGACCTGTGGCGCGAGGCCGGTCCCGTAGCCAAAGAATACCGCGAGGACATCTGGGCGGAGTTCAAAGCTCTCTCCACAATCGTCAACAAGCGTCACCAGGACTATTTCGAAGCCCGCAAACAGAACGAGCAAGCCAACGAGGCCGCGAAGACCCTGCTCTGCGAACAGATTGAAGCCATAAAAATCGACGAGCTTAAGACTTTCGCCGCCTTCGAGGAAGCAACCACAGCCATCAAGGATATGCAGGCCAAGTGGAAAGAACTCGGCTTCGCCTCCCGTAAGGCCAACAACGCCCTGTTCACACGTTTCCGCAAGGCTGCCGACGACTTCTTTGCCCGCAAGGCTGAGTTCTTCGCCAACACCAAGGCAGAACTTGCTGTAAACCTGGAGAAGAAAATAGCTTTGTGTGAAAAAGCCGAAGCCCTGAAAGACTCCACAGATTATAAGAAGACAGCAGATGCCATCATTGCCCTTCAGGCAGAGTGGAAAACCATAGGCAGCGTACCTCGTAAGCATAGCGACTCCGTATGGCAACGCTTCATGACCGCATGCAATACATTCTTCGACGCGCGCAAAAAAGATATGGCAAACCGTAGACAGGAAGAGAACGAAAACCTTGCCGCCAAGAAGCTCGTTATCGAGGCCCTCAAGGCTATCCCCTCCGATGCCCAGCGCTCTGAGGTGATTGAAACGCTCAAGGAGCAACAGGCCCGTTGGAATGCTATCGGTCATGTCCCCTTCAAGGTAAAAGACAAACTCTATGACGAGTACCGCGAAGCCTTATCCGCAGTACGCAAGAACTTCGACCTGCGCGAGAGTCGCGCCCGCATGAACCGCTTTGAAGAGCAGCTCAACGGTCTCAACGGTGACGAGCGCAAGCTGGCTCGCGAGCGCGACCGTCTCACCCGAGCCCTGGAGCAGAAACGCAACGAACTAAAGACATTCGAGAACAATCTCGGCTTCTTCAACATCAAGAGCAAAGAGGGCAGCAGCATGCTTCGCGAAATGGAACGTCGTACCGAGCGCATCAAAGATGAAATCAAGGAGCTTGAGAATAAAATCAAACTGACGAACCAAAGCAAAGCAGAAAAGAACGAGGCCGAAGAGCCTGAAGCATAATTTGCCGCGAACTTCCCAAATCCTCTTGAAAAAGAGGAAATTCCTGAAATACCACTTGACACCATATCGCATTGACCCGAAACGGTCAGTGCGGTATGTCTGACCTACGTAACTATGAGCGCACTAAAAAGCGACAAGATAAGACTTGGCAAGTATCTGCAAGCCTTCCTTATCATCGGCGATTTTGCTGTGATTAATCTGGCATACCTGCTGGTATGCCTTATTTTCAATGTGTCCCAAGAGTTTGAGAGCAAGCTCGTCTGGCTTGTCGCCAACGCCGCTTTTGTGCCCTCGGTGCTGTTATATTCGGACATACACAGACTTCGCATCCTCTATGCCGACAGGGTTGTGCTGCAGGCCTTCAAATCCATTTTCGTCTACGGCCTATGTATGACGGTACTCTTCTATGTGCTCGGCGTATTCGACGTGGGTTGGAAGGCAGGGGTCATTTTCATGTGCATGAGTTTCCTGCTTATGTCCGTCTGGTGGGTCATAGCCCACAAGATACTGAAGAAAGTAAGACGTATGGGCCTGAATTTCAAGCGTGTGATAATTGTAGGGGCACACGGCAACGCCACTACGCTGCTGTCTGAAATTCAGGAAGATGCCGGATACGGATATCATATAATGGGTTTTTTCGACAACGACCCTAAACTGCTTGAAAACTTCTCGGATTATTTCACCGCTCCCATGTATATGATTGGAGAGTTCGTGCGTAAGAATAAGATAGACCTGATATTCTATACTCTTGATGCCGGCGACGAAGCCCCTTTGGCTGAAGTTATGGGCATTGCGGATGAACAAGGCATCGAGTTTGTGTACATACCCAACTTTTCACGTACGCTTCGCGGCCACTTCGTGCAGGAGATGGTGGGGTCACTTCCAGTGATGACCCATACTATCTCCCCTCTTACCAAACACTACAACAGTTTGCTTAAGCGTGGTTTCGACCTTGCATTCGCTATCCCGGTGTTGTTGCTCTCCCCTATCTGGGCGCTGCCTATAGCCATCGGCATCAAACTTTCCTCACCCGGTCCCGTTCTCTTCAAACAGAAGCGTACCGGCATAAAAGGAAGGGACTTCACCTGCTACAAGTTTCGCACAATGCGAGTGAATGTAGATGCCGATTCCCGTCAGGCCACGGAAGATGACCCTCGAAAGACCAGATTCGGAGATTTCCTGCGCCGTTCCTCGCTTGACGAACTGCCACAGTTCCTTAACGTCCTGCTTGGCAACATGAGCGTAGTAGGGCCTCGTCCCCACATGGTAAGTCAGACCGAAGACTATCGCCGCCTCATTGACAAATACATGGTCCGTCACGCAGTGAAGCCGGGTATATCAGGCTGGGCACAGGTCAACGGATATAGAGGTGGCACCAAATATCTGTGGCAGATGGAAAAACGTGTGGAATACGATGTGTGGTATATCCATAACTGGAATATTTTCCTTGACATCAAAATAGTTTTCCTAACCATCTTCAACGCTTTGCGAGGTGACAATAACGCTTATTGAGATGAACAGAATGAAATTTATATTACTTACAGCAATAATCGCCTTGTCTTCAACATCTTTTTCCTTAAAAGCCACCGAACCGGACGTAGATTACGACCGGGGTATCCAGCTTCTGGATGCCGGCCAATATAAGGATGCGCTGAAGGCTTTCGGACGCTCGGCAAAAAAAGGGAATCTTGATGCCGAATATCAGATAGGGATTATGTTTCTGGAAGGACAAGGGATAAATCCGAATCCTGAAGATGCCGCGTACTGGTTTCGCAAAGCCGCCCAAAACGGACATGCCGCTTCACAATTCGAGATTGGTTACTGTTTCCTTAACGGAACAGGCGTGCAGAAAGACGAGCGAATGGCAGGCGAATGGTTTTGGCGCGCCGCAGAACAAGGAGACCCGGATGCCGCGCTGTTAGTGGCACGTATGTACCGCAACGGCACAGGTATGAAGCAGGACACCGAGATGGCCCGCAAATACTTCCGTATAGCAGCCGACGCCGGTATCGAGGAAGCTAAGTCGGAGCTTGACCGGCTCCCGGCACCAATAAAAAAGCCTGCAAAACAGACTTATAACAAAAGGAAGCGCAAATAAATGGATTACATACTGCCGATAGTCTGTCTGCTCGTTGGCCTGGTGCCGAGTCTTATTCTTTTTTCTCTCCGCAAAAAAGGCGACACCGTTTCCCAAAGACATACTGATGAGATGCGACGTCTGCACGAAATGCAGATAAAATCAATGCAGGAGGCCCAGGCCTTGCAGATAAAAACGCTCCACACAAACCAGAATGAGCAGATTGCCGCGCTGAAGGAGAGTCAGGCCAGACAGATAGAAACCATCACCCGGGCGCAGCAGGAGCAGATAGCAGCCCTGAAAGAAGAATTTCAGCAGGAACGACGGCAGATGCAAGAACGCGCCACCAGACAGGAGGAAGACATCCGGCGTGAGAATGTGGCTCAATTCAAGGCTTTGGCTGCGGAAATACTTACTGCGCAGACCGCCGGCCTGAAACAGACTAATTCCGAACAGCTCAAGGCTATACTCACCCCGTTGTCCGAGAATATAGAGAGTTTCCGTAAAGCCGTAAACGACAGCTATGTGCAGGAATCCGCTTCCCGCAAATCCCTCACTGACCAGATAGACCGTCTGATGCAGCTTAACGAGACCATAGGCGCCGATGCCAAGAACCTGACCTCCGCCCTCAAAGGCAACTCCAAGGTCCAGGGCGACTGGGGAGAGATGATTCTCGAGACAATGCTGGAAAACGCCGGTCTTGAAAAGGGGGTCAACTTCATCTCGCAGGTAACCCGCCGCGAAGACGGCACAGCGCTTCGCGACGAACAGGGCAACCTGCAGCGCCCGGACGTAATCGTGCTTTTGCCGGACTCCCGCAAGTTTATAATTGACTCCAAAGTCTCCCTGACCGCATACACCGACCTATGCGCCGCCGAGACGGAGCAGGACAGACGCATTTACGCCAGACGCAACCTTGAGTCCGTGCGCAACCACATTGACGAACTCGCAAGAAAAGACTATCCCAAATCAGTGGACGGAAGTGCCGACCACGTCCTTATGTTTATCCCCAACGAAGGAGCATACATCGCCGCCATGCAGGCTGACGCCGACCTGTGGACATACGCCTACCGGCACAATGTGGCCATTGTCTCTCCCACTCATCTTTTCTCGGTGATGAAGATTGTCTCTCAGCTTTGGGTCCAGGACAAGCAGAACCGCAACACTTTGGAAATAGCCAATAAAGGAGGCAGACTGTACGAAAAAATAGTAGGCTATGTATCTGCCCTCCAGGATGTGGGCGCTGCGCTCAAAAAAGCCACGGACAGTTACGAGACCGCCTACTCTCGCCTATATCAGGGGCGTGGCAACGTGGTGAAACTGGCACAGGACCTCAAGGACCTCGGAGCCAAAACGGCCAAAACATTGCCGCAGAATCTACTGGATAATTCAGAGCATCCGGAACCCTTGGCCGATTAACGCTCGCCACAGTCAATACACGCACAATCACAGAGTGAAGAAGTATTTAAAAGTGTTGAATAGTGTGCGTAAAAGCGTTTTCGTATGTCAGATTTTTTTTGTAATTTTGCTTTGATTTAGCCGACGCAACCCATGGTCGACTGATGCTCTCTCCTTAAAGGTGGCGTCACGAGAGGTTTCCCTTTCGCGTGTGCTTTTTCGTTTACTTTCAAGATTGACAGTTTAACACACATGCAGCAACAAGAAGACAGAATAATCCCGGTAAACATAGACACCGAGATGAAAAAAAGCTACATCGACTATTCGATGTCAGTTATTGTGAGCCGTGCCCTCCCGGATGTAAGGGATGGTTTCAAACCTGTACACCGACGTGTGCTTTACGGCATGAATATGCTTCATAACAATTATGCCGGTGAGACTAAGAAAAGCGCACGTATCGTGGGTGAGGTCATGGGTAAGTACCACCCTCACGGCGACTCATCCATCTATCTGACCATGGTACGTATGGCCCAGGAATGGAGTCTCCGCTACCCCCTGGTGTTCGGACAGGGAAACATGGGTTCCATTGACGGTGACTCACCGGCAGCCATGCGTTACACAGAGGTGAAACTCGAGCGCATGGGCGAAGAGATGCTGCGTGACCTGGACGCCGACACCGTTGACTTCGACCCCAACTTCGACAATACCCTTACCGAGCCTTCCGTCCTCCCTACCCGTATACCGAACCTCCTTGTCAACGGTGCCAGCGGCATCGCCGTGGGTATGGCCACAAATATGCCTCCTCACAACCTTACAGAGTGTCTGGATGGCGCTGTCGCCCTGATAGACAATCGCGACATGACTGTGGAGGACCTGATGCAGTACATCAAGGCCCCGGACTTTCCCACCGGCGGCGAAATATTTGGCCTTCAGGGTGTGAAAGACGCTTTCGAAACCGGACGCGGACGAATTGTAATACGTGCCAAAGCCGAAATAGAGACTGAGGGAGAACACGAAAAAATCGTGATTTCCGAGATTCCATACGGCGTAATCAAGAAGGAATTGGTGAAGAGCATCGCCGACCTGGTGATTGAGAAAAAGATAGACGGTATCGCCGACATTACCGACACTTCGGCTCGAGGACAGATTGACATCACCATTGACATAAAGCGCGATGCCAACGCATCTGTAGTCTTAAACAAGCTCTACAAGATGACACAGCTACAGACTTCTTTCTCAGTCAATAACGTAGCGCTTGTGAATGGACGTCCCAAGACACTGAACCTTAAAGAATTGCTTGAGGCTTTCATTGACCACCGACATGAGGTGGTAATACGCCGCACAAAATTCGAACTCCGTAAGGCTGAGGAAAGAGCGCATATCGTGAAGGGCCTGATGATAGCCTGCGACAACATCGATGAAGTAATCCACATTATCCGTTCTTCCAAGACCACCGATGAGGCTCGTGAACGACTGGGCCAGCGATTCCAGCTGGATGAGATACAGACTCGTGCAATTGTAGAGATGCGTCTTCGTCAGCTCACCGGACTGGAAATGGACAACCTGCGTGCCGAATACGAACAGCTTATGGCCACCATAGCTCATCTGAACGAAGTGCTTAGCAACGACCAGGTTTGCCGTGACCTCATAAAAACAGAACTCATTGAAATACGTGACAAGTACGGAGACGAGCGCCGCACGGTAATCAACCCCTTCAGCGGTGACTTCAATGCAGAGGACTTCTACCCCAATGACCCGATGATTATCACCATCTCACATCTCGGATACATCAAACGTACCCCGCTGGCCGAGTTCCGCGCCCAGCACAGAGGTGGCGTAGGAGCAAAAGGCAGCGACACCCGCGACTCAGACTTCATTGAACATATATATCCGGCCACTAACCACAATTATATGCTCTTCTTCACTCAGAAGGGCCGTTGCTACTGGCTAAAAGTATATGAAATCCCCGAGGGCGGCAAGAACACCAAGGGACGTGCCATACAGAACCTGCTGAATATAGAGAGCGATGATGCCGTAAATGCGATTATCCGCATAGAGCATCTGAACGACGATGAATATACTGAAAGCCACAACCTGATTTTCTGCACCCGCAAGGGTATAATCAAAAAGACCCCGCTTAAGGCTTATTCCAATCCGCGTAAGGTAGGTGTGAACGCTATTATAATCCGAGAGGATGATAAGGTGATAGATGTATGTCTTACCGATGGTGACTCCGAGGTGATAATGGCCGATAAAATGGGCCGCGCCATCAGATTCCACGAGAGTCAGGTTCGCGAAATGGGCCGCATGAGTACAGGAGTTAAGGGCATGACCCTCGCTGAGGACGAAGATGACGAAATTATAGGCATGATAACCATGTCCCGCAACACTGACAACACTGTAATGGTGGTATCGTCAAAAGGTTACGGTAAGCGCTCTGTCGTAGATGACTATCGCATCACCAGCAGAGGTGGCAAGGGAGTAAAGACTCTGGCTCTTACAGACAAGACCGGTCACCTGGTGGCTATAAAAAGCGTGACCGATGAGAACGACCTCGTGATTATCAACAAAAGCGGCATCACCATCCGTATGCCGCTTGCCACAGTTCCTGTACAAGGCCGCGCTACCCAAGGGGTCAAGCTCATAGACCTCACAAAGCGAGGCGATGTGATTGCATCCGTCTGCAAAGTTGATTCTGACCCTAAAGACGAAGATGAAGAGCTGCCGGAAACAGATACACCTGATTCCGAGACAAACGATTAAACCTTTTGTATAAAAAAAGCTCAAAATCAAAAAACAAACAGACAATGTGTCCGTTATATTTTAAATGCAAGGAATCAAAACATATTTCGGCACATTGAAACACCGTAAAATAATTGAACTAAACATAAACACTCACGGACATGAAGAAAATTTTTGCACTTGCCCTCGCAGCGGCCGCAGTGTTCTCAGTACAGGCACAGGATGTGAAGGAGATGTACGAGTCTGCCAAGAAACTTGATGATGCTTTCAACAAGGCAAAACCCACTCAGATGTCTCCTGACCGTCAGGTAGACGCGCCTACCGCCAAAGGACTGCTGGACGCCATTCAGCAGTACGAACAGATAATGAAACTTGAGGCTGAGTCCGGCGCAAAGCCCAAGTTCACCAAGAAGATTATGGACAGCATGAAGAAGCATGCCGAGGCTGCCGACTTCAACGTCGCCGCAGTAGCGCTTTTCAACGGTGGCCTGCAATATCCCGAAGCATATACCGCTTTCATGTTGAGCGGCGAATCCAGCAAGGAAATGCAAGTTCCCGACTCTATCTATGCCATTGACTTCTTCAATGCAGGCAACTCAGCATACGGTCGTGACTTTGAGGCTGCCGCCAAAGCCTACGATGCAGCCATCAGCGCGAACATAAGCGACCCACAGGCTTTTGTTTACGCTATCGGCGCCCGTCAGAACCTTATGAGCCAAAAGCCTGAAGCGGCTGACAAGGCACGTAAGGAAATCCACGATGTCGCAAAGATTGGCGTCGACAAGTTCGGCTATAATCAGGACTTCATCTTCAACAACTACCTCCAGTATTTCTTTGACACCGAAGACTTCGACAGCGCGCTTGCAGAACTGGCAAAGGCAGAAGCCGCAGATGCGTCAAATGCCAATGTTTACCGTCTGCGCGGTATCATAAGCAACGCAAAACACGACTACCTGGCGTCTGTACCCGCTTTCGAGAAAATGAGCGAGCTCACAGACAAATATGACTACCTCCTCAAGGCTGCCGCTGACCTCAACAGTGTGGGTAAAGCCATAATGGGTAACATTGCCAACCCCACTCCCGAAGACAAGGCTCAGATTCTCCACATATTTGATTCTGCCCTTAAAATCGCCAACAAGGCTAAGACAGCTCCCGATGCCGACAGCCGCGTCTCTAATGAAATCGAGGATATAGAGTACAATATTGAAAACGCAAACAAACTCTGATTCACATACATTCAAGTTCCATTTTCCGGTACTTGAATAAATAAGACATCTACAAGGGGCTGTGTCAAAATATTAAATTTGATGCAGCTCCTTATCCTTAAGAAGTTGACCTCAAGAATACAGTGGATTTTCTAAGAAAAAACCGTCTCTCCAGAACGATGAAATGAAAAAATGGACTTTTTGCATATTTGCGACACTCTGTCTGTCCGCCGCTTTTGCTTTTGCCGCGAATCCGCGCAAAAATATCCGGCAGGCCAATAAACTGGCCGGCGACTACACAAAGGTGAAGCAGGCAAGGGAGTTGATAAATGAAGTACTCGCCGACTCAACATTTACTCCGGACGCCTATACCTACTTCGTAGCCGGGAAGATAGAGCGCGAGGCATACCGTCATTTCTATAAAATGCTGTCCATTAATCGTAAAGACCCTAATGTAGACCTTGTATCCATGGGCGATGCCCTGATGAGCGCAAACCGCTATTTCACCAAATGTATGGCTTTGGACTCAGTGCCGGACAAACATGGGGTAATCAAGGTAAAATACAGTCCCGAATTGGCGGAGTGGCTGAATATTTCGGCACCGGCCCTCTACAATGCCGGCATCGCCTACATGAATAAGAAACACTATTACCCCAAGGCCTACAATGCCTTTATGGAATACGCATCCCTCCCGGACAAAGCCTATTTCCATCCCGATATTCCGATGAGCGACTCCATACGGGCCAACGCATATTTTTACGGCGGCGTAATGGCTTACAATGCGCATGAATACGACAAGGCCTTCAATGCTTTCCGAAAGGCACGCAAAAACGGATACACGCGCAAAGAAGTGTTCCTGAACCAGATTTCCTCCTTATCAAACATTATTAAGGCACATCCCGAAATGCGCGACTCGCTGGGACGGGAAGTGACTCGTACAGCCGGCGATGCCCTGAAAATACATGGAGTGGACAAAACGCCTGTATTCATTCAAAAATATGTGGCCGGACTGATGATTGAAGAGTTGCCCGGACAGGCACTCGCAGCTATAGACACAGCCCTGGACAAGAATCCGGAAATGGCGCTTCTGCACAACATGAAGGCCGGTGTCCTGGCATCTATGAATCGCAAGGATGAAGCTGTGGCGGAATATCGCAAAGCCGCCGATTACAGCAACGCCGACATCCACACTCTAAAAAGCGCCTCTAAATATATCGCCTCTGTCGGCATCGAGAAACTTGACAGCATCAAAGGGCGTGGACGTAGCGCCCGTGAAATGGCGAAATCCATACGCGAAAAATATCTGCGTCCTGCCTTGCATTACGCCAACAGGGCTGCTGAATCAGCCCCTGAGGATGCCGAAATCAAGAATACTATCGAAACCGTTACATACCGATTGCACTAATGGAATACACTATCAAAGAAGTAAAACCCGGCATGGAGATTCCTGCCGAGATGCTTGACCTGTACAAAGACGCTTTTCCTCCTGAAGAGAGAAGACCATGGGATACCCCTGAGGATGTCCGTCTCTTCATGGACGGACATCCTCGGATGCACATGAAAATAATGGAGACAGATAACAGATTCGTCGGTTTCCTAATTTACTGGCACCTGACGGACAACGTTATTTACGGAGAGCATCTTGCCACCTTGCCACATCTGCGTGGCAACGGTCTCGGTGCAAAATTTATCGCAGACTTCGAGCGTACGGACCCCGACATGGAGTTGGTACTGGAAGTAGAGCCGCCGGTGGACGAACTTACCCTTCGGCGTATTGGTTTCTACCGACGCTTAGGCCTGGTATTGCATACGGACATCCGCTATATCCAGCCCCCCTACGCTCCCGGTCAGGATTCCATCGAACTTAAACTTATGAGTACTCCGGGCTTGAAAGGCAGTAAACTGAGTGAACATATAGTGCCGACACTGCGCAGCACTATTTATGGAGTCTGAAGGAGTTACAGAGTATAAATAAACAGGAAGAGGCTGTCTAACAACGAAAGTTAGGCAGTCTCTATTTTATACACAAAATCAG
>ERZ860264.1638-NODE-1638-length-14694-cov-5.175695_pt1 | contig 14694 bp, 12 predicted proteins | sample MGYA00509980_ERZ860264 | MGnify/ENA primary metagenome ERZ860264 (study PRJEB30046, sample SAMN00715212) | human gut metagenome | study: EMG produced TPA metagenomics assembly of the A metagenome-wide association study of gut microbiota in type 2... | reverse complement strand
GGGTGCAGGTGTAAAGGCGGCGACGCCAAAGCCGAGCACTACTAATAGCCCGAAATCTTTCGCCGTTCGTGGTTTCCCTTCCCGCACATGGCATTCCGGTTCGTCATCCTTTCGTTTTGTTTGTTTGACTTGTGTCCCACACTCGGTCCGCGCCCCGGCGCGTGCCGCAGTTCGAATCCATCATGGTGGCTATAGCGGCGGTGTCCCACCTCTTCCCATCCCGAACAGAGAAGTTAAGCCCGCCCTCGCCGATGGTACTGCCCGCAAGGCGGGAGAGTAGGTAGCCGCCTTTTTCCATTCCGTTCCCCCGCGCACGGCCCATGCCGGGCGGGGGAACGGGTTTTTTATTCCCCGGGGCTTCTGAATTGTTACATTGGTATATGAAATAAGTTGTATGTTATTCTTGGCTTCTATGGGTATATGACTTTCTGGCCTTCAATAATGTAGATACCTTTTTTTACCTCTTTTACAGGGCATCCGGATAAATCGTATATAGATTTCATGGTTCTGTTCCCGTGAAGATGGACAGGTTTGACAGACAAGCCGCCTTCTCCGATAGAGAAATCTGTTACTCTGTTGCTCATCGTGTTCAAGGCTCTGACATCCGTTGCTTCCAAAGCCCGATTGTATAGGATAAGGTCATCCATCCTTACGTCTACGGAACCCCAAAAAGAGCCGTAGCCTAAATAGAAATTAGGGCATGATTGAATAAAGTCTATGACCCGATTATAATCAAAGTCTTTTGTGTCTGTAATATTGATGCCATTACAGTTTCCGATGTATTCAACGTCACGTATCTTACTTCCGTTGACGTATATGGTACACCCTTGGCTACGTGAAATGGTTATCGTGACGAGACACCATTTACCGACAGGAATACGTTCGGAGATAATACTACCAGGATGGTTGATGTCGAACCAGTCTTTGCCATTGTTAAAGCCTACGTAGGAATTACCTGTAAGATATAGCCTGGTGTTAACCGCAGGATTGTAGAAAGACCATATTGCGTCCCATGGAATGTCGTCAGTACGTTTCACCCATAAAGATACGGTCATACCTTCCAAACGCTCATTCCTTAGCGGATTGGGCATTTGTGTGTAGCTGCAATAGCCGCTTGCGCCGAAATATTGGTGCAGGATGCTGCCGTTGCGCAGACTGTCCTTTTCCAACGACGGTTTGTTGTTGCCGCCTTGCGACAAGCGCTTGGCTGTTTGTACGTGGTCGTATGCATTGACGAAAGGCTCTTGGTCGAAATCATAATATGCTTTTATGCCACCAAGCCAATTACCGTCGGGCAGAGATTCCTTGCGGGCTTTCACGTGGAACGTGTCAGTCCAAAAGTAGTCACCGCAGGACAGTTCGCAGGATAATTGCACGGGGATGTCTTCCGTCAGGTCGGCCGGGTTGTATCGTCCGGTATGGGAAACCACGTCCGGAGTGTCGGACTCCCATTTGGCGTTGACATTGATTTCCTTCTCCAGTCCATACAAGTCCATGTTGCGCGAGATGTATTGGTTGTCCTTGACCGGAATGGTGGTTGTATTGAGTGTATAAGCCAAGGCGTATGCATCTCCCATCCGGTATCCCCATAGATTTGTGCCATTGTCGCCACATGCAGTGAAACAGACGGCTTTGATAGTGGTCGGTTCCATTTGTTGCTCCGTTACGACTCCTTCGTAAACCGTACCGTTCAGGTTCAAGGTGATATATGAATTGCCGTCATATATCTTCCAAGTTCCGCTGTATGCCCCTTCTACCTTCCCGTCTTCACGGAGCAAGATTTCTGCGGGGGTGGCCTCTTCGTAGGCGGCATGGTTTTGCCCGTAGGGATGGGTGAGGATATGATAACGGCCTGCTACCTCTTTAGAATCGAACCGTTGGGAAGAGGCTATCTGACGGTCGCCTGTCGTTTCTCCGTGGAACTCGAACGGAGCGGCTACGGGCCAACCGGAACGGTTCAGGAACAGTTGGTGCACACGAACCTGATGTCCCGCCGTCCCGTCATTGAATTTGGTATGGTAAACCAAGTAAGTGCGTCCGTCCTCTGCGGCAAATACGGAATTATGTCCTTGTGCACGTTCGCCGACATTCATAAATCCCCAATGGTTGTAGGCTCCCAATAGCTTTTCACCGCGATTGTCTGCATTGGGACCGTAATTAAGTTTCCAACTTGTGAAGATGGCATCAGTCCCGTTCATGTCCTTGTACGGGCCGTCCGGACGAGACGAACGGAATACGCGCATCTCGTATCCGCCGTTGGGTTCAAGCCCGCCATAGCTCATGAACAAGTAATAGTGGTTGCCGATATGTTCGATATAGGAACCTTCGCCCGATACATAACAACCGCCTGCGATTTTCTTTCCGAAGTACGGGTCGGATGTCACGTTAGCCCCTTTCGTATCGAAGTCCCCCGTATAAGTGACGTTGTAGTCCCGCAGACCGGTATTCGGATCTAATTGCAGGATATAGATGCCACCCGACCAAGAGCCGTACGACATCCATAACGTCCCGTCTTCATCGTAGAACACGCAAGGGTCTATGGCGTGCGGCCAATAATCTCCCCATTTTTCCTGTTTATACCGTGCAGGGAGGCTCGATTGCTTTCCGATGACTAATTCCAGATCGGTCTTGTGGAAGGAGATGCGTTCGTCCGTGTCGCTGCGGAATCCGCTGAATACAACAGGACCTTGGTAGACGTAAGGCCCTTCTATGCGGTCGGCCGTGAGCAGGATGATACAAGAATTCCATTGCGGACCGTTCAGGCTGAGGTATTGGCACCATTTCCCCAACACGGGATTGTAAATAATGTCCGGAGCCCACATGTTGCCGTCTACGGTCCATGGCGTTTCTTCTCCATTGGTACCGGTACCGGGAAGGGCGCAGTTCCAGGCTGCGGCATCGAAATTACCGAAATCCACCGTTTCGCCGTGGATGGTGATTTTCCGCGTTTGGTGGGTGTGGAAAGCGTCTGCCGGAGCTACGTCGGACGTGATTGTCCCGTCTGTATTCACCATGCCCCAAGGAAAGGACACCCCGGTCCAGTTCTGCAAATCCCGGGTTTTGGCAGTGGCCATGTGTGAACCGAAGACGTAATACAGCCTGCTCCCCTCATCATAAGCGATGGAAGAGTCGTGCACACTGGTGCGTTGCATGCTTATTGTGGAATATTTGTTTTTCGCATCCTCCGTAGTCATGGGAATCCGGAGAGTTTCCTCTTGTCCGTGCGAAGGCAAGGAATGGGATAGCGTAACTGTGAGCACCAGGCTTTTCAATAGGGAACAGAATACTTTTTTCATGACTTTCATCAGGTTAATGGTTTTAAAGCACAAAACGCAACTAACTTTCCTGAAGTTAATTGCGTTTGTATTGAGTTGCGGAGGCTCGACTCGAACGAACGACCTCCAGGTTATGAGCCTGGCGAGCTACCAACTGCTCCACTCCGCGATGTGTTTCTTGTTTCTGTGTGCAAAGGTAATGCTTTTCCACAGAATGGCCAAATAAATTGCGGATTATTTTCGTGAAATTGCGAATGTGACCGTTTCGTTGCCGGTGGTGGAGCGTTCCGTGTTCCTTGTCTTGCAGCGGTGGTAGGCCACCATTAGTCTTGTACAAGGATATAGTTTATTTGGCTTTCTTCGTTGGTGGCTTCCTGTTTGAAGATGACCGGTCGGAGACCGTCGTTGCAACTACACAGATGGCAATGCCTGCTTTGCTTATCCAATCGCCGTAGTAGAACGGCTCTTTCGTTGCGCCGTGGGCCAACGCAAATACATATTGGTAAATCGCTTTCCAAGCCTCGTCGCAAAATCCGTCGGGTTTGGCATAGTCGGCATAAAATACCTGTCCTTCGCGGAGCATCGGGCATGGGGCAGTCCTGCTGCGCCGTATGCAAAATTACGGAAAAGCCGGTATGGCGGCAATAAAGTCTGTGTTAATTAGAGCCGGGCTTACCCGTTTCGGATAACAATGGCAGGCTTTTTTGCCGGACAGAAACGAAAATTAAGGGGGAAATATTGCCTGCTTGCCGGATTTCGCTTACATTTGTAACAGTTATGGCTGTTTCGAAGACAAGGACACGATTGGTGGATGTGGCGCGAGGGCTGTTTGCCAAGCAAGGGCTGGAGAATACGACGATGAACGATATTGCCGTAGCCTCGGGCAAAGGACGCCGTACGCTTTACACCTATTTCAAGAATAAGGAAGACATTTATTTTGCCGTGATAGAAACGGAGTTGGAGCATCTTTCGGCCCAGTTGTCGGAAGTGGCCAATAAAAGGATGGATTTGGAGGAAAAACTGGTGGAAATCATTTATGTCCATTTGCATTCCATTAAAGAGGTCGTGTTGCGCAACGGTAATTTGCGTGCCGAATTCTTCCGTAATATCTGGATGGTGGAGAAGGTGAGGAAACATTTCGACCAAAAAGAAACGGAGTTTTTCATCGGGGTGTTGAAAGAAGGGGTCGCCTCGGGTGAGTTTTCCATAGAGAATGTGGCATTGGTGGCCGATGTGATGCACTATTGCGTGAAAGGGTTGGAGGTGCCTTACATCTACGGCCGCTTGGGAGAGGGATTGAACAAGGCGGAAACGCGCCGCATGGTGAAGACATTGATACACCGCGCATTGCGGGGAGAACGTTGACAGATAATATATTTAACCATTAAATAATAAATTGATTATGGGATTATTGACAGGAAAGACGGCTTTGGTGACGGGTGCCGCCCGCGGTATCGGTAAAGCCATAGCCCTGAAGTTTGCCGCCGAAGGCGCGAACGTGGCTTTTACGGATTTGGTAATTGATGAAAACGGCCAGGCTACCGAGGCGGAAATCGCCGCTTTCGGCGTGAAGGCCAAAGGCTACGCTTCCAATGCGGCTGATTTTGCACAGACGGAAGAAGTGGTGAAGCAGGTGAAAGAGGATTTCGGTTCGATAGATATTTTGGTAAACAATGCCGGTATCACCAAAGACGGCTTGATGTTGCGCATGACGGAGGCACAGTGGGACGCAGTGATTGCCGTCAACCTGAAGTCGGCTTTCAACTTCATCCACGCTTGTACGCCTATTATGATGCGCCAAAAGGGCGGTTCCATCATCAACATGGCTTCCGTGGTGGGTGTACATGGCAATGCCGGACAGTGTAACTATTCGGCTTCCAAGGCCGGTATGATAGCTTTGGCCAAGTCCATAGCCCAGGAGATGGGAGCCAAGGGCATCCGTGCCAATGCCATAGCACCAGGCTTTATCGAAACGGCCATGACGGCGGCATTGTCGGACGACGTGCGTGCGGAATGGTGCAAGAAGATACCTTTGCGTCGTGGCGGCACGCCGGAAGACGTGGCCAACGTGGCACTTTTCTTGGCTTCCGACCTGTCTTCTTACGTGTCGGGACAGGTTATCCAGATTGACGGTGGCATGAACATGTAATCCGTATGGACGTAGTCTACGAAGACAACCACCTCATCATCGTCGACAAAAGCAGTTCGGAGATTGTACAGGGCGACAAGACCGGCGACAAGCCTTTGGCGGAGATGGTGAAGGAATACATCAAACAGAAGTACCACAAGCCGGGGAACGTGTTCCTCGGCGTGGTGCATCGTTTGGACCGTCCCGTGAGCGGACTGGTGGTCTTTGCCCGTACCGGCAAGGCTTTGGCCCGGCTCAACGAAATGTTCCGTACGAAAGAAGTGCACAAGACGTATTGGGCCATTACGGGGAATTGCCCGCCTGCGGAAGAAGGGGAACTGGTGCATTGGCTGGTGCGCAACGAGAAGCAGAACAAGTCGTATGCTTACGGCAAGGAAAAGCCCGGGGCGAAGAAAGCCATCCTCGACTATAAGCTTATCGGACGTTCGGAACGTTATTTCCTTTTGGAAATAGACCTCAAAACCGGCCGCCACCATCAAATCCGCTGCCAGTTGGCCAAGATGGGTTGCCCGATCAAGGGAGACCTGAAGTACGGTGCGCCGCGCAGCAACCCCGACGGGAGCATTTGCCTGCATGCCCGCCGTGTGCGTTTCGTCCACCCCGTATCCAAGCAAGAGATAGACGTGGAGGCACCCGTGCCCGAGGGCAATTTGTGGCATAGCTTCCAAAATGACAAATAGTCATTTTCTGGCTGACGAGAATGGCGTATTTGCAAGCCGGGACGGGAGCTGTCGCGAATAATGGATTCTCGCGTGTCGGGAATCTGACAGAATGCTGCCTTTTGTTTTTGGAGCTTTCTTTTCGATAGAGGATATGCCATGTTTTCCGCATGGCTTTTTTTATATGTCTTTCCGTCGGGCGTTTCCGCTGTCGTTTTGTTTTTCCTTTTTGAGGCTCTCGGGCTTCCATGTAGGTGGGAAAACAGGGCTTTCAGCATCTCTTCTCCACGGTAAGAAGTTGTTTTTCCGTCTTTTGGTACAGGTCGCTCGCAAGTTCTGCGGACATTGGAAAATCGCTTTCAGCCGAATGAATTTTTATTCGGCTGAAAGCGATTCCGGGAAATGCCGCATAGGAGCAAAAGATGCCCTTGCTGCATGGCTTTTTGTTAACGTTTGGCTTCCCATGGCAGGAATTTCCGTTTTTGGGGTTATGGTGTAAAAGAGGCAGTTGCTGTCTTTTTGTCGGCATTTTCATTTCTTTTCCTGACATCCTGTCCGCACGTAAGTGTTGGCTTGTGCGGCTGCCCGTAATGCCGGATTTTTCGTTTTTTTGGCCGGATTCAGGCTGTATGCCTTGAAAATGATACAAAAAACAAAATAAATGTAACATAGGCGAAAGAGAAATCTTGTTTTTATTCGTAATTTTGCGGCAGGAACAATCAAATAATTAATCAATAATCCATGAAGAAATACTTCTTGCTCGCATGTGCGTTTTGTGCGTTTGGGGTGGCAGATGCGGCCACCATACAGTTTTCAAGTCCTGATAAAAAGTTGCAGGTGACGGTGGCCGATGACGGTGGCCGCCCTACTTACCGTGTCGTTTGCGGTGAGACCGTGTTCTTGGAACAATCTCCTTTGGGATTGCTGACGAATATCGGTGATTTCTCACAAGGGATGACCTTGCAGGAATCTTCTTTTTCTTCCTCGCCGGTGTCCGGCCACTATGAATTGCCTACTATAAAACGCAGCAAGGTGGACGTGCGGGCCACGAAAGCGGTTTGCCCTTTTTATAAGGACGGCAAGCACATTTTCGATGTCGTGTTCCATGTGTCCGACCATGATGTGGCCTTTAAATATAAGATGTATCCACAGGGGAATACCTTGTGCTGTGTGGTCAAGGAGGAGACGACGGGCTTCGTGCTTCCTCAGGGTACCACGACATTCCTCTGTCCGCAGGCCGGGCCGATGGGAGGATTTGCGCGAACCAGCCCGAGTTATGAGACATCGTACACCGCAGACGGTGAGATGGGAAAGAACGGTTGGGGTAACGGTTACACGTTTCCCTGCCTGTTCCGTACGGGGAATAAGGGCTGGGTGCTGATTTCCGAGACAGGAGTGGACAGCCGTTATTGCGCAAGCCGCTTGATGGGAAAGGACGGCGGCCTTTACACCATCGGTTTTCCTCAGGAGGGGGAATATAACGGTAACGGGACGGCCTGCCCCGGTATCGCCTTGCCGGGCGAAACGCCTTGGCGCACGGTTACCGTGGGGCAGACGTTGGCACCGATTGTGGAGACCACCATACCATACGACGTGGTAGAGCCTCTCTATGAGCCTTCGCGCCGGTATGTCTACGGTCGTGGCACGTGGAGTTGGATTATCGCAGGCGACAACAGCATGAACTATGACGAACAGAAGCGTTATGTGGATTTTGCGGCGGACATGGGTTACGAGAGCGTGCTCGTGGATGCCTGGTGGGATTCGCGCGTGGGATACGAACGGACGGCAGAACTGGCCCGTTACGCCGCAGGCAAGGGGGTCGGCCTGTATTTGTGGTACAATTCCAACGGTTATTGGAACGATGCGCCCCAAGGGCCGCGTGGCCGCATGGACAACATGATAGTCCGCCGCCGGGAGATGAAATGGATGAAGGAAACCGGCATCCGGGGTATCAAGGTAGACTTCATCGGGAGCGACAAGCAACAGACCATGCAGCTTTACGAAGACATCTTGGCTGATGCCAACGATTACGGTTTGATGGTGATTTACCACGGTTGCACCCTTCCGCGTGGTTGGGAGCGGATGTATCCCAATTTCGTGGCCAGCGAGGCGGTATTGGCCAGTGAGAACCTGAACTTCTCGCAGAAAAGTTGCGATGCCGAGGCTTTCAATGCCTGCTTGCATCCTTTCATCCGGAACACGGTGGGCAGTATGGATTTCGGTGGCAGTGCGCTGAACAAGTATTACAATGCGAAGAATGAACCGCGCGGCAGCCGCCGGGTGACGTCCGATGTCTATGCGTTGGCTACGGCCGTATTGTTCCAGTCGCCCGTGCAACATTTTGCCCTCGCCCCCAACAATCTGACGGACGCTCCGGCTTGGGCGATAGATTTCATGAAGCAAGTGCCTACGACGTGGGATGATGTCCGTTTCATCGATGGTTACCCCGGGAAATACGTCATTCTGGCGCGTCGTCACGGCGATAAATGGTATGTGGCGGGAGTGAACGCGCAGCAGGAAACGCTGAAGACGGAAATCAGCCTGCCGATGTGGGCTTCCGGTACGGAATTGCAGGTATATGCCGATGACAATAAGTTGCAGGGCGAAGTGAAGTCGGTGAAGTTAGGGAAGAAACAGACCGTGAAAGTAACGATTCCGTGCAACGGAGGTCTGATGATGGTAAATCGGTAGAAGAATGATGACGTTCTTGAGCATGATGGTTTTATGCTTCGCCTTAGGTTGGCCGGCCTTGGCGAGGGCACAAGGGAATCCGTGGAACAACCCGGTCGTGTCGCCCCGTGTGGGTACCGGAGGGGAAGTGACTTTTTCGGTCAGTGCCCCTTCTGCTTCACGGGTGGAGCTTTCGGGGCAGTTTATGGACGGTACATGCCCGATGCGGAAAGGAACTGACGGGGTGTGGAGCGTGACGGTAAAGATAGGCCGCCCCGACATTTATCCTTACTCATTCCGCATCGACGGGGTGGAGGTTTCCGACCCGAGCAACCCCCTGGCCTTTCCCAACGAACGTTTCAAGGCTAGCTTGTTGGAGATGCCGGACACGGCAGCCCTCTATGCACGCCATAAAGATGTTCCGAGGGGACAGGTACGCTATTGCAGTTATTATTCCGAGGTCTTGCAGACCGACCGTACGATGTTGGTGTATACCCCTCCGGGCTATGACCGGGAGGCCGGTCGGCGTTATCCCGTGCTTTATCTCGTGAGCGGCACGACCGATACGGAGGAAACCTGGTACAAGGTGGGGCGCGTGGATGCCATTTTGGACAATCTCATCGCCAGGGGAGAGGCCGAGCCGATGCTCGTGGTCATGCCGTACGGTTATATGCCGTCCCACGGTACGCCTATGCCCTCATCGCCTGAGGCTGCCGAAATGTATGCCACCTTTGCCCGCGAACTGACGGAAGCCGTGATACCCTATGTGGAGTCGGAGTTCCGTACGGAACTTTCGCGTGAGTCCCGTGCGGTCGGCGGGTTCTCGCGTGGCGGCGGGCAGGCTCTGTTTGCAGCCTTTTCCCATCCTGAATTGTTCGCCCATGTGGCTTCTTATAGTGCCTATCTTACTCCGCAGGTGATGGACCGTCATTTCGGGCGGCTTATGGAGGATCCCGCACGTATGGATTCCCTCTACCGGGTGAAATGGTTCGGTGTCGGGCGCGGGGATTTCCTCTATGCCGATGTGATGAGGCACCTTGATTATTTTCGGGAGAAAGGTATTTCCTGCCGGACGTGTATCACGGACGGGGGCCATACATGGATGAACGCCCGTGCCTACTTGGCTGAAACGTTGAGGCTTTTCTTCCGGTCGTCCGAATCCTGAGGATGGTTTTTGGGGCTATAAAATAATAACCTTTAAATAATAGATTGGTAAAATGAAACATTCACTTATGACCTCTGCCCTCGCCGCATTGTTGGCATGTGCAGGGCAAACCGTGCTTTACGCACAAGATCCCATTATCCAGACCAAGTACACGGCCGACCCCGCGCCCATGTTACATAACGACACCGTGTTCCTTTATACGGGGCATGACGAAGACGACGCGCAGGGTTACGGTTTCAAGATGCTTGACTGGCAGCTTTATACGTCTACCGACATGGTGAACTGGACCGACCATGGCCCGGTGGCTTCCACGAAGGATTTTGCATGGCGCAAGCGTGACAACGGAGCCTGGGCTGCACAAGTGGTAGAGCGGAACGGCAAGTTCTACATGTACTGTCCGCTTCACGGCAATGGTATCGGCGTGTTGGTATCCGACTCGCCTTACGGGCCTTTTAAAGACCCTATCGGCAAGCCGTTGGTATGGCAAAAGGAGCATTGGGACGACATCGACCCCACGGTATATATCGACGATGACGGTCAGGCTTACATGTATTGGGGTAACCCCAATCTTTATTACGTGAAGCTCAACGAAGATATGATTTCTACCTCGGGCGATATCGTGAAAATCGGCAAATTGAAGACTTATCAGGAAGGGCCATGGTTTTACAAGCGCGACGGCCATTATTACTTGGCCTTTGCTTCCACCTGCTGTCCCGAAGGTATCGGTTATGCCATGAGTGATTCGCCCACCGGTCCGTGGGACGTGAAAGGATACATCATGCGTCCTACCGAACGCACGCGCGGTAACCATCCGGGCATTGTGGACTACAAGGGGAAGACTTATGTGTTCGGACAGAATTACGACCTCTTGCGCCTGGAAATGGAGGAACATCACGAACGCCGTTCCGTATCTGTGGCTGAAATGCATTATAATGCAGACGGCACGATTCAGGAAGTGCCTTATTTCAAGGATGTGAAAGTGGAACAGGTTGAACTTTTCAACCCATACCGCCGTGTGGAAGCCGAGACGATGGCTTGGGGCTACGGCCTGAAGACGGAGAAGATGCCGGGCGGCGGCATTTATGTGACGGCGGTGGACGATGGCGACTCGTTGATTGTACGTGGGGTGGACTTCGGGAAGCGTGGTGCCAAACGTTTCCGTGCTTGCATCGCTTCGGAACAAGGTTGTACCGTCGAAATACATTTGGACAGTGTCGACGGGCCGTTGGTGGGAACGTTGGAGGTGAAAGCCACCGGAGGCATGCAGGCGTATAAAGAAATGGAATGCCGCGTGAAGGGAGCTAAAGGCGTACATGACTTGGTATTCCTCTTTAAGGGCGGTGCCGGCAAGAACCTTATGAATTGGGATTTTTGGCGTTTCAGCTGAAGTCGTAAACGATAAAAAAGAAAGTAAATGCGCACGGGAGGCCGGGTAGGTGAACTTTTTCAAAGTCGGTTTCCCGTGTGCTTTTTTTGTAAAAGACTATTTTTCCCCGTTGTTCGTTTGTTGCCATGTAACATAGGTTTTTCCTGATGTAGCATGTCGGTGAAGGATTCAACATGGTTATCATAAATTTCAACGGGAGGATGGCTTGGGAACATGGGTCGGAATATAATTTTGCATCGTGAAACTATAAAACAATAGACAAGATGAAAAGGACAGTTTTGCTTTTTTGCGGGCTATCTTGTGCGGCCTTCGTGACTGCGCAGGATTACCAACGTACTGATTACGGCATTAAAGCCACAGTGGATGCCGTGGATGTGGAGGTACAGTTTTTTACGCCCTCTATGGTGAGAGTGGTCAAGTCGCCCCATGGCGAGAGTTTCAGGAAAGAAAGCCTGTCGGTGGTGGCTTTGCCCGAAAAGGTGGGTTTCAAAGTCGGCACCAAGGACGGTGCCATCGTGATGGGTACCAAGGAACTCCAAGTGAGCTTGGACACGTCCACCGGTGCGCTTTCCTATGAGACAGCCGATGGCAGGCACTTGCTTGCCGAGAAGCCGGCGGAGAAACCCTTCACTCCTTTTGACGATGCCGGTGATGCGACTTATAATGTATACCAGGCTTTCAAATTGGAGACTGACGAGGCCATTTACGGCTTAGGACAGTTGCAGAACGGGAAGATGTCGCAAAGAGGGCAAGTGAAGAATCTTGTGCAGGGCAACGTGGAGGATGTCAGCCCTTTCATCCAGTCTACCAAAGGATACGGGCTTTTCTGGGACAATTATTCACCTACGCTCTTTACCGACAATGCCTCGGAAACATCTTTCCGTTCGGAGGTGGGTGATTGCATGGACTATTATTTCATGTACGGCGGGGATGCCGACGGCGTAGTGGCGCAGGTTCGGCATCTTACAGGTGAAGTGCCGATGTTCCCACTTTGGACTTATGGTTACTGGCAGAGCAAGGAGCGTTATAAGAGCCAAGGGGAAACCGTGGGAGTCGTGCGCAAATACCGTGAATTAGGCGTGCCTCTCGATGGCATCATACAAGACTGGCAATATTGGGGACACAACTATTTGTGGAATGCCATGGACTTTCAGAACCCTCAATTCAATAATCCCCGGAAAATGATAGATGACGTGCATGCGATGAACGCGCACATGGCGATTTCCATCTGGTCATCGTTCGGTCCGGCTACAAAGCCTTACCGGGAGTTGGCTGATAAAGGATTGCTGTACGATTTCCGGACATGGCCTGCATCAGGGACGGAAAGTTGGCCGCCTAATATGGAATATCCTTCCGGTGTGCGGGTGTATGACGCTTATTCTCCCGAAGCCCGTGACATCTATTGGAAATACCTGAACGAGGGAATCTTCAAGCTTGGCATGGATGCATGGTGGATGGATTCTACCGAACCGGATCATCTGGATTTCAAGCCCGAAGATATGGACACGAAGACCTATATGGGGTCTTTCCGGAAAGTACGTAATGCCTATCCGCTCATGTCCGTTGGTGGAGTGTACGACCATCAGCGTGCCGTGTCGTCGGACAAACGCGTGTTCATCCTGACCCGTTCGGGCTTTTTGGGGCAGCAGCGTTACGGGGCTAATGTGTGGAGCGGCGACGTGGGCTCATCATGGGAGACCTTGCGTAAACAGGTGCCGGCCGGCTTGAATTTCTCGCTTTGCGGCATGCCCCATTGGAACAACGACATCGGTGGCTTCTTTGCCGGGCAATATAATAAGAGTTGGAACGACGGGACGGCTCCTAAGAATCCTCTTTATCAGGAGTTGTACGTGCGTTGGCTGCAATTTGGTGCCTTTACTCCGATGATGCGTTCCCACGGAGCGGATACACCCCGTGAAATATACCAGTTTGGAAAGAAGGGCGAACCCGTGTACGATGCCATTGAGAAGATGATTCGTTTGCGTTACTCGTTGTTGCCTTACATTTATTCTACGTCTTGGGAGGTCACGCACCGGCAATCTACGTTCATGCGCGCTTTGGTCATGGACTTCCCGAGAGACAAAAAGGTGTGGAATATGAATGATGAGTATATGTTCGGCAAGGCTTTCCTCGTGGCACCCGTACTTGAGGCTCAGTACACTCCCGAAAAAGTGGTGAAAGTGGACGAGGAAAGCGGTTGGAACCGCGACAATGCGGGGAAGGCTGATGAAAGGGTACACGTGGATTTCATGCAACAGAAGTCCGCAGAGGTCTATCTTCCGGCAGGGACTGCATGGTATGACTTTTGGACAAATGAGAAAATGGAGGGAGGGCGCACCGTGACACGTGCCACGACGCTCGACATCATACCTTTATATATTAAAGCAGGTAGTATCGTGCCTCTCGGACCCGACGTGCAATATGCCACGGAGAAGCCGTGGGATAACCTGACTCTCCGTGTTTACCCGGGTGCTGACGGCAGTTTTGTGCTTTACGAGGACGAGTTCGACAATTACAATTACGAGAAAGGAGCTTATACAGAGATTCCCATGGCCTGGGATGATTCCTCGCGTCGTCTGACTCTGGGAGCACGCAAAGGCGAATACAAAGGCATGTTGCAATCCCGTAAGTTTACGGTGTTGCTTCCCGACGGGCGGCAAAAGGCCGTGTCTTATAATGGAAAGAAAGTTTCGGTGAAATTTTGATAAGGTGTCCTTTGTCGTGTGGCAAAGGTGGAGTCCCCGCAAGAGGCTACGTTTGCAAGCCTTTTGCGGGGTCTTTTGTTCAGGTTTCATGCCTAAGGATAAGGCTTGTCTTTTGGTATGCCCATTTGCTTAGGCAGAAAACCGGATAGGAGGCTAATATTCCGGCAATGGCATCCACTAAGTAATGTGCCTGGATATAGACTGTGGCCAGTGTCAAAAGGAGGGCGAAAGGTGATAATATGAAGAGGAAACGTTTGCTTTGCGGACGGACCAGATAGAGCAGGATAAAAGTAATGCCGATATGTGAGGAAGGAAAAGCGGCTGTCGGGCGTTCGCCGGAATCCTGCGCCCATTCGACTAAATGACAGAAAAAACCGTCGGCATAGCCCGGTGATGGGAGCATGTCGGTACGATGGCTGAAGTAGGTACCTAAAGACGGGAATATCCCGCTTTCGGCACATTCCGGGGTTATGGCCTGAAAATAGAACTGGGGTCCGGCAACGGGGAGGAATATATAGATGAGGTAAAAGATGAAAAAGGAGCACATGACAGTGAATGAGGCTTTCTCGTAATGGTTATTGCGACAGAGAAAGAAGAAAACCATGACGGCCACAATCATGGGATAATAAGAGAAATAACCCATATTTACGGCTTCGGAAAACCAAGGCCATGGGCAAAGGCGGC
>ERZ860264.1633-NODE-1633-length-14756-cov-3.464730_pt1 | contig 14756 bp, 5 predicted proteins | sample MGYA00509980_ERZ860264 | MGnify/ENA primary metagenome ERZ860264 (study PRJEB30046, sample SAMN00715212) | human gut metagenome | study: EMG produced TPA metagenomics assembly of the A metagenome-wide association study of gut microbiota in type 2... | reverse complement strand
GTCTCCGTGTCTCTGTGTTCAAAAAACTTATTATAAAGTAATAATGAATACTTACCTTAACAAATAACGATACAGATATGAAACGATTACTAATCTCACTTTTGCTCATGCTGACCGTCTCGCTGTCAGCCACGGCAAAGAACACGGCAGGAACATTCGCCGTCGGCGACAAGACGTTCCTGCTCAACGGCAAGCCTTTCATCATCAAGGCGGCCGAAGTACACTATCCGCGCATCCCGCGCCCCTATTGGGAGCACCGCATCAGGATGTGCAAGGCGCTGGGCATGAACACGCTCTGCCTCTATGTCTTCTGGAACATCCACGAACAGCAGGAGGGCGTCTTCGACTTCACGGGCCAGAACGACGTGGCCGAGTTCTGCCGTCTGGCGCAGAAGAACGGCATGTACGTCATCGTACGCCCCGGCCCATACGTCTGCGCCGAGTGGGAGATGGGCGGTCTGCCGTGGTGGCTGCTGAAGAAGAAGGACATCAGGCTGCGCGAACAAGACCCTTATTTCATGGAGCGCGTGCGTCTGTTCGAGCAGAAAGTCGGCGAGCAGCTCGCCCCGCTGACCATACAGCGCGGCGGTCCGATCATCATGGTGCAGGTGGAAAACGAATACGGCTCCTACGGTGAGGACAAGCCGTACGTCAGCGCCATACGTGACATCGTGCGCGAATCGGGCTTCAACGACGTGACACTCTTCCAGTGCGACTGGGCGAGCAACTTCACGAAGAACGGACTCGACGACCTCGTCTGGACGATGAACTTCGGCACGGGAGCCGACATCGACAGCCAGTTCAAGCGCTTGAAGGAACTGCGCCCCACGTCGCCGCTGATGTGTTCGGAGTTCTGGAGCGGATGGTTTGACAAGTGGGGAGCACGCCACGAGACGCGCCCGGCCGAGAAGATGACTGCCGGAATAGACAAGATGCTGTCAAAAGGCATATCGTTCTCGCTCTATATGACCCACGGCGGAACGTCGTTCGGCCACTGGGCAGGTGCCAACTCGCCCGGCTTCGCGCCCGACGTGACGAGCTATGACTACGACGCGCCCATCAACGAGTACGGTCTGGCTACGCCGAAATACTACGAACTGCGCAAGGTCATGGAGAAATATGCCGACGGAAAGCTGCCCGCCGTGCCCGCCGCACCGATGCCGCTGATAAGCGTGCCTGAGTTCCGGCTGGAGCGCGTGCTGAGCCTCAACGACCTCGTGACGGCTGAGCGGGAGAGCCGCGACGTGGTCACGATGGAGGAGATGAACACGGGTTGGGGCATGGTGAAATATACCACGACGCTGCCCGAGGTTCCCGTGAAGAGTCTGCTGACGCTAAACGACTGCCACGACTTCGCCCAGGTATTCGTCAATGGCGACTACATCGGCAAGATTGACCGCGTGAAGAACGAGAAGTCGCTCATGATGCCGCCGGTGAAGAAGGGCGACACGATGGTGATATTGGTCGAGGCGATGGGCCGCATCAACTTCGGACGCGCCATCAAGGACTATAAGGGCATCACCAACGACGTTACCATTCAGGCCGACATCGACGGCAACGAGGTGACATGGAACCTGAAAGACTGGCTCATACAGGCCACGGCCGACGACTATGACGCCATAAAGAAAGCTATGGCGCAGGGACACAAGGACGTGAAGCGCCGCGAGACAATAACGAGCAAGGGCGGCTATTTCCGCGGCAAATTCACATTGAAGAAGCCCGGCGACACTTTCATCAACACCGAAGCCTTCGGCAAAGGGCAGGTGTGGATCAACGGCCACGCCATCGGCCGCTTCTGGAACATCGGCCCGCAGCAGACTCTCTACGTTCCGGGCTGCTGGCTGAAGAAAGGCGACAACGAAGTGATTGTCCTCGACATTGTCGGCCCAAAGGAGGGGGGCGTGGCTTTCTGTCAGGACCATCCGGAACTGGACAAGCTAAACCGCGAGAAGGCTGTCAAGCACAACAACCCGAAAGACCGGCCTGACCTCAACTCTGCTACCCCCGCGCTCACCACGGCCTTCGTCGCCGGCAACGGATGGCAGCGTGTCGCTTTCGCCGCTCAGGCCAAGGGCCGCTACGTGGCAATAGAGTGTCAGAGCGTCCATTCGGGCAAAGCCGTCTCCATCGCCGAAATCTATCTGACCGGCGCCGACGGCAAGCGCCTGAGCCGCGAGCAGTGGTCGGTCAAGTATGCCGACAGTGAGAACGAACGCGGCAACAACACCGGCGACAAGGCTTTCGACCTTCAGGAGTCGACGTATTGGCAGACGGCCAAGGGTGCCGCCCTGCCCCATCTGCTCGTCATTGACCTCGGCGAGGAACAGACCGTGACAGGCATCGAATATCTCCCGCGGGCCGAACAGGGCGCACCCGAGAGCGTGAAGGACTGCAGGGTGTTTGTTTATTGATATAAAAGGAGATAAAGGGAGATAGAAGGAGATAAAGGGAGATAGAGGACGTATGTCTTGTTAAGCAAATAAGACTATTGTCCTCTATCTCCCTTTATCTCCTTCTATCTCCCTTTATCTTCTTCTATCTCCCTCTATCTCCTCTCTATCTTACTTTCCCTCTTTCACCATCTTCACTCCGCTGAGCTTTACCTCGGCCGTCTTCGTGTCGATGTTCTCACCTTTCTCGGTATATACAAAGACACTGTTGTCCACCGTGATGCCGTGGACACAGTTCATGCCTTCTATTCCGCGCGCCGTGATGGCGTTCTTGGCGCCGCGGCATACAACGCCGGAGATATGGATGTCCGTAAATTCAGGAACCTTTTCGAGCTTCTTGTCGGCAACCGTTGCGGTGTCCTTGCTGCCGGCCGGGCGGTCAAGATAGTCACACTGGAAAGAGATGGCATCGCCGCTGATATCCGTCATGACGATATCGCTGATATGGATAGCCTCCCCGCGGCCGATACCGCTCTTGAAGCGCAAGCCGACGTCGGTTCCGGCGAAACGGCAACGGCGCACGACGATGCGCTTCATGCCCGTCACGTCCTCGCTGCCGATGACAAATCCGCCATGGGCATGGAAGACGGTGTTGTTCTCAATCAGTATGTCCTCACAACCGTTGACCAGCGCACCCTCCTTACGTTCACCGCTCTTCATGCAGAGACCGTCGTCACCGGCGTCCACCGTCGAGTTGACAATCAGCGCCTGATGGCAGTCGCTCAGGTCGATGGCGTCACCGTTCTGGGCGTTCCACGGACAGCGCACGGTGATTCCGTCGATGATGATATTGCGGCTGTTGAACGGATGGACATGGAACTTCGGAGCGTTCTGGAACGTGACACCCGTGAGCATGACGTTCTCGCAGTGGTGCACACGGAACAGGTCGTTGCGCCTCTTCTCCTGCTTCTCCGGCGTCTCGGCCACGTTGGCGTAGCCCGCCTTCATGTCCCACGGATACCAGAGCGAACCGTTCTGACGCTCGACACCGCCCAGCGCCTTATACTGTTTCCACTCGACGTCGCTGACCTTGCCACGCTTCACCGGCCGCCACTGCGAGCCGTTGCCGTCGATGATGCCCTCGCCGGTGATCATGATGTTCTTGCAGCGCACGGCACTGATGCACGCCATGACGCGCGATGCCTTCGGGTTCGCCTTATCCTCATACAGCGCCTTGTCAGGCGAGAAATAGATGATTGCGTTCTTCTCCACATGCAGGTCGATGTTGCTCTTCAGCACGATAGGCCCCGTCAGCCATACGCCCTGCGGCACCGTGAGCCGTCCGCCACCTTCGGCCGAGAGCTGGTCGATGGCCCGCGCGAAAGCGTCTGTACACAGTGTCAGGCCGTCGCCGACAGCCCCGAAATCGGTTATGCTGACCGTTCTGTCCGGCACGCTCGTGGGAGTGGCCTTGCGCAGCTCCACGGGCAAGTTTTGGTAGTAGTGGGCATAGTCTGACGCCATGGCCGGACAGCACGGCCACAGCAATGCCACTGCAAGCAGTAGTTTAATGATTTTCTTCATGTCGTATATTTGATTTGTTTATAATATATCTGTGCAAATACACTCATATTCACCCTTTATCTCGTCAGCGAGAACTTCAGCGAAAGGCCGAAGTCGTGGGTCGTCGTGGGGTAGCTGCTGCTGGAGAGCATCGGGGTATTGGTCTGACGGTCATAGTATGCGCTGACGGTGAGCAGACGCGAAAGCGTATAGTCGGCCATGAACGACATCTTGAACGCCGTGTTTCCGCTGCTGGCTGAGCTGGTCACGGTGGCTATGTCGCGGGTGATGGCGGCCTGTTTGCGCAGCGAGATGTCGAGGCGGAGATTGAGGTCATGGTTCACACCGCCGCGCGCTGTCGTCGTGGTCGTCTTCTTCTGGTCGGCGGCGTTGTTGTTACGGTTGCGTCCGCGCTGCGCCTTCTTGATCTTTCTCGACGCCGTTCCGCCGAAAAGACGGAAGTTGCTGATCTTATATCCCATGCCGATCACCCAGTCCTTGCTCAACGCCTCGTTGAGCTGGACACTGGTCATGCTGAGGTTGAGCACGCGGGTGGTACGGTATTCCACCTTGCACGTGAGATTGTTCTGAAGCGTGAAGTCGACACCGAAGAGCGGCGAGAAGGCCTCGTTGATGCTGACCGTGCTCACGTTGTACATGCTGCTGGGCACGGGATTACCCGTGGTGACGTCGTTGATGAAGCCGAGGCCGTCCATATATTCATAGTAGGTGCTGTACGTCGCATAGCTTCCGACGGCGAAGACACTCTTGTAGGCGTGGTTCAGATTGACGCTCTTGAAATGGTCGCGTAACCACGGCAGACGGCCCAGACCGCTGTATTTGACGGTCCAGTTGGGCAGCATGCGCTTCAGTGTGGGGAAAATGTCAAGCGACGAGCCCGCACCGGAGGTATAGGCCGAGAGGAAAGCGGGGATGAGCACGTCGGCACTGTACTTGCCGACCTGTCCCAACTCCGGATTGTACTGTGCTCCGCCGAGGCTGACACCGTTGGCATCAGTCACTCCCTGAGGATACCGCGTTCCGGCATAGCGGGCCTGGACGCGCTCGCGGAAGCCGTCGATGGACTCACAGAAACGCGTGAACGACTTTGAGGCGTAGCCGTTGTTGGCGTCGCCCATGCCTTCGAGGGCGCTCTTCAGACTGACGGTCGTCATGGTGAATGAACCGCTCTGGGTCGTCGGCATGTCGGCGTACATATACTGTATGCTCCTCGCCTTGTTGACCGTACGGCTGGCGTTGAGGTCAATCTTCAGGTCGCGGATGGGTTCGAGCGTCATGCGCACCTGCAAGTCCTCGTTGGCCGTGGTCGACGCGGGCGTGGCCACGCTGTCGTTGCACATCAGCCAGCCGCGGTCGTAGGCCTTCTGCAGATAGCTGTCGCCTGTGAGACCGAAGGCGAAGTCCAGTCCCGGAGCCATGCCGCCGCCCGTGCGCTGGCCGAAGGCGTCGCCGATGTTGGGCATGAAGCCCGGCAAGGTCATGGCGTACTGGTTGCGGTAGGTGATGCTCACGTTGCGGACCATCATCAGGAAGCGGGCCGCCGACTGTGCCGGACGGTACCACCACTGCTTCTCAATCGGCTCCTTCGGCATGACGCTGAGCTTTATCTGAACCGTATCGAGGTTCTTGATAATGATCTTGTTGTCGTCAACGACCTTATATTTCACGTCATAATGCCGTCCGTCCTTCGTCTTTGCCGTCACGACGAGGCGGCGGCTCTTCTTGTTGTGGGCCACGGTAATGGTCGTGTCGGGACGGAGGGTGATTTCGCGCTGATAGGTGTTCTTGTTCTTCGGAAGCTCCGCCTGCTGCTTCTTGTCCTCCTTGCCGTCCTTCGGCTCACCGGGTTTGCCGGTCTTATCCGTGGCGGGCTTGCCCGGCTTGCGTATCTGCGGGGGCTTCTTTGTGGTCGTCGTGTTCTTCTTGTTGAACCGCTCGTTGGCCTTCTTCAGGAAAGGAATGTGGTTGTAGAGCGTCTCCATGTTCAGCGTCGAGTTGATGGTGACGGTGCGGTTGTTGGAGATGGTGTTGCCGAGCGACGTTCCGTCGTCCAGCTCCGTGCCGCGAAGCCACGAATATGTGGCCGTGTAGTTGGCGTCGGCGTTGAGCCAGTCGAAGATGGGGAGCTTGTTGAGCGGCACCTGATAGGACGCCGTGAACGTCTGCTGATAGTCCAGCGGACGGCCGAGGTCCTTTATCGACTGCCAGACGGAGTCCTTCCAGACCTTATACTGGTCAGGATAGAGATCTTTGTTGACCGGCACATACGGCTCCTCAATCTCGGCGTGAGTGGCCGACTGGAAGTTCATGTGAAGGTTCTTCGTCAGGTCCCAGCGGATGGAGAAGTCGCGGTTCCAGAGGAACTGGGAGTTGAACGTCAGCGGAAGCTGCGAGCCTCCCGATGCGTCGACGTCGCGCTCCTGCAGTTCGTAGTAGTTGCGTATCATCTCGCTGTTGAACGAAATGTTCTGCGGGAGATAGTTGATGCCTATTGCCTTGGGCAGACCGAGCCACTTGCTCTTGCCCTTCAGCTTCTTGAAAGGCTCGTAGGTCTTATACACCGGAGTGTAGCTGTAGTTGATGGAGCCGCGCCACTGGTCCTCCTTTTCATATACGGTGGTCTCTCCCGACGTATTGTTGTGGGAGTGGCTGTAGCTGAACGAGAAGTTGCCCGGGTCGTAGGGCATGGGGTGGCGCTTCGTCCTGATGCCGACATTGACGTTCGACAGCGACAGGTTGGTGCTGGTCTTCTTCGTCACGGCGATGGCTTCGATGGAGTCGCGCTCATGCTTGTCGAAGGCAGACTCAAGGGCGTCGTCAAGCTCCATGTCGGTGTCAAGCGGGTTATACTTGGGACGCGTCTCCTCCTTCGTCACGGAATAGTAGAATGGGATGGAAACCTTGGCCTTGTCGGGGAAGAACTTTCCGAGTTCGAGATTGGCCGTGAGGCTGTATGTCTTGTAGTCGTCGGTGCTGCGCTGGGCCAGTCCTTCCTCCAGTCCGCCGAAGCCTTCGGTCAGCATGCGGCCCGTCAGATTGACCGAACCGAAGTCGGAGAGCTGCATGTTGAGAGCTCCCGAAGCGGCCCAACCGCCCTTGTTGTTGAACTCCAGCAGTCGGAGTTCGTTGACCCAGACCTCTCCCGACTTGGCCGTGGAAGAGACATTGCGCACACCGATCATCATCGTGCGCACCTCGCCGAGCGACGGATTGCCCATGATGCTGATTTTGTTGTTGGGGCGGTCGGCATCATATTCGGAATAAACCGTGGTGAAAGATGCTCCGCCGGTGGTGCGGGCCTTGTTGCGCGCCTTCTTTATGGCGGTGAAGACGGACATGTCTATGTCCAGCATATTTTCCTCCGGCCATACCAGACGGCATGCCTCAGTGGAATATTTGTCATACTGTCCCTCCGGCGTGAGCTTCAGAGGGATTTCATATTCGTAGTAGTTGTTCTTGTAGTCATTGCCCAAGCGGATGAAGACGGCCAGCTGGTCGTTCTGCAGGTTGGTCGTGTTCTGCTGCATGGCGTTGGCGTGGACGAACATCTGGAGGCGCTTGTACTGGCGCAGGTCGAGCGTCGTGTTCTTGTAGACAGCTTTCGCCTCGTTCCTCGAAAGGTTCTTGACGGTGAGGTTCATGGCCTGCTCGTTGCTCTCGACGAGCTGCGGCTGCGACGGATCGGTAACGCGGCTGATGCCCGGCGGCAACACGTAGTTGACCGGACGCTTGTCGTTGTACTCCTCGATATTGACCGCGCTGACCTCAAGCGAGCCCGTATTGGCGGACGTGTTGTTGCTCAGGTCGTGCTCATACTGGCGCCATTCGCCGCGGACAAGGTCGAGACTGCCGAAGCGCAGGACGATGGGGCGCTGGAACTGAGTGAGGAACATTCGCATGAAGCGTATCGACGAGAAGTCGCTGATGGAGCCGATGCGCTCCTTGTCGGCCGTGTTGAGCGGAATGCGGAACTTATACCAGTTGACAGTCTCGCGCTTTCCGTTGCGCAAGTGGGCCTCGTAGGTGCGGATGTCGGTGATGAAGTTGTTGCCGATATTGTTCTCGTTGATGTCCTCCGGGCGTATGCTCACATGATACTGGTAGTAGCGCTCGTACTCGTTGAGGGTGTAGTCCTGGTTTATATCCTCGACGTCGGGCATAGTCTTGTAGGACGTGTCGTAGCCTTCGCCGTTGCCGTTGTTGTCCGGCGAGTTGCCCTGCGGATTGTTGATGCGCTTGTAGCGCTCCATGATCGAGGCCTCGCGGCTGTCCAGCTCGCTGCCGCGGAAATACTGATAGTTGTCGTTGGCCGGGTCAGAGGTCCACGCATTGCGCACGCTGTCGTTGGTAATGGTCTGCACGAAGTTGTTGAAATCGGGATAGTAGGTGCGCTCCTCGTCGTCATTGAGACCGTTGAGACCGACGTCCTGCTTCTCCCGCGCACCGGAAGTGGTGGCGAAGGCGTATGTCTGGGTGGCCTGAACGGGCACCTTTCCCCACTGCGTCGTGGTGAAACTGTTGCTTCCGTCGACCGGCATACCGCTCTCGTAGAACTTCTTTCCGTCCCTCAGCACATCCTCGCTGACCTCTCCGAGGTTGATGTAGAGGTCGCCGCCGTAGGCCGAGGCGTCACCGTTCTCACGCGAATAGATGAAAGGGTCGAGCATCCAGAACTCCAGATACTCGATGTTGGCGGTCTCGAAATCGTTTGTGTCCAGCTTACGCATCATGCCGCCCCACTTTCCCGACGGGTTGAGGAGGCGTCCGTCGGCGTTCATGTCGGTCGAGAAGTTGTACGGGCCGCGCTCTTCGGGATAGTAGGCGAGGTTGAGGATGGGCAGCGTGGATGTCGCACCGTTGTACGTGCTCTGGTCGCGGTTGGGATAAAGCTCACTCACATAGACTTCACGGACATAGTGGTTGGACAGCTGATTGAGGTCGCTCTTGATGTGTCCGGGCGTCAGCGAGCTGCTCTTGTACGTGAACAGCGGGTCAATCGTGTACCAGGCGAGCAGCGAACGGTTGTAGCCGCTGCTGAGTCCCTCCTTGTCGGAAGACTCCGGGAACATCGACGGAACGCTGGAGAGCACCCACGACTTCGGTTCGGAGACGTCGATGCCGCTCTTGGTGTTCTCAAAGTCGTCGATGTAGGACGCATTGTCCTGCGTGCCGCCGGCCTGTCCGGCTATGAGCTGGGCGAACTCGGTGGTCAGCGAGATCTGCGACGGCTGTGTGCAATGGAGGAACGGAATCTTGTTCAGTATGTTCGTGAGCCACTGGCTCTCCTTCTTCCAGTTGAGATTGACACCCCACAGGAAGTTGTTCAGCGGCTCGGAACCCATCGTCACCTTTGATGTCAGGGCCTGTTCGCGCAGATGCTGGAACGTTCCGCTTATCTGGAAGTTCTTCGAGAAGTCGTATTCCCAGTTGAGTCCCATCATCGTCTTGCGCATCATTCCGAAGTCAGTATTGCTCTCCAGACTGACGTTGACGGACGTTCCGGCGTCGATGATGCTTTGGTTGAGTATGGTCACCTCGCCGGCCGAATAGTCTACGGTGTAGTCGGAGCCTTCGCTGAGCACGACTCCGCCGGCCGTCACGACGACCGAACCCTGCGGCACGTCGTATGCGCCGAGCGATATGACGTTGGCGGATGTACCCTTAAACTGTCCCGTAAGCACAAACTTATCCTTCTCCGCCACCTGTTTTGCGGCCGTCTTGGTCGTGTCATAGAGTTCCGTGAAAGCATATTTGTCGGCCGTCGCCCCGTCTATTCCGGCGCGGACGAGATAGTCCTTCAGATACGAGCCGAACGGTTCGGCCGAGGGGAAGAACACCCGTCCATTGCTGACGGTATAGCCCTCGACAAAGTCGAAATAGCCGTTGGGATTGGCCTTGTTGTTGTTGTCCAGCCGGTCGGCGCCCAACACGCGGATGAGCATGCGGTCCTTGACCTGCGGTTCGGGCAGGTAGGAGAGGTAGACGCCGGTGGTATCGCTGAGATATTTGACATCGAGGCGGAACTTGGTCTTCTCCACCGACGTTGCCAGATAGTAGACGTTCTTCATCATCAGCCGCCAGTTGGCCATCTGCGGACTGTTGTTCGTGTTCTTCAGAGCCTTGACGAAGAGGGCCTCGTTGGTGTTGGTGTTGTCCGAAGCGAACTCTCCGACCTGATAGGTCTGGCCGCCGAGAGTATATTCAAAGGCCACGGCGAGCACCTGGTCGCTCTGCAACGAGGATTTCAGCGAGATATATCCGAGCGCCGTGTTGACCGTATATTCCGACGAATTGAGCAGCCGCGCGCTCTGCAGCTTCTCGTAGTCGACGGCACCGGTGAAGCCGCTGATGGCGTCGAGGACGGTGTTGGTCTGGTCGATGTTGCGCGCGGCGGCATATTCGGTGGTCATCGCCGAATACTCTCTGTTGGCTCCGTTGCTCGGCGCCACGTCGCCGTTGCCGCCCCACAGAGGGCTGCTGACGTTCTTTCCCTCACCGAGGTCGGCCAGCGCGACGATGTTACGGGTGTTGCTGGTCGTTCCGGTCTTGTTGGTGACCCACACTTCGACGCGCGTTATCTTGACGCCGGTCATCACGTTGGGCAGCGTAGACATGGCGCGGTCGTAGCGCTCACGGAAATAGTGGGCTAGGAAGAAGTGGCGGTTTTCCTCATAGTCGGCCACGTTTATCTCGAACGGCGTCAGCTGGGTGCCGCCCTTTGAGGACACGCTCTTCGACGTGGAGTTCTTCTGGGAGAGCACGGCCTGGAGCTTCAGCTTGCCGAACTGCAGGTCGGTGCGCACGCCGAAGAGCGACGTGGCACCCTGAATGAGCGACGAATTGGACGGGAAGGTTACGTTTCCGGCCTCCACCAGCTTTATGATCTCGTCCTCCTTGCCCTCGTATGTCAGCTTGAGGTTCTTCGAATCGAAGTCGAACGTGGCGTCGGTGTTGTAGTTGAGGTTCATGTTGACCTTGTCGCCGACCTTTCCGTTGAGGTTCAGATTGATCTTCTCGTCAAAGTCAAAGGCCGTCGTCTTCCTGTTGCGGATGGGCAGCGAGGGGTTGTCGACCTTGTTGATCGTGGCTCCCAGCTTCAGCTCGGCCGTTCCCTGGGTCTTGATGCGCACGCCGCCGGGACCGAAAATCTTCTCCGCTGGGCCGAGGTCGAACTTCATGTCGGAGAAGTCAAACTTCTCCTTTCCTTTCGCCGCCACGTTCTCGGCATCCTTCTTACGGAAAAACTCCTGCATGGCGCGGCGCTCGCTCCAACGGCGATATTCCTCCGGCGTCATCATGACGGGCGTGTTCAGATATGAATCGCCTATCTTCGAACCGATGAAATAGACGTTGAGCGAATCGTCATAGACCGCCTCCTGCTTTATGTTGTCGGGCATACGGAGGTCTATGGCGGCCGTGTCGAGGTCTTCGGTGAGCAGCGGCGCGGTCTTCTGGATAGGCCACCGCGGATGGAGAAGCGAGTCGGGGATGGTCTCGTCGGCCGCCTTCAGCGTGGGCTGGGCTTTCGGCGCGGGCTTTTTCACGGGGTCGTTGTCGTCATGCAACGGCACGGCCAGGGCAAAGACGCCGGAGAAGAGAGCCGAAAGAAGAACATTGCGCGGAGACAGAACCGTCACGCCCATCACACGGCGTAACTGCGGCCACACGACGGCAGCCACACGGCGAACGACGGACGACGCTCTGCGCCTCCCGTCACCGGTCTTATACATATTATATATATGTCTCTTCTTGTCCCTCATTCGCTTGATTTCCGTCAGTCGCCGAGACAACCGGATGTCCATTCCAACCGCCCGCCGACTGCGAAAGCTGTTATTTTATCTGTTTCAGAGCCAGCTTGACGACCACTTCCACCGGTGCGTCGGGCTGCTCGGTGAGTATCTGTACGACGACTTTCTGCGACGGTGCGGGCGCGAAACCGAGCATGGTCAGGGCGCTGACGGCCTCGTCCTTCACGGCGTTGTTGACCGGAGCGGCCACTGCGCCTCCCGCCGGGATTTCCTCGGCGATGCCCAATGCCACGATTTTGTCGCGCAGATCGACGATAATCCTCTGTGCTGTCTTGAGTCCGATGCCCTTTATGGACTTTATCACGCGCTCGTTGCCGGTGGAGATGCAGTTGCACAGCTCGGCCGGACTGAGCGACGAGAGCACCATGCGCGCCGTGTTCGTACCGACGCCGGACACGCTGATGAGCAGTTCGAAGAGCTCGCGTTCCTTGCGGTTGACAAACCCGTAGAGCACGTGGGCGTCCTCGCGTATAGCCTCATAAACATACAGCCGGACTTCTTTCTTGCCCTGAATGGCACTGTATGTGTTGAGCGAGATGTTCAGACCGTAGCCCACTCCGCCGGCCTCAACCGTGGCCATGGCTGGCGTAAGCTCGGTCAGCTCGCCTCTGATGTATTCTATCATCCTTAAACCTGTTTTCGTATATATACATATTAATTAACGACCGTCCCTGCCGTTTTATTGTATCGCGCACAAAGAACATGGTGAAAAAAGATGATGTCACACACGACAGGACCAAACGCAAAGGACGCAAAGACGCAAAGACAACTAATCAGGAACATAGGACGTGCCTACGGTTCTTTGTCTTTGCGGCTTTGCGGCCTTTGCGTTTGATTGCGTTCGGTTGTTCCCTTTGCATTCGGTCGCACCGGTCCTACTTCAGGAACCGGTTGAGATTCTTGACCGCCGCATCAAACCCGCGGGCGTCAATGTGGTAGCCTTCAACAGGATTGAGGTTGCCGTCGGTCACCTCAAGACCACCTTCCGCCGTCTTTTCGAGGATTGTGTCGCCGTCGAGGATGAACGCATAGTTGAGCTCGCTGCCCACCACGTGCCACCGGCGCGAGACAGTATCGTCCAGCGTGTGGCCCATGCTGTAGTCTCCGATGGGATTGGTCACACCGAGAGCGCGGCGCATCACCGTGGGGACGATGTCATAATGGGTCGTGCGGTGAGAAAATTTTCCTATACGGCTATGTTCCCCGAGGAAATTGCATATCAGCGGGATGCCTACCTGCCACTTGGAGAAGTTGCCGTTGTGCCCCCAGAAGTTCTTCCTGTTCTCGTTGAATTCCTGTCCGTGGTCGCCGGTGATGACGACGATGGTGTTGTCGGCGACGCCCTCTTCCTCCAGCGCGCGTAACACGTCGGCCAGCATGAGGTCGACCTGATAGCACGTGTTACGGTAGAGATTGAAGAACTCAACAGGATCGGTGTCGTTGTTCAGACGGGTATAGTCGGCATATTTCCACGAGGGCTGGAAGCGGGTCAGCTTGTCCTCGCTCAGTTCGAAGCTGTGGGGAAGGTCGTAGAAGAGAAACGAGAAGAACGGCTTGGCCGACGACTTGTCGCGCGAGCGGAGCATGGTCAGGAAATTGTCCGTCAGACGGCGGTCACGCTCCCACGCCGAGTTGCCTTCAGTGGAGACATTGAGATTGGGGACGTTCTGGAACACGACACGGTGGAACGGAGGGTCAAAAAGCTGTGCGCCGGGGAAGACCTGGCACTGATAGCCCTGACGGAGCAGCTCGTCGATGAACAGCGGGCTGACCTTTCCCGACTCGAACACATCCCAATAGTAGGACGGAACGGAGAAGAAAAGGCCGAAGATGGAGCTCCGCGTTCCGTTGCTGCAGCTAAAATGATTGTCATACCACTCATGCTCCGTGGCGTAACGGAAGGCGTTGGGCATACATTCGGCCGTGAGCGTGCGCTTGTTCCACGAGTCAAGCAGGATGAAAAGGATGTTGGGCTGATGCTCCAACGGCTCAGTCTTGAGCGGGGCAAGCGGATAGCAGATGTCACCGCGCGCAGCCCCGAAACCATTCAGGTCAACGTCCTGATTTGGCGGAACAAATCCGTGGTCCAGCATCAGACCGTTGGCCGTAGTCGGAAAGTAGTATGGTATCAGCCGCTGGCTCTTTATCACTGACGACTTCTGCATGAACGCAGCATAAATATGGTAGACATGAGCAAAGAGCGTACATCCCACGACGACGCCCATCACCGGCCACACCACGCTCCGCCTGACACGTCCGCCATAGCGCAGGACCGCCACCCACAGTCCGACACTGACGGCGATGAGCAGCAGGAAGAGCAGGACCTCCTTGACATAGAGCATCGTGTCGAACGTGAAAATCTCGCCGGCCCCGTCGCCCGTGACCATGTTGAGCACGAAGCCGTTGATGTGGAAGCGGTAGATGTCATAGACCTGCATGTTCAGGAAGATGAGGACCGACAGCAGCGAGACGCCGACGGCCATCAGCGCGCCGCCCGTCCTGTAGCGGCCGAAAAGACCGAAGGGCGTGAACAGAACGAGGAACGGCAGCAGTGCCAGGCAGGCGGCATGCGACACACACGACGTGACGAAGAAAAGCCAGCCGCCAAAATCCATCATCGCGGCCACAGGACTGCCCTTCATATACATCATCAACTGGACGGCAAACAGGACTGTCGCCGCCGTGAAATACATGAAGCCTGTCTTCATGCTTTTCTTAACACTGTCTTTTTGCATTTTTTATTCCATATTTTCGTGCAAAGGTAATCATATTTTATGATATGCTGACCGTTTCTCGTCAGATTTTTTAACGTGGCGAAAGAGATAGGACGACCGGACGCTGTCACAAGGTTTACTGTCACTGCTGTCCGGAAAATAGCAACATGCTGTTGCAACCATGGCTGTTCCACCGCGGCATTCAGAACAATGTTTACTTTAACAATGGTTAAACGCCATTTGAACCCAGATTTCTTCTC
>ERZ860264.1631-NODE-1631-length-14761-cov-3.538352_pt1 | contig 14761 bp, 11 predicted proteins | sample MGYA00509980_ERZ860264 | MGnify/ENA primary metagenome ERZ860264 (study PRJEB30046, sample SAMN00715212) | human gut metagenome | study: EMG produced TPA metagenomics assembly of the A metagenome-wide association study of gut microbiota in type 2... | reverse complement strand
AGGCCCTCCCGAGGTTGCAATAGCGGCCCCGTTGCATCGCAATAAGGCCACCGTTGCACTGCGAAAGCGGCCCCGTCGCAACCCCGGGAGGGCCTTACGGCAGAAAAAAGGTAGCTTTTCAGGACAAAATCAACGGTCACAAACACGGCAAAATCTCCGCTCTGGAAAAGCCGTAAGGGCCTTACGGGAGTGAGACGCGGCAAAAATCCGTCTGTTGCCGCATGATAGCCGGAAGCCGTAAGGCCCTTACAGCAACAAAAAAGTCCGTCGGACGGTCTAAAACGAAATTTTTCACGTACATGGTTTTGTAAGAATAAAATATCAGAGAGATATTCTAAATGAGCACTATTGCATTAAGAATAGAGTATCAGACCGACAAGCATGCCGCAATAATCAGTCTGCATGAGGAACCTGCCTGCCAGGAAACGCTACACCGTTCCAAACCGAAGGAAACAAAAAAGCCCCGAACCGTCACGGTCAGGAGTTTCGAAAAGTTCTTTAATCAATGAAAATGATTTATTTAATATACGACACGACAGGCTAACTTATCATCAGCCCGGAGCCTAAATCATTTGCCAACCGGGCGACTCCATCACGGATTTTGTCTATCTGAGCCTGCTTCGGCTCACGGATGGAAGTCACATACTGATGCAGTACGGAGGCGTTGATACCAGCACACCATCCGCCTCACGGCATTTCAAACCACCGCCGACCCGAAAGCAAAAAACGCTGATTGAAATGTTCAATCAGCGTTTTTTCGGGAGGTGCCTAGCAGATTCGAACTGCTGTAGACGGTTTTGCAGACCGTTGACTAAGCCACTCATCCAAGGCACCAGTGCTCGTTTGCGGTTGCAAAGGTAGGCATTTTCTTTCATTCGGCAAAACTTTTCAGCGCTTTTTTTGCTTCCGACTGGCTATTTTGCCACATTCTGCGCCTTTCCGTGTCGTTTTTCATTCATTTTTGTCCGGCGTTCAACGCCATTGGAAGGACATTGAACTGAGCGTCGTCGCATCATTTCTTCGCGCAGGGCGCAGCCTTCGCAGCCATGGCACGGGCTGTTCCTGCGCCTCAGCAGCAGCCAGACGCACCGGACGGCATAGCCCACCGCCGCAATCAGGATAAGGACTACGATGAATGTCTGCATCCGAAGAATTTCATATATTCCGATTCAAAATTGGGCGTGAAGACACCCTTCCCCATGTTGGCGGCTATCTCTTCCACCGTCCAAAAGCACCCGCCATCAAGCTCATCGGCATTAGGAGTGACGGGACCGTCATAGACTGTCTTGTTGACATAGACAAGCTCGCGCTCACGGTCACCCTCGAAGACATAGCTTCCGAGCTGCTCTGACCGGAAGTCCGTCACGCCGAGCTCCTCACACACCTCACGCGCCAAAGCCTGGGCGACATTCTCGCCGAGTCCGACGTGACCGCCGGTGGCCGTGTCCCAGCGCCCCGGCTGTATGTCCTTCCACGCCGGGCGCTTCTGCAAATAAAGCTCGCCGGAACTGTTGAAGAGGTGAAGATGGACGACGGGGTGCAACGCCATGGAGCCGCCATGGGCCTCGCCGCGCGTGATTGAGCCGAGAATCCGACCGTTCTCGTCCACGACCGGGAACAGCTCTTCTTTATTATCCATGAGTTTCAGATATTTGTGAGACGCTTCTGCAGGGCCTTACTGATTGCCTGTATGCGCCGGCCCTGCTTTTCGATGTCCTTGCGCACATTATTAATATTATGATAGAAATCGGAGAATGCGTTCAGGAAGAAATTGGGCTGAGCGTCGACTTCCGTTATCTCGGGATTGGTAATGATGTTTATTCCGCGGCGCTCGATATGCACGTCGATGTCCGCCCCCGTAACGACAGGGTCGCCGTCGTAGTGGATTGCGCCGGGACCGTTCCTGTGGATGCGCACACGTGGTGTCCTGAAAGTCTTAATCTTGGAGTTCTTGTCAAGTGTCTTGCTGAACAAATCGATACTTATCTGCGGAGCGTCAAAAGCGTTGAACGGCTCCATTATAATAATGTCCATCAGTCCGTCGGTCATCGTCGCCTTCGGTGCGATATAGGCGTTGTTGCCGTATTGGGAGGCATTGGCACAGGCAATTAGGAACGCCTTGTGTGTGGTGGCACCGGTCTCGTCGACGATTTCGTATGTCTCCGGCTTATATTTCAGTCCCTCCTGAAGGACCTTCTCGACGTAGGTTATCGGTCCGCGCTTGCCGGCCTCGGCAAACTTGAGGCTGATAAAGGCGTCGAAGCCCATGCCGCAGGTGCAGAAGAACGGATAGCCGTTGATGACACCGTAGTCCAACGCCTCTATCTTACAATGGTTGATGATCCTGATGGCCTTGCAGACGTCCATCGGCAAGCACAGATGGCGGGCCAGTCCGTTGCCGGAACCGCATGGAATGATACCGAGCGCCGTATCTGAATGAATGACCGAACGCGCCACTTCATTGACAGTTCCATCGCCTCCGACTGCCACAACGATATCCATACCCTCCTTCACACTATGGCGGGCAATCTCTGCTGCGTGTCCGGCATACTCCGTAAACCTCACCTGATAGTCAAACTTATCCTTATCAAGCGTTTTGGCAATCAAGTCGGGAATATTATCCTTACCGTGATTTCCCGATACCGGATTCAGTATAAACAATATGCTCTTCTTACCGTTCATCTCTTGCAAAATTACGAATTTAGCTCAAAATACCGTCCATATATTACATAAAAATAGGGAAAAGTGACAATTCTTAGCAAAAAAGTATATTGTTTGACAAAAAATGTGTAACTTTGCGGCCTGTATAATTTAGTAGTTTATCTACACAAATTCGTTTTTAACGTGGGACAGTTACAAGAAAGATACAAGAACTACCGCGAGCCTCAGAAATTCATGGAGGCTGGCGTGTATCCTTATTTTCGTGCCATCACAAGCAAACAGGGTACGGAAGTTGAAATGGCAGGACAGCGGGTCCTTATGTTCGGTTCTAACGCATATACGGGACTGACAGGCGACGAACGCATCATCAACGCAGCCAAGGACGCCCTTGACAAGTACGGTTCCGGTTGCGCCGGAAGCCGCTTCCTCAACGGTACGCTTGATCTGCATGTCCAGCTTGAGAAAGAACTCGCAGAGTTTGAAGGCAAGGATGACTGCCTTTGCTTCTCTACAGGATTTTCAGTAAACGCGGGTGTCATTGCCGTAGTTGCCGGACGTGGCGACTATATTATATGTGATGACCGCGACCATGCGAGCATCGTTGACGGCCGGCGCCTTTCATTCGCCAAGCAGTTGCACTACAAGCACAACGACATGGAGGATTTGGAGAACATCCTGAAGACCCTTCCCAAAGAAGCCGTCAAGCTGATTGTCGTTGACGGCGTGTTCTCAATGGAAGGAGACCTCTGCAAGCTGCCGGAAATCGTGGAATTGAAACACAAGTACAACTGCTCAATCATGGTTGACGAGGCCCACGGCCTCGGTGTTTTCGGCAAGGAAGGCCGTGGCGTATGCGACCATTTCGGTCTGACGGACGAGGTAGACCTCATCATGGGAACGTTCTCGAAGTCACTCGCCAGCATCGGCGGTTTCATCGCAGGCGATGCCGACACAATCAACTATCTGCGTCACACCTGCCGCACATACATATTCAGCGCATCCGACACACCTGCTGCTACCGCAGCCGCAATGGAGGCATTGCATATCCTGAAAAGCGAGCCCGAGCGCATCGAGGCTCTCTGGAAAGTTACAAAGTATGCCCTGAAACGTTTCCGCGAGGAAGGATTTGAAATCGGAGACACCGAGAGCCCGATTATCCCGCTCTACGTCCACGACATTGACAAGACATTCCTCGTAACCAAGCTGGCTTTCGACGCCGGCGTGTTCATCAATCCTGTTATCCCGCCCGCATGCGCCCCTCAAGACACGCTGGTGCGCTTCGCCCTCATGGCAACACATACAGAAGAGCAGGTTGAACGCGGCGTTCAGGCCTTGACGAAGATATTCCGCGAGCAGAATATCATAAAATAGTTTTGGTAAAATTTGCAAGACTCAATAAAAATAAGTACTTTTGCAACCGCAAAATACAAATATGAACAATGATGTTTTGCAATCGGGGTGTAGCGCAGCCCGGTAGCGCTCCTGGTTTGGGCCCAGGCGGCCGCAGGTTCGAATCCTGTCGCCCCGACGCGACAAAAAAATCCTCACCGCAACGACGGTGAGGATTTTTGTTTTATTTTAGTTTAGAGCTTAAAGTTAAAAGTTCAGAGTGATAAGTGAAGAGGTATGATTACCTTTTAGGGCAGAGTTTAGAGTGAATCAGCAGATTCATGCCCTCCTTTATTCTTTGTTCTGCCCTTAAAAGGTAATCATACCTCTTCACTCATCACTCTGAACTCTTAACTTTAAGCTCTGAACTTTTACCTTAAAAAATCAATATGCGAAAAGAGGATAGCTCTTCATCGTCTCGTTGACACGGGCGCGGACCTTGGCAATTACCTCCTCGTTCTCCGGGTCATTGAGAACCTCCTCAATAAGTTCGGCGATGAGAACCATCAAGTCCTCCTTGGCTCCACGTGTCGTTATGGCAGGTGTTCCGAGGCGGATACCGCTTGTCTGGAAGGCGCTGCGGCTGTCAAACGGCACCATGTTCTTGTTGACGGTGATGTCAGCAGCCACGAGAGCGTTCTCTGCCACCTTTCCTGTCAACTCTGGATACTTCGAACGGAGGTCAACGAGCATTGAGTGGTTGTCCGTTCCGCCGCTCACGATGGTGAAACCGCGCTTCACCAGTTCGTCAGCCAGCACCTTCGCGTTCTTCTGAACCTGAACGGCCCACTCCTTGAACTCGGGCTGCAAAGCCTCGCCGAAGGCCACGGCCTTGGCTGCGATGACATGCTCCAAAGGACCACCCTGCTGGCCAGGGAACACGGCCGAGTTGAGCAGCTGGCTCATCATCTTCGTCACGCCCTTGGGAGTCTTCAGACCCCACGGGTTCTCAAAGTCCTTACCCATAAGAATGATACCGCCACGCGGGCCACGCAGGGTCTTGTGTGTCGTAGACGTAACGATATGGGCATACTTCACCGGATTGTCCAGCAGACCGGCTGCAATCAGTCCGGCCGGATGGGCCATATCAATCATCAATATAGCGCCTACCTTGTCGGCAATCTCACGCATACGCTTGTAGTCCCACTCACGGCTATAGGCTGAACCTCCGCCGATGATGAGCTTCGGCTTGTGCTCCAGCGCCAAGGCCTCCATCTGGTCGTAGTCCACACGTCCCGTCTCTTCCTTGAGGTCATATCCGATGGCATTATAGAGAATGCCGGAGGTGTTTACGGATGAGCCATGTGAGAGGTGACCGCCATGAGCGAGATTGAGACCTAAGAAAGTGTCGCCCGGATTGAGCACTGTGAGCAGCACGGCTGCATTGGCCTGCGCACCGGAGTGAGGCTGCACATTGGCATATTCGGCACCGAAGAGCTTGCAGACACGGTCAATGGCCAGCTGTTCCACCTGATCCACAACGCCGCAACCGCCGTAATAGCGCTTGCCGGGATAGCCCTCGGCGTACTTGTTGGTCAGGTAAGAGCCCATAGCCTCCATCACCTCGTCACTTACGAAATTCTCTGATGCGATGAGCTCCATGCCCTTGAGCTGGCGCTGGTGCTCTTTCTCGATAAGGTCAAAAATCTCTTGATCTCTTTTCATTGTTGATTGACTGTTATGTTTATTAAAGTTGGTTTATCCTCGGGGATTTTCCTGAAAACGCATGCTGTCACCATGAAAACACGCTGCAAATTTAACCATTATTTCCCACCTGAGCAAAAAAGCAAGGTGGAATCGGTGCCTGTCACACCAATTCCACCTTATCTATGTCCTGTTCCTTCTCGCAATAATGACATTTCAACGTTCCGTGTTCCTTGTCCGTGACATGGAAGAGCGTCTGCATCGGCTCGTTGTTCGTTATGCACTTGGGGTTGTTGCACCTGACGATGCCTCTCAGCTCATCGGGCGTGAGCACCGTCTTCTTCTCCACAACCTCGAAACCGCGGATGATGTTGAGCACGATGTTCGGGGCGACAACCGACAGACGCGAAATCTCCTCGTCCGTAAAGAACTTGTCCTCCACCTTTATGATGCCCTTGCGGCCGAGCTTCTCCGATTTATAATTATATCCGATTGTCACCTGCGTGGACAGCTTTTCCAGCCGCAGCAGGCTCACGACCTGATAAGTCTTCTCTGCCGGTATATGGTCTATCACGGTGCCGTTCTCGATGGCGGCCACCAGCATCTGATTCTTGTCCATAAGTCTTTATCCTGTTTATTGATAAATCTCTATCCTACATTATTGATAAGTCTTCATCCTGTCGCTGATTAGTCCCTACCCTATTATTGTCTTGTCGTTCCTGACCTCGTCAAGCGTTATGCCCAGCACGTCACAGAAGATTGCCTCACGCGCAAAGAGACCGTTGCCGGCCTGCTGGATGTAATAGGCATGAGGATTCTCGTCGACGTCGTATGCAATCTCGTTCACACGCGGCAGCGGATGGAGAATCTTCATGTTCGGCTTGGCATTGGCTAGCATGTCGTTGCGCAGGATGTAGACGTTCTTCACCCGCTCATATTCCATCAGGTCGGAGAAGCGTTCCTTCTGCACGCGCGTCATATATAATATGTCGGCGTCGGCTATTACATCCTCGTTGAAGTCCGTATGCTCCTCGAACTTTATGCCGTTCTCGCGGCAATAGAGCTTATACTCATCGGGCATGGCCAGCTCCTTCGGCGCGACGAAATGGAACGTCGGATTGAAATGGCGCATGGCCATGATGAGCGAATGGACCGTGCGTCCGTATTTCAGGTCGCCGACGAGATAGATATTCAGGTTTTCGAGCGTGCCCTGAGTCTTGTATATGGAATAGAGGTCGAGCATGCACTGCGACGGATGCTGATGGGCACCGTCTCCCGCATTGACGATAGGTACGGGCGAGACCTCGCTGGCATATTGTGCCGCACCTTCTATATAATGGCGCATCACAATCACGTCGGCATAGTTAGCCACCATCAAAATTGTGTCTTTCAGCGTCTCGCCCTTTGTTCCGCTCGTAATCTTCGGATCCGCAAATCCTATCACACGTGCGCCGAGCCTGTTGGCGGCCGTCTCAAAGCTGAGGCGCGTACGTGTCGACGGTTCAAAGAACAGCGTTGCAACAACCTTTCCTTTCAGAAGTTCCCTGTTGGGATGCCGCTCAAACTCCTGTGCCATCTCTATCATATAGAGAATCTTCTCCTTGGTTATGTCGGCAATAGTCACAAAATCATGCTTTTCCATCCGTTCTCTTAAGCTATTTCTGTTTTTGAGTGCTAAGTTACACATTATTTCCGAGTTATCGGGCCGATTGCGCAGAAAATCTGTTTTATTTTCTCGTATCTGAGCGAAAATCCGTATTTTTGCATGTCATACGACAGGTATATCGACGTACAACTATTATATGAGAAAAGTATTTGTTCTTTTTCTTTGGTCCCTGCTTGCGGTAATATTCATTGGTGCCGCCGTGGCTTTCACGGCTATCGCAAAAGGCTGGATCGGCTACATGCCGCCGATTGAGGACCTTCAGAACCCCATCAACAGATTTGCAACACAGATTTATTCGGCCGACGGAAAGATTATGGGAACGTGGAACTACAACAAGGAGAACCGCATCTGCATCGACTACTCCCAGCTCCCGCCCTCCCTCGTCCAGGCTCTCGTCGCCACCGAGGACGCCCGCTTCTACGACCACTCCGGCATTGACTTCTACGCCCTCGGCCGCGCCGTCATCAAGCGCGGCATCATGGGACAGGTCAGCGCCGGCGGAGGCTCGACCATAACACAGCAGCTGGCCAAGCAGCTCTACTCCGGCAAGGCCGGAAGCGTCACCGAGCGGTTGCTCCAGAAACCAATAGAATGGGTCATTGCCGTACAGCTTGAGCGCAACTACACCAAGGACGAAATCATAGCGCTCTATCTCAACTACTTCGATTTCCTTCACAATGCGGTCGGTATCAAGACCGCAGCCAATACATATTTTAATAAGGAGCCCCGCGACCTCAGCGTGACAGAGGCTGCCACGCTCATCGGCTTGTGCAAGAATCCGTCCTACTACAACCCCGTGCGCCATCCCGAACGCAGCCGCGAACGCCGCAATGTGGTTCTGATGCAGATGCGTAAGGCCGGCTATATCACCGACGAGCAGTATGAGCAATATGCCGCCGAGCCGCTCAATCTCAACTTCCACGTCTCCGACCACAAGGACGGCATCGCAGCCTACTTCCGCGAGTATCTGCGCCGCTACATGATGGCGAAGAAACCGGAACGCAAGGACTATCCCGAATGGGGACGAATCAAATACTATCAGGACTCCATCAACTGGGAGAACGACCCGCTCTACGGCTGGTGCAACAAGAACCGGAAGAAGAACGGCGAGCCCTATAACGTCTATACGGACGGTCTGAAGGTCTATACGACCATTGACTCACGCATGCAGAAATATGCTGAACAGGCCACCTACGAGCATGTCGTGAAGTTCCTCCAGCCCGCTTTCGACCGTGAGAACCGCGGAAAGGCGACGGCTCCGTTCTCCGGCGCACTGACCAAGGAGCAGGTGCGCAAGATTCTGATGCGCTCCGTCAACCAGAGCGAGCGCTACCGCACGATGAGGGCGGCAGGAGCGTCCGACGAGGGAATCAGACGGGCTTTCCGCACCCCAGTGGAGATGTCAATCTTCACATATCACGGCGAGATCGACACCGTTATGACTCCGCTCGACTCCATCCGCTACTACAAGTCGTTCCTCCGCTGCGGTTTCATGAGCATGAACCCGAAGGACGGTGCCGTCAAGGCCTACGTCGGCGGTCTCGACTTCATCCACTTCAACTACGACATGTGCATGGAGGGACGCCGTCAGGTCGGTTCGACCATCAAGCCGTTCCTCTACTCGCTGGCCATGGAGAACGGCTTCTCGCCCTGCGACAAAGCCCCCAACGTCCAGCAGACATACATGGTGGCTGGAAAGCCATGGACACCACGCAACGCCGGCCGCAGCCGCTACGGCGAGATGGTGACCCTCAAATGGGGACTGGCACAGTCGAACAACTGGATTTCGGCCTACCTCATGAACAACCTCAATCCGCAGGCCTTCGTCGACCTGCTCCACGAATACGGAATCAACAATCCCGACATCCATCCGTCCATGTCGCTCTGTCTCGGCCCGTGTGAGATATCTGTGGCCGAGATGGTCAGCGCCTACACGGCTTTCGTCAATCACGGCATACGCAGCGCCCCTCTCATGGTGACACAGATCAGGGACAACGACGGCAATATCATCGCCCAGTTCCAGCCGCGCCTCAACGAGGTCATCAGCGAGGAAAGCGCCCACAAGATGCTCTACATGCTGAAAGGTGTCGTCGACGGCGGAACGGCCGGACGACTGCGCTTCAAGTACAACCTGAAGGGCGAGATGGGTGGCAAGACCGGAACGACGAACAAGAACAGCGACGCATGGTTCATGGGCATAACGCCGACGCTGGTCACCGGAGTATGGGTCGGCGGCGACGACCGCGACATCCACTTCGACACCATGCAGATGGGCCAGGGAGCCACCATGGCGCTACCCATCTTCGCCTACTACATGCGCCGCGTCTATGCCGACCCGCGTCTCGGTTATACCGACAGCGCCATCTTCGACCTCCCACCCGGCTATGACCCATGCTCGGCAGCCGACGACGGAGGCGAAATGACAACGGAGGAAGAGCTGAATGACATCGAGGAGATATATGAATGAAGCCAAGACATACAATAAATAAATGAAAATCCCCATCCGCTAAAACGTCAATGTTTATTGCGGATGGGGATTCTCATTTATTATATATTCGCTTCCATTCTGCTACACAGCGCAGCCCGTGATCTGTTTCTTCTGTATCCTTTCCGTTAGGAGTTCCGTCAAATCGCCATTCACCCTTATGCTGCCCATTGTCATCACAGAGCTCCAGCATACCATGCTGCTTGTCTACCGACAGAAACTGATACCTGCCATCTTTCTTGATACTGAAAATCATTTCGGCACGACTGTTCCCATGAACCGATTCCAATTTTTCCAGCTCGCTTTCGCGTTGATAATAGTTGGCTTTACAAATCTTCTCGCCTATTGTTTTTGCAAGAGAGATTCTTTCTCTTTCGTTAAGAGGCTTCATGACTGATTCATGAAAGGCGGTACTAATCTCTTTGTCCGTTTGAGGAATCTCCACTCCCTTCCTCTTCAGTTCATCACACATAATTTTCACGGTCCTGTCAAAACGAGGCCAAATTTCATTTCCGTGAATAGTCCAATCTATTCTTTCCGGATGCCTGATGAACCAACTGTCATGCCATTCCTCTATTGTTTCTTTACTGTAGACATAACTGCCATCGGTCGGACAGGCATCATATTGAAACCCGCCATTGGTCTTGGGCTCAGGCTTTTTATCAAAATCCTCTCTCTCACCAACAGGCAATAATACAGGATTTGATATATTGACAAGCAATGAGAATGCGATGTCGCCGATACCTTTCCAACAAGGATTCGTCGAATCATAGCTGTTTGCATAAAACTGTTTCCATTCTTCACAACCATAAAACAATTTGTCTTTTCCGGCATCAGCCTCTTTCACCATGGAAGCGAAGTCCGTGACAGCACTCTCAGCATTCAATGGATTGATTTTTGAGAAAGCCCCTTCTTCAACAAGGAGAATATTACCGTTGACTTTCATCGCCATCGACACGTTTACGACCGTACTCCATCAACTTGAACATATCCTGCCGCACCTGATCAAAGAAGTCTGCGGGAAATTCCGACAGGTTGCCTCTTTCGTCCATCGTTATCTCCTTGATGTTTTTCCCGTCTTCCCTATCCTGAAAGAAGTAGATGGTCAGGTCGTCGTGTGACATGGTTGACTCTCCCTCTACAATCATCCGGCGGATGCCATTGACAATATGCTCACTATGAGTCTCCACTATCACCCTTACGCCTGCGGCCGCAATACGTGCAAGGAAGTAGCCCATGTTCGATTGGGCTTTTGCATGCAGATGCGATTCAGGATTCTCAACTATCAGCATACCACCCACTGGGATTGTAAGCCCGCTGACCAAAATGGGAAGTGCGTATGTGATACCAAAGCCGACATTGGGAGCGACATCGTTCCTTATCTTCATGACATACATCTGACTGCCAGTCTTCTCCACACGTACTGCTACTCCTGGGAAAATATAATCACACCAGTCGTCCAACTGCATAAGCAGTTTTGTCCCATCCGTAAAATGCAAGGACCTCAATGGCATGACGTCGTCACCTTGGTGCTTTGAAAAGACATCGCCCACGTTGCCGCCATGGCAATCACAAGCAACGTTCGATTCAGACTCCTGATACTCATAATGCGGTGCCATGCGTTCAGCGCACAAATACGTAAAACCGGTTGAAAAAAGTCGTTTCAGCTCCGCCCTGTTCTCTGCTGATACGGAAAACAGAACCGTCTTCATACTGTCATCTTCATTATCGTCGGCCTTGACCGAATATTCTGTTTCTGCCAAGGAGAACTCCATATCGCCGGTTTGGGTATCCCGGTTTATGATGTCATTATATCCGCCAAGCTCCAGTGCATATTTCTTATTCATCAATGAGACCGGGACTTTCTCGGACATGGCGTCTTCCACTGCCGTTTCCGATATGATTTTGGCCAGCAATATTGATTGTATCACTGAGCTCTTGCCGGCCGAGTTAGCACCGGTCAACAGGGTTATATTGTTAAGGTACAGTTCGCTTTTCCTGTCGAAACACTTATAGCCTTCTATCGTAAGTTTCAGCTTGTCCATCATTTCAGAAGATATTTATCAAACAGTTTCTTCTTCAAAGTCTCAAAAGTGTAACTTATGCTCGCCTTATGCGTCGTACTTGTCGTGATCATTTTGGTCAGCTTCATGTCCGTCGCAAGCAGATGCCCAAGTTCCGCCGTGAGTGTCACGTCTTCCGAAACCTTATCCTTATAGTCGTCATAATGACGCGCGAGCAATACGGAAACCGCAAGCATCAAAGGTCTGTTTATTGAATATTTCTTTCTGCCGCGTATATCAATCTTCCTGAATGTACTTTCTCCAAACAAATCGTAGGCCATCTGCATGCTCTTTCTGAAGATGTCAATATACTGGTCCGATTGTTCTTCTGTCAAGCTACTCATTGTCTCGACATAGTCGTCAAGAATCCTTCCTATCTCACCGTTATAACTTCCAATCGGGTTGTCATCAGAATACTGATTATAGAAATAGATAAAGCGCAGAGCCGACTCCTGAGCAGCCATACGGGTGTCCTTCAGACTTCTGTTTGTCGCTTTCTTGAATTCGTCCGTTGCGACCATATCCATAAGCATCTTTTGCAGAGCCGGTCTTGACAGACAGTTCCTTATTTCCTGATCGTTCAAAGTCTTTCCTCCGGTATTCAACCTCCGGAACAAATCGAATTTAAGCTCTTTGGGAGAACGATAGTCAATGACAAAACACATAATCTGCGTCTGACGGAAACGTCTGTATTGCAACAGAGGTAAAACGGCTTTCAACTCCGAATAAGTCTTGCCGTTACATTTTGTGAAGTACTCCAAATTGCAAAGAACGAGTTTGTCTTCCATGAAACGCTGGATTGTCGTTATCCGCTGCAATCCATCGACAATGGTCAGCCTGCCATCCGAATACTGGCTCAGATAGATGGAAGGAAGAGGCAGACCCAACAGGATTGACTCTATCAGCTTGCTCTGACGTGTCCTGTCCCAAATGAAATGGCGTTGAAAATTGGGCGTGACCTCCAAGTCACCATCTTTAATCAGCTCCATGATGGTACTTATAGAGAACGGCTTGTTCTCCACATAAATGTCATCAGGACCGTATCCGGGCTTCTTCTTGTCCTCCTGAACATCGTCATCAAGCTCCAGACCTTCAGACACAGCGGCGATGAACTCTTCCGTCAATCCCAGCAGACGTTCTTCAATGACGTCATCATTCTCTTCAAAGACTGTTTTGTCCGTGAGAACAAAAGCATTGTCATCACCGTCCCGTTCAACAGCAATCACATTCTCGCCGCTGTTTTCCGAAAATCCTTTGAGCCGGAAACCGTCTTCGTTCTTTATCAACGTGAAGGTTGTCTCGCTGATTTCACCCTTTAAGGTAAAATTCACTTTTAATTGAGCCATTATTATATCGTCGTTATATGCTTCGTTTTACTTTCCATTTCGTCATCCCATCCACCATTGTTCTCCAGACTGGATTGTGCCAACATACTTGGGCCTCTGCAGGAAGTCCTTGACGACACAGAAAATGAGTTGCCACAAATTTACATCATTTTCTTTGAAAACACCACATAAATTCATCAGAAACTAAAGTTCCGAGATTGTTTTCTTCATGTTTCCATGCGATTTTGAACCAAAGACCAGCAAAAATCATGTCCGGAACCGGCTCTAAGACCTTTATCTGTCTGATACAGCCGTCATCATCTGACGTCAGCGGCAATCTTGGCGGCTTATTTACAGTCACCCCCATCACCCGTACTCCCTCTGACGCCCAACGATGAAGCTCTTTCAGATATAGGAAACTCCATTGTCAGAAAACGATTGACAAAAAGCGACAAAAATGCCCTCTAAACAGTATCAGGAGTGGGCACTTTTTAAAATATTTCATCGGAGGACGCAAATTCCGCAGTTTTGCGCGCGCAAGCATAAGCTCCTGCCTGTCAGCCCGTTATCAGTTTACAGCAGGGAATGTGCAACTTTTTAGCGCCAAAAAGCCGCCTTTTCTGGCCAAAATGTAAGAATTTGCTCTGCCGTAAGGGCCTCCCGGGGTCACAACGGGGCCGTTGTCATCGTGCGGCAACGGCCTTATCGCAATGCAACGGGCACCCCGTTGCGACCTCGGGAGGCCCTTACGGCAAAACCGGAGCATTTCCGCCATGCTTCCAGCGCCTTTCCGGCGTTCTAAAACGAGATTTTCATTTGTCACCGTTTTTTGCGCAGCAATGTTTACATAAGAGATTTGTCTGTCGTATTCCAAGGAGTAGCGGAAGGCAACTTCACGCTGTAGCTGGTGTTGCCATGAGGTGTTGCAAATCCGTTACAGCGTGCTACAGTGTGAGAATGAAATCAAATCAGCATACACCTTATAAAGCGGGAGAAGCCGACAACTCCCCCTCAAATCTGATATTTCTTCTTCCGATGCTTGGCCTTGCGCGGCGTCATGCCGGAGAAGCCGGCGTGACCGCCCTTCACTCCATCGTATGACTGCCAGCGCTGGCGGATGCGCGCGACATAGTCGACAGTCTCGGAGCCGCGCATGTAGCCGTATTTGACCAGCGGGTCACGGTAGTATCGCGGTTCGCTGAGCTTCAGGACATACTGAGCGACGTCGCTCCAGCGGTGAGGATCGCGGCCGTCGCGGGCGGCAAGAGCCATCGCGTCGCGTATGTGAAGGTAGCCGCCGTTGTAGCAGGCGAGAATGAAATTGATGCGTTCATTGCGGTCGGGAATGTCCTTCAGCTTGCCTTCCAGCTCACCGATATAGCGCGCGGCGGCGGCGATGTTGCTCTCCGGGTCGTAGATGCGGCTCTGGGGCAGATTGAGATGGTCGGCCGTGGCGGGCATAATCTGCATCAGTCCGCAGGCTCCAGCCCACGAACGGGCGTCGGGGTCGAACGTCGACTCCTGATAA
>ERZ860264.1625-NODE-1625-length-14795-cov-3.444233_pt1 | contig 14795 bp, 11 predicted proteins | sample MGYA00509980_ERZ860264 | MGnify/ENA primary metagenome ERZ860264 (study PRJEB30046, sample SAMN00715212) | human gut metagenome | study: EMG produced TPA metagenomics assembly of the A metagenome-wide association study of gut microbiota in type 2... | reverse complement strand
CCGTTGCCGCCGTGTCACCTCGTGTAGGCACCCTCCCCTTGGGGAGGGCCGGGGTGGGGCCTCACTGAAAATCCTTCTTATGCAGCACGAAGTCCTTTCCGAGATACTTCTCGCGCACAATCGTGTTGGCGGCCAGCTCCTCGGGATTGCCCTGAAAGAGGATGCGGCCCTCGAAGAGAAGGTAAGCGCGGTCGGTGATGTTGAGCGTCTCGTGGACATTGTGGTCGGTGATGAGGATACCGATGTTGCGGTATTTCAGTTCCCAGACAATCTTCTGGATGTCGCCCACGGCAATCGGGTCGACGCCGGCGAACGGCTCGTCGAGCATGATGAACTTAGGGCTGATGGCCAGACAGCGGGCAATCTCCGTCCGTCGGCGCTCACCTCCCGACAGCTGGTCGCCCTTGTTCTTGCGCACCTTCTGGAGGCGGAACTCGGCGATGAGGCTCTCCAGCTTCTGGAGCTGCTCCTCGCGGCTGAGGGCGGTCATTTCGAGCACGGCCATGATATTGTCTTCGACGCTCATCTTGCGGAACACGCTGTTCTCCTGGGCGAGATAGCCGATGCCGGCCCGCGCCCGCTTGTAGACGGGATAGTCCGTAATCTCAAGGTCGTCGAGGAAGATGTGGCCGTCGTTGGGCACGATGAGGCCCGTCGTCATGTAGAAAGAAGTGGTTTTTCCGGCTCCGTTCGGACCGAGCAGTCCGACTATCTCGCCCTGACGGACGTTGATGGAGACGTTGTTGACCACGGTGCGCTTGCCGTATCGCTTGACCAGTCCTTCGGCGCGGAGAACCATTTTGCTTTCGGGCTTGGTCTCCACGGACGGCTGGGGATTGGGGATATTCTGATTGTCGTTCATCATCTGCTTATTTACAGTGCAAAGATAGTTCAATCGGCGATAAGGACAAAACAAATCATCCGGTTTTTGCCCCGGCCGCGCGGCTATCTTGTGCAAAAATAGTAAAATTGTCGTTCAGAAGCGTTGATAATTCCAAAAACTGGCCGCGATGTTGCAGTTTTTTAGCGGATTTTGGTTACTTTTGTGGCTGTTAAATAACCAACTACACAATGCTGTTGTATAAATGTCTCAACACGCTGGGGCGCTACTTGATACTGATGGGGCGCACCTTCCAGAAACCCGAGCGCATGCGCATGTTCTTCAAGGAATATATCAAGGAGATGTCGCAGCTGGGCGTCAACTCCATCGGCATCGTCCTGCTGATTTCGTTCTTCATCGGTGCCGTGATCTGCATACAGATGAAGCTCAACATACAAAGCCCCTGGATGCCGCGCTGGGTGACGGGATATACCACCCGCGAGATCATGCTACTGGAGTTCTCGTCGTCGATAATGTGTCTGATACTGGCCGGAAAGGTCGGCTCGAACATAGCGTCGGAGATCGGGACGATGCGCGTCACGCAGCAGATTGACGCCCTCGACATCATGGGCGTCAACTCGGCATGCTATCTGATACTGCCGAAGATTCTCGGCCTGATAACAATCATGCCCTTCCTCGTCATCTTCAGCTCCGCGACGGGCATTCTCGGCGCCTACGGAACGGCCTATATCGGCCATGTCCTGAGCCCCGAAGACCTCACGCTGGGACTTCAGCATACGTTCAACTCGTGGTTCGTCTGGATGAGTATCATCAAAAGTCTGTTCTTCGCCTTCATCATCTCCAGCGTCCCGTCCTACTACGGCTACACCGTCGAGGGCGGCTCGGTCAATGTCGGCAAGGCCAGCACCGACGCCGTTGTCAGCAGCAGCGTACTGATTCTGTGCTCCGACGTCTTCCTGACGCAGCTCCTGTCGTGATGATTTGTCATTTAGACAGGCCTCAGGGCAATCCTTTTTAACTCCTTATCAGAAACGAACATGATAGAAATACATAATCTCTGCAAGTCCTTCGAGGACAAACAGGTGCTCACGGACATCAGTGCCGTCTTCGAAAGCGGAAAGACAAACCTCATCATCGGACAGAGCGGAAGCGGAAAGACCGTGCTGGTGAAGAACCTCGTGGGACTTCTCGAACCCACCAGCGGAAGCATCTTCTACGACGGCCGCGACTTTGTGGCCATGACGAAGAAGGAGAAAATCATGCTCCGGCGCGAGATGGGAATGATTTTCCAGAGCGCAGCACTCTTCGATTCGCTCACCGTTCTGGAGAACGTGATGTTCCCGCTGGACATGTTCTCGTCCATGACGCTGCGCGAACGCACCCGCCGCGCCCAGACATGCCTCGACCGTGTCAATCTGATGGGGGCCGAAGCGAAATATCCGGGAGAAATCTCGGGTGGTATGCAGAAGCGCGTGGCCATCGCCCGCGCCATCGCCCTGAACCCAAAATACCTGTTCTGTGATGAGCCGAACTCGGGCCTCGACCCCAAGACGTCGCTCGTCATCGACGACCTTCTCCACGGTATCACGCAGGAATTCAACATAACCACCATCATCAACACCCACGACATGAACTCCGTCATGGGCATCGGCGAGAACATCATCTTCATCTATGAGGGTCACAAGGAGTGGCAGGGGCAGAGCAAGGACATCATGGGCTCAACCAATCAGAAGCTCACCGATTTCATTTTCGCCAGCGATTTGCTCAAGCAGATGCGCGCCGCGGTGATGGGGAAGGAAGCCGCCGGAAGCAAAGGGTGATGTCTCTATTCCGCAAAGGTGATGTGATTAGGATATGAGGATGATGCCTTTGGAATAAGAAAATACGTAAAACGGCATAATAAAAGCCTGTTTGAATATAGCCGCAAGATGATTATGCGGCTGATTTTCAAACAGGCTTTTTCTTATATACTGTTGCGGTCAACAAACGACGGCAATCTTATTATGCCGACATAAATAGGGTTTATTTCACGCGCTCCAACACGACTTTGCTGTAGACTTCGTATTTCTCTGAACCGTATTGCTCGACAGCATATCCAATCATGGTCATTCTTGTACTGGTTAATTCCGTTACATGGAATGGATGCCAGAAGTCTTCTTCTTCGTCTGTTGTGTAGAGCTGACCGTTTTCAATTTTCCACATTGTCGTGTCTCCATGGTCTTGGTATGTAGAAACCATCAAACCTGTATTATCTCCTGTTTGGCTTATGACGATAATGGCCCCGACCTCAACATCTTTTGCTTCTTCTACAATCGTTCCGTTTACTGTTATTGTATGGTCGGAATTGATGCAACGCCACGTTCCGACAATTTGTGAACCGGACAGATTGGCAACTGATTCGATTTTGCCACTTCCTCCTTCGCCGCCATTCTCATCGTCATCGTCGTCACTTGAACAACCGGCAAAAACCAAGGGCAACGCCATGAGCATCGCCATCATGATAAAACTGAAATACTTTTTCATTTTCTTTTTGATCTTAATTTATTGTCTTTGAATGCTATTATAGAGCCAGTCCCATCCTGAAAGTCAGACAATAAAAAAGCGCGGACTGATTACTTTGTCTGTCTTCTTGAGGTATCGCCAAACACCCTAAACATTCAAACAAGTAAAAGCCCACGCCATAGGCGTGAGCATCAACTTTTACTCTTGAATGTTTCTCTATTAATTTGGCGATTTTCAAGAAAACAAGAATAAAGCTAACGCTTCTTTATCTTTATGTCTTTATGATTCTTATGCTACATAGGCAATAACTTTTTAATTAACAACTGCAAAGATATGCAGAAACTGTTTAACAGCAAAGATATTCTAACGAAGCGGACTCCGTTCTTAAATATATTTAACTTGCGCAGCGCGTTTGGACGCCGTGATGCAGCCGTCAGCAGACAATAAAGGCCGTGTCAGCAGTTTGACACGGCCTTTATAGGTCTTTGCAGTATTCTTTTTTTGGGGGTGTTATATTCCCTTTGGAGTTTTGCAGTATTCCGATTTAGCCTTTACAGGAGTTATTGCAGCGGGTTCCAGCCCTGCGCTTTCAGCTCAAACTCGTTGTCGTCGCGGGTGACGAGGACGTGGCCGAGGCTTTCTTTCGTTATGTGGCCGATGAGTTTGACGTCGTCAAGCATCTCTATCTTGCTGTGGTCGCCGATGGGGACGGTGAAGAGAAGCTCGTAGTCTTCGCCTCCGTTGAGCGCGCAGGTGGTCACGTTCATGTTCATCTCCTCGGCCATGACAGCCGTCTGATAGTCAATCGGGATGTTCTTTTCGAATATCCGGCAGCCAACGTGGCTCTGCTTGCAGATGTGCATGAGCTCGCTTGACAGGCCGTCGCTGATGTCCATCATGGCCGTCGGGCGGATGCCGAGTTCGCGCAGACGGGCAATGATGTCGCCGCGGGCTTCGGCTTTGAGCTGGCGCTGAAGCAGATACTCCTTGCCGGCAAAGTCGGGCTGGAAGTTTGCCAGTTCGGCAAGGGCGTTCTTGTCATTCTTTTTGCGTGCTTCGTTGACCTGCTGATAGTAAACCGACTTCTCGCGTTCAAGCAACTGAAGGCCCATATAGGCCGCTCCGAGGTCGCCGGAGACGCAGAGCAGGTCGGTCTCACGGGCACCGTCGCGATAGACGATGGAGTCGGGGGCGGCTTCTCCGATGCACGTGATGCTGATGGCCAGGCCGGTGTATGACGACGTCGTGTCGCCGCCGACGATGTCAACGTTCCATTTGTCGCAGGCAGCGCGCAGTCCTTCGTAGAACAGTTCCATGTCTTCGACGGTGAAACGTTTGCTCAGGGCGAGGCTGACGGTAATCTGGCGCGGCGTTCCGTTCATGGCGAATACGTCGCTGATGTTGACCATCGCCGCTTTATAACCGAGGTTGCGCAGGTCCGTGTACGTCAGGTCGAAGTGGACACCCTCCATCAGCATGTCCGTCGTGACGAGCACCCGGCTGTCCGGATAGCTCAATACGGCACAGTCGTCGCCGACTCCGCGCAGTGTCGATTCGTTCTTTTTTTCAATGTCTTTGGTCAGCCTGTCGATGAGGCCGAACTCTCCAAGTTTAGAAATGTCCATTATTCATTTCTTTGTTATGCTCTGTTGATCATCTCTCTCATGATCTCCGTCATCAGCGGCTGAGCCTTGTTGGCAGCCTCCTGAACCTCTTCGTGGCTCACTTCGACGGGCGTGTCCTCCAGTCCGAGGTCGGTGATGATGCTGATTCCGAAGGTCTTTATGCCGCAGTGGTGGGCCACGATGACCTCGGGAACGGTGCTCATGCCGACGGCGTCGCCTCCCAAGCGGTGGTACATCTTATATTCTGCGGGTGTCTCGAACGTCGGACCCTGCACACCGGTGTACACTCCGTGAACGACGCGGATGCCCTTTTCGGCGGCAATGGCGTCGGCTTCGGCGATGAGGCGCAGGTCGTATGTCTCGTGCATGTCGGGAAATCGCGGACCCGTCGGGAAGTTCTTGCCGCGCAGCGGATGCTCCGGGAAGAGGTTGATGTGGTCCGTGATGATCATGAGGTCGCCGATCTTGAACTCCGGGTTCATGCCGCCCGAGGCGTTGGAGACGAACAGAGTCTCGATGCCGAGCTCATACATGACGCGGATGGGGAACGTCACTTCCTTCATCGAGTAGCCCTCGTAGTAGTGGAAGCGGCCCTGCATGGCCATGATGTCCTTGTTGCCGAGCTTTCCGAAAATCAGTTTTCCGGTGTGACCCTCCACCGTCGATACGGGGAAATTGGGGATATCACTGTATGCGAACTCGTATGTGTCAGTTATTTCTGAAGCTAATTGTCCGAGGCCTGTTCCCAGAATGATGGCTGTCTTTGGACTTGTGGTCATCCTTTGCTTTAACCAGGATGCTGTTTCTTGAATTTTTGTGTACATAGCCTATTATATTTTCGTTAAACGTTTCTTCCTGTTCGAGCATGAACCGGATTCTCACCGGCAGCGTGAAGATATTGTGGCGGACCTCCTCGCTCAGCCCTTCGAGGCCGACGATGCGCGTCGCGTCCTTCTCCGTCGTGATGATGAGCTTCGGCAACGGGAGGTCGGCGAACGTCCTGTTGATTCTTTCCACGTCAGCCGGCGTGAAGGCGTGATGGTCACCGAAGGTCAGCGGCAGGATGTTGTCCGTGTACGGCTGTAGGTCAATCATCATCTGCTTGGGCGAGGCGATGCCTGTGAGGAGCATGACGTGCTCATCCTTTCTCAGCGACGTCAGCTTGCGGCTTTCCCCGCAGTAGATGGGCTGGAGGTCGTCATAGTCAAGCCGCGTGAAGAAGAGCCGCTGATAGGGATAGAGGTTCATGGCCTTGGTGATGACGCGGAACTCCATCGGCTTCAGGTCCTTCGGGCACTTGGTGACGATGACGATGTCGGCGCGGTCCTTTCCCGAGAGCGGTTCGCGGAGCCGGCCGGCCGGAAGGAGCTTGTCGTATATGACCAGACGGTGGTAGTCGACCAGCAGGATGTTGACGCCGGGCTTGATATATCGGTGTTGGAAAGCGTCGTCAAGGAGCACCACGTCGATGTCTTTCACGACGCTGTCGTCCGTCAGCCGCTCGATGCCGTGGCACCGGTCCTTGTCCACGGCCACGGCTACGCCCGGATATTTCTTCTTCATCTGATACGGCTCATCACCGATTGACGCCACCGTCGATGTCTCGTCAGCCAGCATGAAGCCGCGGCTCTTGCGCTTGTATCCGCGGCTGAGCACGGCCACGTGGAACTTGTCCTGCAACAGCCGTATGAGATATTCGACGTGAGGGGTCTTTCCCGTGCCGCCCACGGTGATGTTGCCGACCGCGATGGTGGGCACGGTGAAACTGCGGCTCTTCAGCGCTCCGATGTCGAAGAGCGTGTTGCGCAGCCTCACGAAGAATCCGTAGATCCAGCTCAGCGGCAGCAGCCAGTTGTTTATCTTGATGAAATCTCCTTCCATTTCCTTTCTGCCGGCGCCGTCCTGCCCGCCCGCCGTCTCCGTCAGGGGAGGGCGGGGGAGAGGCGACGATGGCGTTATTGTTGCTTTGTTATTATGTTACAGTCTCCTTATTATAATGTTACAGATACATTATTATAATGTCCCGGTCACTTTATTATAATATGGTATGGCATGCGTGCCTGTATGGCCTCCTGCCGGTTGATGTTCTTTATTGTCATGAACGGCTCATAGTAGTCACCCAGCGTCGCCTTCATCTTCTCGTCGATATAGTTGTCCGTCGACATATTGTTCATCAGCTGCTCCAGCCAGTCGGGCTGAGCGGGATAGCTCTCGCTGTGATATTCCTTCAGCTTTGCCAGCTCGGCAGCCTTGGCCACGGCCATGTCGAGACCTCCCAGTGCGTCTACCAGCTTGTTCTTCAGCGCATCCTGACCAAGCCATACGCGTCCCTGGGCCAGCTCCTCGACGTCGTTGACCTTCATCTTGCGTCCGTCGGCAACACGCTTGCGGAACAGTTCATATCCGCGGCCGATGTAGCTCTCCAGCATAGCCATCTCCTCTTCGTTGAACGGGCGTGCCGCGGAGCCGAAACCACTGTTGCGGTTCGTCTTCACCTCGTCGAACCTGATGCCCAGCTTGTCCGTCAGCAGACCGCTGAAGTCGGGGAACATGCCGAAGATGCCGATGCTGCCGGTCAGCGTGGTCGGTTCGGCATAGATATAGTTGGCCGGGCAACTGATGTAATAGCCGCCCGAAGCCGCCATGCCGCCCATTGATACGACGACGGGCTTCTTCTCCTTCAGCTTCATCATCGAGTGCCAAATCTGTTCCGAGGCGTATGCGCTTCCGCCGCCGGAGTTGACCCGGAGGACGACAGCCTTGACGTCGTCGTCCTCGGCCAGCTCGTTCAGGTCGCGGCAGACATCGTCGGAAGCTATGCAGGCCGAGCCCGTCAGGCCGCCCGTGTTGGTGCTCACGATGTCACCGTAGGCATAGTAGACGGCAATCTCGTCGCCCTTGCTGTCCTTCACCGGCAGGTTTATCATATCTGCGAGCGACACCTGATTGATTTTATCGTCCTTGTCCGCCTTGAGCATTTTCTTCAGTTCGTCCTTCACCTCGTCGGCGTAGAGCTGTTTGTCGACGAGCTTCATGCTGACATATTGCTTCTGGTCGGTGAACGCCGTGAAGCTGTCGGCATAGCTGTTGAGCGTCTGACGGCTCAGCTTGCGGCTGCGTGCCACGTCGTCGAGCATGTCGTTCCAGATGCCGTTGATATATACCGTCACCTGTTCGCGGTTGGGCTCGCTCATACCCTCGGCCGTCATCATCTCCGGCATGCTCTTGTATTTTCCGACCTTTGCCAGCTGAACTTTCACTCCGAACTTCGCCAGCAGGTCTTTATAGAACATCGGCTGTGCGGCGATGCCCTGCCAGTAGAGCATGCCCTGCGGATTGATGAACACCTTGTCGGCCACCGAGCATATATAATATGTCGTCTGCGTATAGTCGTCAGCATAGGCCACAATCCACTTTCCGCTCTTTCTGAACTCCTCCAGCTTGCGTCTGATGGCCTTCGAGGATGCTGGAGAGTCGCTTGCGAACATCCCCGCCTTGATGTATATACCTTTTATCTTGTCGTTCTTCTTAGCCTTGTCAATGGCGCTGAGTATGTCGTTGAGACCGAGATTTTCGCTCACCTGTCCCGTGAGCTGTCCCATGAAGTCGGTCTTGGCCCGTTCCTCCAGCACGCCGGAGAGTTTGAGAACGAAGACCGTGTTGTCCTTAACTTCCACCGGAGCCTGTCCTGCGGCGGCCATTCCGGCCAGCATGATGATGCCGACGATGCCCATTATCACCGATGTTGCAATGATGCCGGTGATGGTGGCGAGTGTGTATTTCAGAAAATCTTTCATAATATGATGAATGTTTTTATATTTTTTGAATTTCGGCTTCGGCGGCAATGATGAGTTCTCCGCAGTGGATGGGAGGATTGCCGAGCGCCACCTATTCTCTGCAAGGATAGTGCCAGCGAGCGCAATGCAAGTTCACTTGCATATAGCCGAGTGCAGCCTACCGTATGCAAAGATAGTCATTTTTATTTATTTAAAGCATCCAAACCATGAAAAAGGTTGCTGAATATCAGCTTAATAGATAGCTTTTCTTGCTCATATCGCGATAAATTGCTAATTTTGTGGGCAGTAACTAATCAAAAAAGCAAATTTATTGGCTATGAATTTCAGAGTTTTAATCACGTTGTCGCTCGCATTGGTGTGCACGGCATCGTTCGCGAAGAAGAAAAAAGTAGAGCTGTTCCCCGACGGAACGCCCATTCCCGCATGGTTCAGTGACACCACCCGTGTTGACGTAGAGCAGCTCGGCCGGAAGTATGTCATCACCGAGCACGGCGTCCGCAACGACTCCAACGTCATCCAGACGGAGCAGATACAGGCCGTCATCGACAAGGCCGCAGCGGCCGGAGGCGGTGTCATCGTCATCCCGAAGGGCACATTCCTCAGCGGAAGCATCTTCTTCCGTCAGGGCACACACCTCTATCTGGAGGACGGCGCGCGCCTCAAAGGCAGTGACCGCATACGCAACTTCCGTCTCCAGACCACCCGCATGGAGGGACAGACGCTCAAATATTTCTCCGCGCTCGTCAATGCCGACGGCCTCGACGGCTTCACCATCGCCGGCCGCGGAACCATCGACGGCAACGGATGGAATTACTGGGAGGAGTTCTGGATTCGCCGCCAGTACAACCGCCAGTGCACCAACCTTGAGGCGATGCGCCCCCGCCTGATCTATATATCCAACTGCAAGAACGTCACCGTTCAGGACGTGCGCCTCATCAACAGCCCCTTCTGGACAAACCACATCTATAAGACCGAGAACCTCCGCTATCTCGGATGCTATATCTACGCTCCGACACGCGGCGTGACACCCGTCGACCCGAAGCGCGGTGCGCCCAGCAGCGACGCCATCGACCTCGACGTCTGCAAGAACGTGCTCATCCACGGATGCTACATGAGCGTCTGTGACGACGCCGTCGTGCTCAAAGGCGGCAAGGGAACATGGGCTGACAAGGACACGACCAACGGCCCCTGCTCAAACATCATCATCGAGGACTGCACCTACGGCCGCGTCCACGGCTGTCTGACGCTGGGCAGCGAGAGCCTCCACGACCGCAACGTGATTCTGCGCCGCTGCACCGTGACGGATGCAAACCGCGTCCTGTGGCTGAAGATGCGCCCCGACACGCCCCAGCACTATGAGTATGTCACGGTCGAGGACATCACCGGCGACTGCAACAGCTTCCTCGTCGTACGCCCGTGGACACAGTTCTTCAAGCCCGAGAAGCGTGACGACATGCCGTTGTCGACGTGCAACAACATCACCCTGCGCAACATCAAGGTGGAGAGCAAGAACTTCTTTGACGTCGGAAAGTCGGACAAGTATCGTCTGATGGACTTCACGTTCGAGAACTGCGACGTCAAGGACGAGAAGAACGCTTTCAATCCGGCGCTCATCGAGAACTGCACGGTGAAGAACGTGAAGATTAACGGGGAAAGCCCCACCCCGACCCTCCCCAAGGGGAGGGTGCCTACGAGATGAAGGGAATTGTAGAGACGTCACACCGTGGCGTCTCCCGTGGAATGGATGACTGATTCAAACGCAAAGACCGCAAAGACGCAAAGATAATTTCTTGTTGCAGCAGATTTAAAATCATCTTTGCGGTCTTTGCGTTGAAGGTAGAAAAGCCCTCCTCCTTCCCTGAAAATCTAAAAATATCCTGCTTTTATTTTGCCGTCCCGTCAAATTGATGTACTTTTGCATACGGAAAGCAGTGTCCCGGTCTGTCGCCGGCATCCATAAGGGTGCGGGAGGAAAGTCCGGGCAGCACAGGGCGCTCCACTTCCGAAAATAGAAGCTGTCGGTGACGGCAGGATACGGCAGAAGAAAACAACCGCCGGCAATTGCCTGAAAAGGCGTTGCGGTAAGGGTGAGAAGGTGCGTGTAAGAGACCACCGGCCGTCGGGTGATCGGCGGGCCGTGCCGTCTGGAGGCTGCAAGTTCGCGTAAACCATCGTCTGAGGGCTGCCCGCCCGAATACTTCGGTTATACGATGGAGGGTAGAATGCTTGAGCCGTGTGGTGACATGCGGATTAGATAAATGACAGACACCGCGGTCGTTGTGCGGTTGCGGGACAGAACCCGGCTTACAGGGACACTGTTTTCCTTTTTCTGTTTTACCTGAATGTGACCCTTTACGATTATGAAAGATAACATACAGAGACTCGTCCGTTTTCTGAAGACAGACATCTGGCAGGTGTCTGAAGGTAGCGTTGCGCCGTGGCGCGCGTTGCTTTATGGGATTGTGAAGCGGCTCATGCTGGCCATACGTTTCTTCACGGCCCGACGTGTGATGAGTCAGGCCACGGCACTGACCTATTCGACGCTGCTGGCCATAGTCCCCATCATGGCCGTGGTGTTCGCCATAGCCCGCGGTTTCGGATATAATAAATATATAGAGGTGTGGTTCCGTGACGCGCTCAAGTCACAGCCGCAGGCCGCCGACATCATCGTCGAGTTCGTCAACAGCTATCTTGTCCACACCAAGAGCGGCGTCTTTCTCGGCATCGGACTTGTCTTCATGCTCTATACCGTGCTCATGCTCGTGAGCAACATCGAAAGCACGTTCAACGACATCTGGCAGGTGAAGAAGCAACGCAGCATCTTCCGCACGTTCACCGACTATCTGGCCATGCTCCTGCTCTGCCCGATAGTCATCGTGCTGACCTCCGGTCTCTCAATCTTCATAGCTACCGTGGCCGGCCAGCTGCCAGATTTGCTGTTGCTCGGACCGATGATGCGTTTCCTGATAGTCCTGTTGCCCTACATCCTGATGTCGGCGATGTTCATCGGACTCTATGTCTTCATGCCCAACACCCACGTGAAGGTGCGCAGCGTCATCATTCCCGGAATACTCGCCGGCGTGGCCATGCAGTGGCTGCAGCTGTTCTACATCCACTCCCAGATGTGGGTGAGCAGCTATAACGCCATCTACGGCTCGTTCGCCGCGCTGCCGCTGTTCATGCTGTGGATGCAGATTTCGTGGACGATATGCCTCTTCGGCGCGGAGCTCTGCTATACGAACCAGAACCTCGACTACTACGACTTCAACACCAATACCTCGGACATCAGTCACCGCTACCGCCTCATGCTCTGCGCCATGATTGCCTCACGCATCTGCCGGCGCTTCGACAAGGGCGGCCGGCCATACACGGCGTTTGAGCTGAGAGGGGAGACGGGCATACCCATCCGCATCGTCAACGACCTGCTCTACGCCATGATTGACGCCCGCATGCTCATCGAGATAACGTCCGACGAAAAGGGCGAGGCCTCGCAGTTCGTTCCGGCCGAAAACGTCGACAACCTCAGTCTCGGGGTCATGATTGACCGGCTGGAGGCCAAAGGGCGCTGGAAGATAGACCTTCCGCTCGACGGACATTTCAATGACAATTGGGCGCGGGCGCTGGAGATACGCCGCGACTACCTGAAGGACTTGCGGGCGATATTGCTCAAAGACTTATAAACTATTAAAACAAATGATATGAAAAGACTATTTACTACAGCCTGTATGGCCGTCGCGCTCACGGCGGCCGCCGCACAGGACGGCGTTAAACTGACCAAGAGCGGTATGTCCGCAGCCATGGACAACGGCCTGGTCAAGGTGGCCATCGGCACCGACGCCCGCATCAAGAACATGACCTATAAGGGTGGAAGCAACCTGATGGGCAGCAATGGTATCTATTTTGACTATACGGCGGACAAGAACCGCGCGCTCTCGCCGTCGAAGATGGAGGTCGTCAGGAACACACCGGAGATGTGTGAGGTGCTCTACACCAATACGGATGGCGACCTGCAGTTCCAGCAGGGCTTCATCATGCGCAAGGGCGAAAGCGGACTCTATGTCTATGTCATCGCCAACGGAACGCCGACGTCATCGTCCGTAAAGCTCAAGGAGACCCGTGTCTGCGTCCGGTTGGCCTCGACGTTCCTCAACGGATATGTGGACGACTCGATGAACGGAAAGATACCGTCAAACAGTGCGATGGCAACGGCGGAGAAATCGGAGAACACCATACAGGACGCGACATACCGGTTGGCCGATGGCTCGATATATACGAAATACAACTGGGCGAACTATTGTGAGCGCGACAGTGTCCACGGACTGATGAATACGAACACTGGCGTCTGGAACATACCGTGCAGCTACGAGTGGATGAACGGCGGACCGCTCAAGCAGGAGCTCACGGTGCATGCCACGAGCAAGTCGCCCATCACCATACAGATGCTTCAGGGTGAGCATCTGGGCGCCGAGGCACAATACTATCAGGACGGTGAGCGCAAGATCTACGGTCCGTTCTTCATCTATGTCAACAGCGGAACGCAGGAGGAGATGATTGCCGACGCAAAGGCACAGGCGCATGCCAAGCGTCAGGAGTGGCCGTTCGCGTGGTTCGAGAACGAACTCTATCCGCTCGACCGCTCGACCGTGACCGGCCGGCTGAACATCACCACGGGACAGCCGCAGGACAGCATACGCCTCATTTTGGCCGAACCGGGAACCGACCCCTATCTGCAAGGCAAGGGATATATCTATTGGGGCGACACGGACAAGGACGGAAGCTTCACCATCAGGAACGTGCGGAAGGGCAGCTATACGCTCTACGGCTATGCCATGAAGGGCGAGATAACCGATGAGCTGCAGGTGCCCGACATCGTGGTTGACGGTGAGACGACCGACCTCGGCACCGTGAAGTGGGCTCCGGCCACATACGAGCACAAGCTGTGGCAAATCGGTGAGAACAACCGCATGAGCGACGGGTTCTGTATGAGCGACGCCGCACGTGCCTACGGACTGTGGGAAGAGGTGCCGGCAACGCTTAATTATATAATAGGTGAAAGCAATCCGGCTACGGACTGGTATTACGCCCAGACGAAGAACGGAACCTGGACGGTGACGTTTGACCTCGATGAGACATACTCCGGAAAGGCTTATCTGACCGCTTCGGCGGCCGGAGCGACCAACAAGCCGAAGGTGGCTGTGGCCATCAACGGCGGAAACAGCAAGACGTGGAGCTTCGGAACGAACGACGCGGCAATCTATCGCAGTGCTGTTTTGGGCGGCCGCCACTGGCTTCAGACTCATTCCTTCCCGGCTTCGGCACTGAAAAAGGGCCGTAATACCATTACGTTCACAATGTCGGGAATAAGCAAGAACGGCGGAGTGATGTGGGATTGCATCAAGCTGGAGGCCGGCGCCAAGATTGTTCCCAGCGGTATCACGGCCGTGAACAGCGTTGCCGATGACGCTCCGGTGGAGATATTCACCCTTGGAGGAGTCCGTGTCGGAACGTTCCGGAGCTTCGGTGACGTCCGTTTGGACAAGGGTGTGTATATCTTCCGGCAGGGCGGAAAATCCGGAAAGGTCAGCTTCTGAAGTATAGTTTAGTTTCAGAATTGTAAACGATAAAGCCGTTTCAAACTGCCCGATGGGCGTTGAAACGGCTTTATCGTTTGTATGTTATTGTCCTGTCGCAGTCTTCCTGCGCTCTCAGAGAGCCATAAGATAGCGCTTGAAGTCGGCGAAATCCTTGCTCATTTCCACGCTCTTCTTCTCGCCTTTCATGAACTCGGCGAGACGTTCGGGGATGGCAATCTCCTCACCGATGATTCCTTCGACCGTGTCCTTGAACTTGGCGGGGTGGGCTGTCTCGCAGAAAACACCGCATTCGCTTTCCTGCAGTCCCTCGCTGAGGGCGCGGAAGCCGCATGCTCCGTGGGGGTCGAGGACATAGCCGGTGGCGCGGTGGCAGCTGGCCATGGTCTCGGCAATCTGCTCATCGGTGATGGCCAAGCCCTGCTTCTGCTCGGCCTTA
>ERZ860264.1622-NODE-1622-length-14822-cov-3.032505_pt1 | contig 14822 bp, 5 predicted proteins | sample MGYA00509980_ERZ860264 | MGnify/ENA primary metagenome ERZ860264 (study PRJEB30046, sample SAMN00715212) | human gut metagenome | study: EMG produced TPA metagenomics assembly of the A metagenome-wide association study of gut microbiota in type 2... | reverse complement strand
AAAAACTTATTATAAAGTAATACCATCTCATACTATTACCCAAACAAAGAAATACTGTGTGCACGGTCTTCCCCCGTCAGCTCATTTCCAGCATCCTCACGATGGGTTTGACGGCCTCGCGGGCCACGTCCGGGTCTACCTCCACGGAGGGCCACTCGTGGAGAAGCGTGTTGTATATCTTCAGCATCGTGTTCATCTTCATATAGTCACACTCGTTGCAAGAGCAACCGACCGTGCCTTCGCCTATTTCCGGCGGCACGGGTATGAAGGTCTTGTCCGGACACTGGCGCTTCATCTCGTGAAGTATTCCGGACTCGGTGACGACGATAAATTCCCTGTCGTCGCTCTCCATAGCATGCTTCAGGAGCACGGCCGTCGAACCGACGACATCGGCAACCTGCAGTACGGGGCCCTTGCATTCGGGATGGGCCAGCACCTTGGCTCCGGGATGCTCTGCCTTCAGCTTCAGTATCTCGGCAACGGAAAAACGTTCGTGGACGTGGCATCCGCCGTTCCAGAGCAACATCTGCCGTCCCGTCACATTATTTATATAGGAGCCGAGGTTCTTGTCCGGACCGAAGATGATCTTTTCGTCCTTCGGCAGCGCCTCGACAATCCGGCGTGCGTTTCCGCTCGTGACGACCACGTCGGTCAGCGCCTTGACGGCCGCCGTCGTGTTGACATAGCTGACGACGGTGTGGCCGGGGTGCTCGTTCTTGAAGCGTTTCAGGTCTTCGGCGCGGCAGGAGTCGGCCAGCGAGCATCCGGCGTTGAGGTCGGGACAGAGCACGAGCTTGTCCGGCGAGAGAATCTTGCAGGTCTCGGCCATGAAGTGGACACCGCACATGACGATGATTCGCGCGTCGGTCTCGGCCGCCTTTCGTGCCAGCGCCAGCGAGTCGCCGACGAAATCGGCCACGTCCTGAATCTCTCCCTGTGTATAGTAGTGGGCCATAATCACGGCCTTCTTCTCACGGCACATCCGTCTGATCTCGCTCTTCAAGTCCGTGCCTTCGGCGACGGGCTCATCAATGTAGCCCTTTTCGAGCCATTCCGTTTTCAACATCGTTTTATTATTTTATTCTTTTTCTTTCTTTCTTTTAAAAATGTAATGTTATGGATGATATGCTGTTGATACGTGAAAAACTTTCTATCGTTTTTCTTGGTTGTTACGTTATCAAACCGTGGTCCGCGGCTATCAACATCTATTGTTGAAACTTACATGCTTATTATTAGCGTTATCGCATGTTTATCCACAATATCCCATTTCGGTGCAAATTTAATAAGTTTATATCTTTTTCTGCCAATAATCTGTTGAAAACTTGCTGAAAAGCCCGTAATAAACGTGTTGATATCCCGCTGCCGCGGCGTCGTTCGGGAATTGTGTGGATAACGCAAAAGTTATCCACGGGGTTATCCACGGAGTTATCAACAAAATCACTAATAACTTAAGCCTCCAACCACCTAAAACCCACTCCTACGAGGGTGTTTTTTGTGCCTTTAAATGTCTTTGTTAATTTAATTACGAGTTTAAAGCCAAAATTTTGGGGCACTTTCTAAAATTTTTCCGCCATGCTCCCAAATTTTCAAATATTGCGAAGGTCAAAATCTCACCGTTTTTTCGGCGGAAAAATCTCTGTTTTTGTAACTTGTTCATTTTTAACCGTTTATGAACGGCGCCAGCTCCCCTCCCCTTGGGGAGGGTTAGGGTGGGGCCCCCGCGAGGCCCTCCCGGGGTTGCAACGGGGCCCTTATTGCAATGCAACAAGCGCCCCGTTGCACTGCCGTAAGGCCGTTGTTGCAACCCCGCGGGGCCCTTACGGCATGAAAACGGTAGCTTTTCCGGACAAAAAAAGCAATCATAAATACGCCGAAATTTCTGCTCCGGAAAAGCCGTAAGGCCCTTATTGCTCCATCTTCGCCGCGTTTTTGTGATTTTTCCGCATGGCTATCGTCAGCGAAACCGACCAAAGAGGCCCTTACGGGAGGCGGAAACGCTCTAAAATGGAAGTTTTTAAGGAGTCGGTTTTGTAAAATAAAGACCCACCTCAACCCTCCCGAAGGGAGGGGGCTTGATATGTCATTGAGTCCATGTCTTAGCTCAAAGAGTAATCAAGTTCCCTTCCTTTTGGAGGGTTGGGGTGGGTCTTAGGTGGTCTTAGGTGGTTTTTTGTGTTTTTATTTATGAACCACTTTCCTCATCTTTCCGTCCTTCGTTCTCACGATGTTGACGCCGCGCTGCGGTGTGGCGATGCGGCGGCCGTTGAGGTCGTACATCTCCTTGTCGGCTGTCGAGAAAGAATTGATGTCAGTTATGGCGTTGGTGAAGTCAACCGGAATACGCAGATAACTGATGCGTCCGCGCTGTGTAGCGCTGACGACGACGGTCAGCGAGCGTGACCGGCCGCTGACGGTGAGCAGTCCTTCGGGCGTCAGTGTCACTTCCGTACCTTCCTCTGTCACGGGCTCGTCGGCCAAGGCGTATGTCACGGTGGCCTCCGTGTCATCAAACGTGAAGAGAGAGGAGACGTCGATGGCCTCCGTCACGTTCTGCGTCGGGGCTTCGGCTATGACGCGATGGCCGTTGAAGTCGTCCATGCAGAAGTATGCCGGAGTGTTCAGATAGCCGTAGTTCTTGTCGCTTCCGTCGATGGTGAAGCTGACGGAAGTCACCTTGCCGAGCGGCCGCAGGTCGACCCACTGCCACGTGTCGAGGTAGTAGCGGTCTGCCTCCTTCGTCGGACGGTAGTCGGCGAGATAGTATTCGATGTCGGCTGTGGTGCCGTCGGCATGGTGGCCGGTGAAAATAATCTTCAGCCACGAGCCCTCCGTGAACTTCTGGGCGTAGGAGTCGCCGTTGAGGATGGAGTTCATGGCATACGCACTGTTGGTTACGTAGCATCCGCGCAGCGAGTCGCCTTCGGCGTCGTTGAGCACCCTGATGTCGCCTCCGGAGAAAGCCACGGCGAAATTTGTCGAGCCTTTATAGCCTCCGCCTGTTGCGGCGTTATACTGATCCGCCAGCGTTTCGAATGTGCTTGCCGTCTTGTTGGAATATGCGAAACCGCTCCATGAGCTCCAGTCGAGACTGTAGATGTTGCTGAAACTGTATGAGCCGCTGACGAACGAGCCGGCCAACTGTGTGTCGCCGTATGCTCCCGTCACGGTCTCGCCCTTCGTGTCAGGACCAGCCCATGCGCTCTCGCTGTCTAACCAGAGGTTATCGAACGTTGCCGTCACGGCCTCGCCCGTCACGACGACGCGGCATGTGTCGGCCGCTGTCTTGCCATTGGCGTCGGTGACCGTCACCACATAGTCGTCACATTCCGTGGGAACATATTCCACAGTGACCTCCGTGTCGATGGCCTCGGCCGTTGCCGTGCCTATCTCTTCGTGTCGGCCGTTGGTCCACACGAGTGTGAACGGAGCCGTACCGTCCGTCACCGTGGCCCGCAGGACAGCCGCGGAACCGGCCTCGACGGTAGCACCTGAGGCCGTGACGGCGGCGTTGGGTATCTCGACGATTATCTCGCCGGAAGCAACGAAAGCCTCGCCGGCCTTCACACCGCTCTCCGTACCGCGCAGACTGCGCACCACAACATACGGGACGTAGCGTCCGTCGGTCACCAGATTTTCTGCCTTGGCCTGAGCTTCGATGCCCGCACGCATGGTCACTGCCATGCCGTTGGCTGTTATTTCTGTTGCTTCAGGGGCTGTCTCGCTTTCCGGACGTACCATGATGAAGGCCCGGCCGTTCATGTCGGAGCGTACACCGATGACGGCGGTCGTGTCCGTCAGGTGGCGTGCGACGGGATAGCCGTCGGCCACGACGGGAGCTTCCGTCGAACCGTTATACTCGTATGCACCTATCGTTGGTTGTTCGGCACGTGTCACGCCGCAGATGTCGGTCGTCACGTATGCTAACGGCAGGGCGCTGAGGAGCGAACCCTCGGCGGCGGGTTCGAGGATGTCGTCACTCAGGAACGTCACGGTCTCGGCGTGACTGTTGCTCTCTCCCGTGAGCGCGGTCCAGTCGTCGAAGGTCGCGATGTCCGTCTTGTTGAATGCCAGCACGCTGCCCGAAGTACTCAGGACGTTGTTGCTGAACGTGACGGTCTTTTCGTTGCCTTCCTTGTAGAACCGGTAGACGTAGCCGCCGGCCTCGTTCTGCAGGATGTTGTTGACCGCCGTGACGTTCTCCTTCATGGCGTCGTTGAACCACAGGGCAGCGCCGGCAACCTCACCGGTGAGGCGCACCGTGTTGTTGGCTATGTCTATGTGTGACGACGGCGAGCCTACCTGTATGCCGTAGGTTGACGCGCTGCTGCTGTTGATGTTCAGTTCGTTGTTTGTTATAATCATCGGAGCGTCCTCCGTACCGACATTCTGGCGCACGTAGAGGGCGTTGACGGTCTTCTCCGTGGCCAGTGCGAAGCGGTTGCCGCTGATGACGGTGCCCACGGGATAAGCCTCGCGGACGTTGATATCGATACTGTAGTAGGTCGATGCCGTGGCGACACCGCTGTTCTCGAATGTGTTGCCGACAATCCGCGAGCCCAGTTCGTCATACGAATAGATGCCCTTCGACCCCTGATTGCGCAGGACACAGTTCTCGACGACGCCTCCGCGCTGTTTCGGGAGCTTGACAGTGCTCGTTCCCGCGAGCCGGACGCCGATATATCCGCCTTCCAGCAGACAGCGGCGGACGGTCAGGTAGTCGTTGTTGGCGTTGGCCTCGCTCTTTGCGTAGGTGTAGATGAGGTTGATGTCGTCGCTGTATGACGTTGTCGTCTCGGCGTGGATGTAGCAGCTGTCCACCGTTACGTGGCGGCTCATGTTCTTGATGTGGAGCACGCCGGGGTAGTTGACGTCGGTCGTCGTCAGCTCAACGCCGCGCAGGGTGAGCCAGTCGGCGCCGGCGATGGTGAACACTCCGTATTCATGGAACATCTTGTCGTCCGAATATGACGGCTCGGAATAGCTGTCGTGATATATCTTCACGTCACCCCAGAAGCCCGTCTCGCTCTCAATCGTGATGGTGTTCAGTTCCGACGCGCCCGCAATATCGGGCACGTTGACCTGCTCGTTGTATATACCGCGGGCGATGCGGATGGTCACCGGACCGTCAATGCCGCGGGCGATGGCGTCGACCGCGCCCTGGATAGTACCGTAGTCAGCGCCGGCGCCGACGGTCAGCACACCGTGGAAACCGCTCTTCACCGTTGCCGAAGCTGTCGTCCCGGCGTCGGCGGGAACCTCGATGACGTTGCCTGTGGCCGTTGTCAGCGATGCCACGCGGGCCGTAAGGACAGCTCCGTCGGCCGCATCGGTAGCCACGTCGGCCGCCAACCAGAACTTATAGACGCCGTTGCGGCTGATCTCATAGTCGCCCGTGACGGTGCCGTTACCGGCCGCCGCCGCGCCATCCTCGCCTGTTGTCTCTTCCGTCAACGTCTCTGCGCCGTAGAGATTGGCGTCGGAGAAGGTGCTGATGGTGTCGGTTGCAAAGACGCGCACGTTCTTAATGCCGGCCTTGCGGGCTGCCTCGATGGCGATGGAGCTGATGTGCAGCGGGTCATAGTCGCCCTCAGCGGTCACGTCCAAGCGTATCATCGGAACGCAGGTCTGGCCGCGCAGCATCGTGGCGGGGGCCACGGCGGTGGCCTTCAGGCCGATGACGGTCATGGGCTTCTTGCGGTAAGAGCTTACCGTGATGGCGAAGTCAGGCTGCGAATAGGCGCTGTAGGAAGCGAAGCGGACGGTCATCCGGCCGTCGGCAGCGTCCGAAACGTGATATTCCGGTGCCGCGCTGGCGCCGCGGTAGGTCGCTATGAGATTTTCCGGAGCGACCTCCGAACCGTTATATATATATAATGTGTCCTTATTGCTGAGCGAAAGAGCGTTGAAGTCGAGCTTTATCACCTCGCCCTCGACGCCCGGAACGAACGTCACGACGCCCTCGAAGTCCTTTGAAGAGGAAGCGTTCTGACCGCCGTCGTCATAGAAGTCGATGTGTCCGCCGGCCGGAATGACAACCTCGCCGTTGGCTCCCGGCTTCATCAGATAGATGTTCTTGACCGTGCGTTCGCCCTCGGGGTCACCGTTTTCCATGGCCGTTGTCTGGCCGTCAACGGTCACGGCGAGCAGTGCGGCGTCGATGATGGCGTCGCTCTGAGCCGCTGCCGACGGGTCGACACAAAGGAAGAACCAGTTGTCGCCCTCCTCCAGTGTCACCGGAGAGGCGGCGGTAAGGGTCAGAGAAGATGCTTCGCCGCTGACCTCAGACACGGCCACGGGTGTGGCGGAGGCGTCGAAAGCCGTGGAAGAAGCCGTCGGTGCGGTGTTGGTGCGGCCGGTGTAGTAGAGCGCAGCGGCGGCGATGTTGGCCTGAAGGCCTTTCAGGTCGAAGCTCATGGCCTCCAACTGGCACTGGCTGAGGTCGCCGGTGGTGCGCACGTTGACCGCGAGAATGTCATGGCCGTCGGTTCCGGCTGGAATGACTTCCGTGGAAGACTGGCTGACGGCGATGCTCTCGACCTTCATAGGCTGCTGGCGATATTCGCTCACCGTGGCCTCGAAGCCTTTCGCCGTGTAGTAGGAAGCGCTCTCGTTCGGGCTGAACAGTATGGTTAGGGCGCCGTCGGCAGCCGTCGAACGTAGCACGTGGCCCGGTCCGACGGACTTCATGTCGGCCGACGTGAGCTCCCAGAGGAGTTCGCCGTCGGTGCCGCTGCCGCTGTAGATGCGGAACTTCGACTTCGAACCGTAGGACGTCGAGGCGTAGTAGAGGTCGAAACTGGAGAAGTCTATCTGGCAGACCATGTCCTCGTGGACGGGTCGGAAGACGTTGATGCGGTCGTCCGTGCCGGCCTCATAGTCCGAGGAATATTCGTTCTTCGCCTTTGTGCGGAAGGTGATGCTGCCGTTGACGTTCTTCGTCACCGTGCCCTGATCGGCATGCGAGAGCACGATGTTCTCCACCGTGCGGGCGCCCTCAGGGTTTCCGTTGTCCACGCTGACGGTCTCGCCGCCCAGCACGACTGATGTCAGAGCGGCGTCAATGGTCTGTCCGTTGACAGCCATGTCGCTGACGGTGTATGCTAACCAGAAGCGGTTGTCGCCCTCGGAGAGCTGTACTGGAGTGGTGGCAACGATTTCGAAAGCGTCGTCCGTCACGTCGGTCTCGCCCACCTTGACCGCGGTCGAGAGGCTTGTGTCATAGCCGGTATAATATAATGTGGCGTGGGTGACGTTTTCGTATGTCCCGGCCGTGGTCATGAGGAAGCGGTCGGCGGTCAGCACCGGCTCCGTTCCCTCGGTGATGATGTTCATCCGGAGGATGGGCTGGTCTGTGTCACCGGCACATACCGTGCCTTCTGTCACCTGCGTGACGTCAATGTTTCCGGCGGCCATCGGCAGCGGAGTGAAGAGACTCACGGTCGCTTCAAATCCGTCGGAGGTCGACGACGTGCCGTTGTTGGAGAGCTCGACGGTCAGCGCGCCGTCGGGCGAAGTGGAGTGGATGAGGGCCGTCGTGCCGCTCATGACGCGGCGTATGAGCCGGTTGGGACGGACCTCCGTGCCGTTGTAGACGTTGAGATACTGATAATATATCGAGCCTTCGAAGAGTTTGACCTTTGTGAAGTCAACCTGCACCTTCTTGCCGTCGGCGCCGGGCAGGAATGTCACCGTTCCGGAGAAACCGCCTGTCACCTGTCCGTCCGCTCCGCCGTCGTCATAGAAGGCCAGCGGAACGTCGCCGACGGTGATTGTCTGCGGTTCGGCGACCATCATGACAAGTGCCGGATTGGTCACCGTCACGGCCTCTGCAGCCGCAAACGGAGTGACGCCGTCGGGATGGGCGGCTGTCGTCACGGAGGTCACGGCCACCGCAACCTTGGCGCCCACGGCAGCCGACCCGAGGAGATCGCCGCCGATGGTCAGGACGTTGTGACCGCCGGAGAGTTGGCGATCGAGCACGAAGACATAGCCGTCGCCGTCAGCCTCGACCGTGGCGGGAACCTGACTGAGCCCCTTACAGCTGCTTCCCTCGCCCTCATAGAGGCGGAGCGACAGCGGGTCGACGACGCCCTCGTTGACCGGAAGGCGGAAAGCGATGCGGGTCAGCCGGTCGGCGTTCATCACTCCCGAGGCGTCGACATAGACTCCGGCCAGCGCAACCGACTGCTTGTCGGCAGGCATGGCGGCCACACCGGTGTATGCTGATCCGGCGCCGGTGACGGTCATGTTCTCCAGACGGACGCAGCGTACGCGCGCCGTCCAGCCCTCGCAGGTTTTGGCGTAAACCCAGTGCATGCCAACGGAGAGTATGCCGTCGGACGATGTCGACCAAAGGGTATGGTCGGTGTAGGTTCCGTCCATCGTCTCGATGACGTCGCCTTCGGGCAGCAGCGTCGTTGATTTGACGCCGTAGGCCGTCGTCGGCCACGAGAACGTGTTGTCGGCGTCAGGCTCTCCGCTGTAGACGGTCACCTCGCCGGGATAGTTTTTGCTCGTGGAAGACGTGTTGTCATTCCGGACGTCGAACGAATCGAACGTCACCTGAACCGACATTCCCTCGACGGCTGGCTTGAAGACCGTCATCGACAGCGTGTTGTTTGACGAACTCGAAGACATCCGGTCCGTTCCCTTCGGGTCGTAGAACGTCAGTTCTCCGTCGGCCGGAACAGTCACCGTCTGTTTTCCGAACTGTGGCTGCAGTATGGGCCCACCGATGTCCTGCGCCTGCGCCGTGACGGACACAGAAGCAAACATGGCCGCGACTGACAGCATCATGATTTTGATTTTCTGTTTCATATAATATGAATATTAAAAAAATTGAAGCCCCTCCTGACCTCCCCAAAGGGGAGGAACCCGTGGGTGAAGGGCCTTGTATAAAAGAACTTTTATTTGAATGACCGCATATAGAGGGGCATAGACGATTGGTGCCCGCAGCCCAGAAAATCCCTGCTTGCTCTTGAAGGCATGCAGAGAAATCTGAAGCCGCATGGCTCTCCCCCTTTTGGGGAGCCGGTGGGGGCTTGTATGTCACTCTTATTTCACTCCGGGCCCATCCCTCGGGGCCGCTATGGAGCTTCGGCAAGGCAGGTCTTCTGACTTTGTTGTCCGGTGCGGAGGCCTTCCCGGTCTTTCCGATGTTTGACCAGTGGCTTCTTCTCCGTCGCCTGAAAGACAACTTACAGCAGCGGGACTGTCCGGGATTTTCACCCGGTTCCCTTTTGATCACTTGTGCAGTGAACCATTGCCGCTGCAAAGGTAAGCAAAAAACTTTGATATACAACACATCCGTACGGTGATTTGTAATTTTAAATTGTATTTTTAAGCCCGCGAGAGCAACCATTTTCTGAAAAAATCTTTCCCCGCCTCCAAATATCGCAAGCATGCGAAGGACAAAAAACGGGGGATTTTGTGACGGTATTTTTACACATTTTCTAACTCACTCATTCATAGTTATATACAAACGGCCGCCATCCCGTTGTTCCGCGACAACACCGCTATTGTCCTGCCGCGAGGCCCTTACGGGGTCGCCGTAAGGCCCTTATTGCATTGCAACGAGGGCCCCGTTGCACGACGAGAGCGGCCCCGCCGCAACCTCGGGAGGGCCTTACGGCAAGAAAACGGTGGCTTTTCGGCCTGTTTTCAGACATTGAAAAACACGCGGAATCTCTGTTCTGGAAAAGCCGTAAGGGCCTACCGGCATCCGCCGGCCCGCTTTTTGCGTCAGAAAGATGACGGAAAAACGCTCTAAAATACGGGAAATGGCCTGAAAATGACGCCGAAACGAGCTAAAAGGGGAGGAATGGCGAGGAGGATTTTGTAAACATATAAGTCAATTAAGAGAATTGGTTCAAGTCATGTTTCGAAACAAAACATAGAAGGGAGGTTACAAAACAACGGAGCAGGGACGTGTCTTTGGTACGTTGACGCAATCGATTGATATTCAAAAAACATAGCAAAACAATGTCACTGCAAGTCGGATGATTTATATGATTTGCAACACCCGGCCAAACCAACGCAACGCTTATATTGACTCATTGAGACGCCACAGTGTGACGTCTCTACTTTTCTTTTGCACAAACTGATTGAAAGTTCATCTGCCGGAAGCCTGTGATTTATAAACATACGTTACATTCCACCGCTGGATTATTAAACTATCTTATCACCGACAGACTGTTACCTTAATTTAACGCCGCGGTAACATTTTTGTAACATCGTTCCAATATCTTTGCAACACGTAAATTACGCTGCATCACGACCGCGACGGAAGCGCTACGGAGTGGATATCGCAGGAGGATATGGTGATTTGATATACATTATAATAATAGGATAAACATTCAGTCAATGGAAACAGTTTACTTAGCAATTGTGGTCTTTCTGCTTGTTCTGGCAGTCTTCGGCCTCTTTGTCGGCGTGAGCAACGACGCCGTCAACTTCCTCAATTCTGCCATTGGAGCGCGTGCCGCCGGATTCAAAACCGTGCTCATCTTTGCCTCCGCCGGAGTTCTGATCGGTGCGATGATGAGTGCCGGAATGATGGACTTGGCGCGCCACGGCATCATGCGGCCGGACAACTATTCGTTTCACGAGGTGATGACGATCTTTCTGGCCGTGATGGTGACAAACGTGATTGTGCTCGACATGTTCAACACGCTCGGTCTCCCGACCTCCTCGACCGTCTCGCTCGTCTTCGGACTGCTCGGCGGAACCTTCGCAATGGCCGTCCTTAAGATGAGCGGTGACCCGTCGCTGTCGCTCGACATGCTCCTCAACAGTGACAAAGCCCTCAGTGTCATCATCGCCATCTTCGTCAGCGTGGCCATCGCCTTCGTCTGCGGAGTCGTCGTCCAATGGGTAGCGCGCATCGTCTTCACCTTCGGATATAAGCGCCATCTGCGCTATACGATAGCCATATTCGGCGGAATGGCCTTCACGCTGCTGGCCTACTTCATCTTCATAAAAGGTCTGTCCGGCTCGCCATTCATATCAGACGACCAGCGTCTGTGGATAACCGACCACACGCCGGAACTGCTTTTCGCCTGCTTTGTCGGTTCAGCCATTGTCGCCGAGGTGCTCCATCTGCTGTGCATCGACGTCTTCCGAGTCGTCGTCCTCATGGGTACGTTCGCACTGGCTATGGCCTTTGCCGGCAACGACCTTGTCAACTTCATCGGCGTACCAATGGCCGGCCTCGACTCCTACACGACATACGCGGCCTCAGGTGTGCCGGCCGACGACTTCATGATGCACTCGCTGATGACCAGTGCCAACACGCCGCTGCCCTATCTCATGGCTGCCGGCATAGTGATGATTGTCGCAATGGCCACCTCCAGCAAGGCGCAGAATGTCATTAAGACCAGTGTCGACCTGTCACGTCAGGACGAGGGCGACGAGATGTTCGGCTCGTCACGCGCTGCCCGCAGCATCGTCCGCTCCGTGCAGAGTGTGGTCACGACCGTCGGGGCAGCCGTTCCTCCACGGGCCGCAGCTTGGATAGACTCGCGTTTCAGCAAGAGTGACGTCGTCCTGCCGCGCGGAGCGGCCTTCGACATGGTGCGTGCGGCCATCAACCTCGTGCTTGCCGCAGCCCTCATCGTCATAGGAACAAACCTCCGGTTGCCGCTCTCCACGACCTACGTGACCTTTATGGTCGCAATGGGTTCAAGCCTCGCCGACCGTGCCTGGGGCCGCGAGAGTGCCGTGTTCCGCGTGACAGGTGTGCTCTCCGTCATCGGCGGCTGGTTCATAACGGCCGGAGCGGCCTTCGCCGCATGCGGCATCGTCTGCGCCGTCATGCACTTCGGCGGTATCGTCGCAATGGTCTTCTTCATCGGTCTGGTCGTCTTCATGCTCGTGCGCAGCAACCGCAGCTACAAGGATAAGGCCGCTGAGGAGAAGGAGGCGAGCCAGTTTGAACTGATGATGCAGTCGGCCGACCCGCGCATGGTGTGGGACATGCTGCAGAAGCATGTGTCCCGCACGCAGTCGTTCGTATGCCGCTTTGCCATGACACAGTTTGACAACGTCCTCGACGGACTCGTCAACGAACGCCTGAACCTGCTTTCCCACACCCGGAAAGAGCTCGACGCCGAACAGGAGATGCTCTCGAAATACCGCCGTAAGGAAATGCTTGCCCTGCGCCGCGTGCCGGACGAAGTGACTCTGGAGCGCAACACGTGGTATCACATGGGAGCCGACAGCGACCGCCAGTTCATCTACTGTCTGAGAAGAATGCTCGACCCGATCCGAGAGCACGTCGACAACAACTTCAGCCCGCTACCCGAGGAGTGTCAGGAAGAGCTGACCCTGCTGCGCCGCCGCGTCTCCGAACTGATGTCACGCTCCGAGTCCATGCTCTCCACCGGGCGCTTCGACGACTACAAAGACATTCTCGCCGACGCGGGACGGCTCAAGGACGAACTGAGCGCCATGCGCAAACGCCACTACAACCGCATGCAAAATGACAACGGAACGGGCGGTCTCAAGGTCGCTCTGCTGTATCTGAACATTCTTCAGGAGGCCCGTGAGTTTGTCAGCATCATGCGCCACCAGTTGCGCGCCGGCGCCCGGTTCTACGGGAAAGACCTGTCCGCATCTCCGAGCGGGGAGATACCTGCGAAGTAAGGGGACGGCGGTTACGGTCAGGACGGCTTATGAATGGATAATGAGCGGCAACGTCCGTTCATGAAATAAAACGCAAAGCACGCAAAGACGCAAAGGATTTATTCTTTCCTTTGCGACTTTGCGCGCTTTGCGTTTGAAACATATATCACTCGACGACGATTCTCCTGACGCTGCTTCCGTAGCCCAACCAATAGCCCAGCCCGCCGGTGATGTTCGAACGGATGTTGTCCGTCACGGGGAAAAACGGATTGCGCGACAGCGACGTCATGTCCTCGAAATCACGCCAAAACTCATATCCCGTCCTGTCCATGCGGCACACCTTGACAACGACCTCGTCGCCCGTGGTGAAATAAGGGATATAGTCTTTCTCCAGATTGATGCGCCCCTGATTGACGGCCATCTTCCCGTCTGAGGGCAGCATGGTCGTCGTCATGAGCCCGAGATAGGACGACATGTAGCCGTAAGGATGGCCCATGACGTGGACAAACACCTTATAGTAGGACGTCTCCTGCCCCCGGTCCGTGATGTAGCAGTAGAGCTGGCGCAGCGTGTCGGCCTGAGCGACCCGCTCACAGACAAGCGAGTCTATCCCGACCGGCTCCGGAACGGTCGCCGAAGCCTCGGCGTGGCTTCCGTCGGAAGTGTCGACGGTAAGCCGGTAGGTGCGTCCCGGTTCGCCGCGCATGTCCGTCGTGGTGTATATGTAAGGTGGGAAATATTCACGGTCATACCTCCCTATCATCGTCACCTCGCGCTCGCCGTCGCTCAGCCGTACCCTCGCCCAGCGCTCTATGTAGCGCTCCAGACTGTCAAGAGGCTGATATTCTTCGCTGAGGACGATGCTGTGTGTTATCATGACGACGGGAAAACGTCCGTTCTCAATCCACCCTTCGACGACAACGGCACTCCCGGGCAGCGGCTCCTCGTCCTCGCCGCACGAGATACAGAGCAAGGAAAGCACGGGCGGAATCATCATTATAAACTTGCGTATATATCCTTTCATTCAGAAACTGTAATAGTAGTTGACCGACGGCATGATATTGAGGATGAAGCTGAAGGACTTGTTGGCAAACTTGTCATCACGTATCTTCAGCCTTCGGAACAGTTCGTTGTGGTGCATGGTGGCGTTATAGACAGACACGTTGATGCCGCTCCGCCGATGGCCGCGCACGCGGAAGTCATAGCTGGCGGAAAGGTCGAGGCGCGCATACGTGCCGATGCGCCGTCCGTTGTGCTCCCCGAACTCCGTTATGATGTTGTTGTTGATGAGATAGAAGCGTTCCGGCGCCGTGTATGGTGTGCCGGATGCGGCCACCATCGTGGCCCCAAAGCTCCACCGCCGCGACAGGCGGAAGGTCGTCACGACGTTCAGCTCGTGGATGCGCTCATGCGACGCGGGATACTTTCCCGTGTATTTCGTGCCCGGAAAGCGCCGCCACGCCCTGCCGACGGAATAGCTCAGCCAGCCCGTGAGGCGGCCCTTGCGCTTCTCCAACATGAGGCTCACACCGTAGTTCGTGCCCCGTCCATGGAGAAGGACACTCCGTAGGTCGTATTCGGAGAAGAGAAAGTCAAAGACATTGCCGTCATACTCCAGCTGATGGCGCAGCCACTTGTGGTATACCTCGGCCGAAAGGCGCCACATCCGGCCGCGGGAAAAGGTCTCGAAGAGCAGTGATAGATTGTAGGAATACTGCGGGCGGCGGCCCTCACCGGCCGGAATCCAGAACTCGGTGGGCAGTCCTATTTCGGAGAAACCGGTCTTGAAGAGATTCTGATGCCTGACGGCGGCGGCAAAGGTGAGCGACGACGAGCGCAGCACGCGGAGCGTGGCGGAGACGGAGGGGTCGGCGCTGAAAAACGTGCGGGCACCGGACGAAGGGCCGTCACCGCCGCACGAGAACATGCCGAGGCGCACACCCGGCGTCACCTCCAGCCTATGGCCGACGGCCAGCGTGTGTGTGACCGACGCCGAAAGCTCTACGGGATGGAGCCGACGCTGCTCCCCGGCGTTCCTCATGACGAGCCCGTCGGTCTGAGGGGCTTGCGGAAGGATGGCGTGGACAGCGGCGTCGGCCCCGACGACGGTCCGTCCGAGGGTCAGCCGCGCCCGATAGCCGGTCGTGCTGATGTCCGACGGGAGGCTGACGGCGATGTTCGTCTGCGTCAGCCGGAAGCGG
>ERZ860264.1609-NODE-1609-length-14891-cov-3.342747_pt1 | contig 14891 bp, 9 predicted proteins | sample MGYA00509980_ERZ860264 | MGnify/ENA primary metagenome ERZ860264 (study PRJEB30046, sample SAMN00715212) | human gut metagenome | study: EMG produced TPA metagenomics assembly of the A metagenome-wide association study of gut microbiota in type 2... | reverse complement strand
TTCAAAGTATAAACTAATTGTTGCAACATACTTATTTGATTGTCTTATAGAAGTCGTCAGGCTTTATCATAGCCCTCATTTGATTGTATATGTAATCTTTCCGGCGGTCGGTTGGCCTGTCGTGGTGAGCACGACGCGATACATCTGCGCTCCCCACATGTTGCGGATGACGCTGTCTGTCTTGTCGCTGATGTCCTCGACGGATGCCGACAAGCGGCTTGCATCAAACATGATGGCGTGATTTCCGATTGTGATGCGGCCGCCGTTCGCTTCCGGGCGGATGGTGGTGAGCAGCATCAGACGTGTCGGTTCGCGCCATTCCCTCAGCCGGTAGTCCTCCGTCACCTCCACGCCGTCGGCCTTTACGCTCACCGTGCGCTTCCATTCGGCCACGGCAGCCTCCTCAGGATAGGCCCCGGCGATGTCCAATGTCAATGTCCCGGCCTTGCGGCTGACGACCTTTGCGGCATATTGACGGCCGTCTTTCTGCATCACGCCGTTGATGAGCGGCAGATTGTGGTAGGCCGACTGCATCGTCCATATCGAGTAACGGTCTTTTCCGAACGTCGCCGACGTATATTCCCCGACACCCGCGTCAATGATGAGAGGACTGTTGCCGGCATAGACGATGAAGTTGCCGACGTCGTTGTGGTTGTGGCTCTCGCCGTTCGTTCCGCCTTTCATGGCTACGAAAAGACTGCCGCGGCGTGCCGTCATAACCTGAAGGTCGGGCAGCCACGTGTCCTTTGTCTGCGGCTCGCGCGGCGTGACGGCCATGGCCGCCTTGATGTCACGGAGCATGAAGAGCTCGCGGCCGAGTGCGGGGAAGTTTCCGCTGCGGTCGTAGAGCGGCGCGGGGTCGGTGAAGAGATTGTTCTCGCGGGCTATGTGGGCGGCAAATCCGAGCATGACGGGGTCCTGTGTGTCCAGCGCGATGGGCAGGATGATGTCCGGTTGCGCCTGCATGCGGTTGTCGTGGGCGTCGGCGAAATTGACGCAATAGCCCCCGCTGATATACATCTTATATATATAGGCAATCATCTCGCGTACCTTCGGTGTCATCATGTCTGTCCTGTCGTCCGTCGCCAGACGCAGCAGACGGATGCACTCATAGAGCGAAGCCGCCGCGCGGTCCCAGTAGCCGGTGCCCTCGTCACATCCTCCGTCGGCAGGATAGGCATCGGTGAACGCCCCCATAGCCTTGACAATCTGGCCTATGGCCTCCGTCCTGCGGGTGCTGTCCCGCTCACAGATGAGCACGCAGGTGAGCCAGTTGGAACATATCCACGGGTTCCAGTTCATGCCAGCCTTCTTCCACCAGTAGTTCTTGGCGACGGCGGGACGGAGCATCCGGCGTGTGATTTCGTCGTCGATGTGGCGGCAGAAGCCCGGTGCGAACGCTTCGAGCTGCGCCTCCAGCATATATCTTGTCCACGCCATCAGCCCTGCCGTCTCTGCGTTGAAGAGGTCGACGGTCTGATCAGAGGTGACGGGAAAACGCTTGCTGTAGTGTGCCGGTATGCCCCACCACGTCTCTTCGCAGAAGCTGCCCAGCCCGTTGACGATGTCGTCAGTGAACCGTCCCTTGCCTTCGACAATCTCCGCCATGACGAGGGCGGCCAGCTTGCGGCGCTTCGCGAAGCTGGCGGCTTCGTAGCGGGTGCGGTTTCCGTTGGTCTTGAACTCGGCGAACGAGGTCAGCGGGAGCGTCGTCCACGGCCGTCCGAGATACTGTTCGCCGTAGCCGATATAGCTCTGGCGCATCGCCTCCGGCACGGAGTCACGCCAAAACGCATCGTCCGCTTTCGGCAGAGGGGCGAAACGGCCCAGCTCTACCATCGCTTTTGGCAAATCAGACGCCGTCTGCGCCATCCCCGCCGTATGGCAGAGGATGAGGCAGACGGCGCCGATGATGATGTCCTTGATGTTCATATATAGTTCAGAAGATGTTTTGCGGTAGTCTTATTATGCCGTCCGTCACCATTTGTCCTTCGTCTTTATGTCGTCACCCCAGCGGTGGTCCTTCGGGAACGGCTGTCCGCCCCACGCCTTGACCTGCGTCCACGGCTGCGGCGCGTCGGTCCAGAAGGGATTGTCGGCGGGCAGTCCGAGAGGCATGAAGGCCAGCGAAGTCATATAGAGTGAGCCGTTGTTGGTGTACCAGTCGGCCGTGTGGGGCTGGCTACCGCAGAATCCGATGGTCAGAAAGCCGCCCTCGTTGAAGTTGTTCTGCGTGTCGAACATGCGGTGGAGAACCTTTGTCAGAGCCGCTCGCACCTGTCCGTTGGTCAGGTCCTGCGGCAGTTTTTCGTACCATGCCATCAGCGCCAGCGGCTGCATGGCGGCCATGCGGTAGGGCGTGCTGCGGCCTATGACAGGGAATGTGCCTTCGGGCGAGATGAAACGTTCGAGGATGATGGCATACTTCTGCGCGCGTTTGAGCGCACGGTCATAATATTTCCGGTAGTCCAGCCGCGTGTTGGCCTTGGCGTCAACCATCGCCCGGAGCGTCTCGAGATACATCGCGTGGAAGACATAGCTGGAATAATAGTCGAAGGCGAACTCCGGGCCGTCGGCATACCAGCCGTCCCCGACATACCATTCCTCCACCTTTCGGCATGCCGTGTTGACGCGGAACTGGTCATATCCGGCGCCCGCCTTGGCCATGAAGCTCTCGATGATGGATGAGAAGAGGAACCAGTTGGTGTACGGCGGGTCAATCTTCCGCAGCCGGGTGAACTCCTTTATATATCTTTCCTTGGTCTCCTTGTCGAGCGGAGTCCACAGTTGGTCGTATGCGCGGAGGAAGCTCTCGGCGATGTAGGCGGCGTCGACGAGATTCTGTCCGGAGCGTCCCCAGCAGAGATAGTCGGGTGACGACGGGTCGACGGCATTCCTGTATGCCGCCAACGCCCATTCGCGCAGCTGGCGGCGCTGCTTTCCCTCTGCCGTTTCGTCGTCCGGGAGGGCAATCCACGGGGCTATTCCGGCCATGAGACGGCCGAACGTCTCCATGTAGACGACGCTGCGGTCGCGCTTGTCGAAGGACGGGCTGAACTCCGTCTGCATGTTCTTCTGCAGCTCACCGCGGGCCATGTTTTCCAGCACGGGCTGCGCCATCCTGTAAGCCAGGGCGCACCAATATTCGCGGTCGCTCTGCTGCTGCGCCTTCTTTTTCGCTCCGATGCCGGCCGTTACGGCCAGCATGGCGATGATGATAAGTATCTTTCTCATGTCTATAAACTTGATATGTTTCTTTTGTTGCTATCGTGTTATGAAGTAAAACAGGCTATATTACTTTTCAATACAGGCTATATTACAGAGTGAAATGACTCATATTGGAAAGTAAAATGACTCATATTGGTCGGTAAAATGAGTCATATTACCCGGTAAAATGACTCATTTTACTTTCCCGTCATGGCCGTTCTGCTTCACCGCGGCCTCCGTTCTATTCTCCCAGACCGTCAAAATCGCGGGCCATCCAGACGTCCATGCGTCCGGCACCGCGGTGGTTCCATGCGTAATAGGGGATGAGCGTGAGCCGTACGTCCTTGGTCCGGAGCGTGCCGCCGGCGTCGATGGAAGCCTCCTGAGCGTTGTCCACCGTTATGGCTGTCACGCTGAATGGCCGGCCGTCGCCCTCCGTGTTCCTGATTTTGTAGTCTTCGGCGACAGTAAACTTCGGCTGGCGGCTGAGCAGGACGTGGTGGCAGTTGAAGCCATTGTTGTCCGCCTGTTCGGCGCAGTAGACCAGCGGGCCGCGCTCGACGGCTATCTTGCCGTGGTCGTCGGCCACTTTCTTGTTGGCCTTTACGACGCGCGGGAGCATGTCGAAGTGGATGCGGACGACGTCGCCGCGCTTCCATCGGCGGCTGATGGACATGTAGCCGTCAGCCGTCAGTGCGTCGCGGACCTCCGTGCCGTTGACGGTGACACTGTATCCGGGCGCCGCTCCGTCGTCATAGCTGTACAGGTCACCGGGCACGACCTGACTGCGTACCCATCCGGGGATGCGGACCTTCATCGTGAACTCCTTGCCGCGGTTGCGGTCGATGCGTATCGTGATGTCGCCGTTCCACGGATATGCCGTCTCCTGCGTGAGCGTCACGTCGCGGCCGCCGACCGCCATCGTGGCCGTGTTGGCGGCGAAGAGATTGACATAGAGGCTGTTGTCGCGTACGGCATAGACGTAGCCGGGCAGTGATGGTATGAAACGGCTCAGATTGCTCGGGCAACAGGCACAGCCGAACCACGGCTGTCGTGTGGTGTTGTTGTCGGCGTTGAAGGCGTAACGGCCGTCGGACGCCAGCGGATTGGGGTAGAAGAAGCGGCCGCCGTCGACGGACATGCCGCTGATGACACCGTTATATAATGTGCGTTCGAGGCAGTCGATATATCGGCTCTCGCCCTTCAGGAGGAACATGCGCTGGAAAAGATAGACCATCGAGATGGCCGCGCAGGTCTCGTTGTAGGCCGTCAGGTTCGGCAGCTCATAGTTGGCGCCGAACGACTCGCCCGAGTGGCGTGCGCCGACGCCACCCGTGAGATAATACTTCTTGTTGATGATATTCTCGCAGATGGCGTCGATGGCCTTGATATAGGAGCTGTCGCCAGTGAGTGCGGCCACGTCGGCCATGCCCGCATACATATATCCTGCCCGCACGGCGTGGCCCACGGCTTCGGTCTGCTCCGTCACCGGCTTGTGGCTCTGGCTGTATGCGTTCTTGCGTTTCGTCTTGCCGCGCATGTCGAGGAAATATTTCGCCTCGTCCAGATAGCGCTTGTCGCCCGTGAGGACATACATCCGGGCCAGCGCCATCTCGGCTATCTGATGGCCGGGGACGACGTGAGCCTGTCCTTCGGCCGGGCCGACCTCGCGGATGACGCAGTCGGCATAACGCTTGACGATGTCGAGAAATTTGCGGCTGCCCGTGGCCTGATAGTGTGCGCAGGCCGCGTCGGCCATGTGTCCGAGGTTGTAGAGCTCGTGGCTGAGGTCCTCCTCCTTGACCCATCTGCGGTTGCCGGCCCAAGGATGGGGCTTGGCGGGATTGATGGTGCGGGCGGTGTAGAGGTAGCCGTCCTTCTCCTGTGCGGCGCTGACGATGTCGAGCACGCTGTCGATATAGGCCTCCAGCCGCTTGTCGGGATAGGTCTGGAGCAGATAGCTCGCGCCCTCTATGGTCTTGTAGACGTCGGTGTCGTCGAACGAGAAGCCCATGAACTTGCCGACGTCGTAGGTGTCGCTCGGATTGGCGGCCTTGACGAAGTTGGCATAACGTCCCTCGCTCTCGCATTTGCTGAAGGCCAGAGGAACGGTTGTCTCTCGTGCGGCCTTGATGCGGTCGCCCCAGAACGTTGCGGGGGTAATCTTGACGGAGGTGAATGCCACGGGCTTGTAGGGGTAGCCGAAGTCATGGCTTTTGGCTCCGGCGTGGCCGAAGGCCAGCGTTGCCGCAAAAAGGATGATTGTTCGTTTCATTTGTTTTATAGTTGTTAGGTAAGTCTTCATTATTACTTTATAATAAGTTTTTTGAACACAGAGCCACGGAGAGACAGAGTAATATTGTCCTCTGTGTCTCCGTGGCTCTGTGTTCAAAGTATAAGCTAATTGTTGCAACATGCTTAGGTAATTACTTAGAAAATGTCGTGGTCGTTTTAATTCTACAAATGTACGATAAAAATACGAGATAACGTATAGTCTGAATGAATAAAATGCTATTCCAAGAGTGGAATGGCGGTACCGTTATAGCTCCGTGCGGGGCGGACGGAGACGTTTTTGCTGCTTTTTGATGACGATTAAGAAAAAATATGATTGCGGAAGCGGCGGTTAGCGCAAAGTTTTGTATATTTGCTGCATATTCATTTAACTGCATTATGGAAAGATATTAATTTGATTGTCGTATGGAAAGTTTTGCAGAAAGACTGAGGCGTTTTTGCAGTCCGGCCGCACATCCGGACTGGTGGCTGTCGTGGGCGGGCATTTTCATCGGATGTGTCATCATGGCTGCCGGATTTGTTTTCTTCATCAATCCATATAATATCGTGCCGGGCGGAGTCTATGGTGCGAGCATCGTGCTGCACAATCTGTTCCCCTCCATTCAGGTGGGAACGTTCGGCTATATGTTCGACATACCGCTGCTCATTCTCTCGGCATGGCTGCTCGGGGCGAAGCTCGGGTCGCGCACGCTCGTCGCGGCAATGACCACGCCGCTCATCATGAATGTCATGTCGGCGCTCATCTACCCCACGAGCGAGGCCCTCCACCGGCTCGACCCGGCCCAGCTGCTGGGCGGATGTATGGACATGACGGACCACCTGATGCTCACGAGCATCGTCGGCGCGACACTGATAGGCATCGGTCAGGGCATCGTGGTGCGCAATCAGGCGACAACCGGCGGCAGCGACATCGTGGCGATGATACTCCAGAAGTTCGCCCACATCCGTTTCTCGACAGGTATAATGATGGTCGATGCGTGCGTCGTGTGTTTCGGACTGGTGGTCATCGGCTTTGGTGTGGGCAGTTCGGACGACGCGTCGAGCCCCTCATGGCTGCTCTCGTTCTATTCGCTCATATCCATCTTCGTCTCGGCCCGCGTGCTGGCATACGTCATCAACGGTGCGAAGGACGACAAGCTGCTCTTCGTCATCAGTGAGAAAAAGATGGTGGAACTCCACCGTTTCATCCTGAAGGACCTCGACCGCACGGCCACGTGCATCAAGAGCAGCGGACTCTATACCGGTGCGGAGAAGGAGATGCTCTTTCTCGTCGTGAGCCATAAGGAGGTCACGGCCGTCAAGAACAAGATCAAGGAGGCCGACCCGCGTGCTTTTGTCGTAGTCACCGATGCCTACGACACGTTCGGAGAAGGCTGGAAACAGCTGCCCTCGGCCGACGAGGTGCATCCGGAATAGGGTGCGGTAGAAACGTGGAAGACGGTTTCCTGATAGGATAAGGCATAACGCAAAGACGCGAAAACGCAGAGACTTCATATCTGTTCTCTGCGTTTTCGCGTCTTTGCGTTATGATATTATGTTGTTCTTGTTCTTTATTTAGAACAGTGTCAGCGTGTAGAGATAGACCACTGCGGCCGGAATGGCGAGTAGCGAGGAGTCGAAACGGTCGAGCATGCCGCCGTGGCCTGGCAGAATCGTGCCGCTGTCCTTGATGCCGAGGGTGCGCTTGAAGAGGCTTTCGACGAGATCGCCCCATGTTCCGAAGATGACGACAACGAGTCCGAGGCCCATCCATTCATATATGTTCAGCGACAGGTCGTTGACACCGTAGGTCTCGGTGAGATGCCATATCAGTGCGGCGGCACCCATGACGACCACTGCCCCGCCGATGGAGCCTTCCCAACTTTTGCCCGGGCTGACGCGCGGAAAGAGCTTGTGACGTCCCAGCAGCGAGCCGCAGCAATAGGCTCCGGTGTCGTTCAGCCACAGGAAGACGAATACGCTGAGCGGCATCAGATAGGTGTAGACGACGCCTTCGGGTGTCGCGCGGAACGCAAGGACGTTGAGCAGCGAGAACGGCAGGGCTATGTAGAGCTGCGCCATCATCGTGTATGCCCAGTTGTTGATGGGGTCGGGATTCTTCGCATACAGCTCCGCGATGAGCAGATAGATGATGGTCACGAGGTAGGGGATGAACACTGTCGGCGGTGTGAGGCTGCTGCAGAAGCCGGTCATGGCGAAGAAGAGATAGACACCGGCCACGGTCGAGATGAAGCGGTTGGTGTCCACGCCGTCGCGCATATTTACCAGACCGGTAAACTCCCATACGGTCAGACCCGTGATGAGGGCGAAGAGCAGCGTCATGGCTGCATGGTTGATGAAACAGACCACGATGGCTGCTACGAAAAGGACACCGGTGATGGCGCGCACTATGAAGTTTTTCATACGCTGATACTTTTTATTTGTTGTATGACAACATTCTGTCTATTGTATTATTCTGCACTCTCCGGAATACTATCTGGTACTCTTCAGAGTGTTATTTTGCACTCTCCGGAGTGTTGTCTGCGTTTGCCGGCTCTCCTTTCGTGTCGCTACCGGTCTCGGCGGCCTCACCGTTCTGCTCGGCCGCCTGTCGTGCCAGCTCTTCGGCGCGGCGCTCCGCCATCGCTTCGGCCTCGGCACGCTGCTGCGCTTCGAGCAGTTCTTCGGCACGACTCGTCCACGGGCGCTTTCCGAAGATGGCCTCCACGTCTTCGGCGAAGATGACTTCGCGGCTCACCAGCAACTCGGCCAGCTTGGCGTGGCCCTCGCTGTGTTCGCTCAGGATGCGCTTGGCGCGGTCATACTGCTCGTTGATCATCTTGAGGACCTCGTCGTCCATGATCTTTGCCGTGGTCTCGGAGTAGGGGCGTTGGAAGTTGTATTCGTTGTTGTTATAGTAGCAGATGTTCGGCAGCTTGTCGCTCATGCCGGCAAATGCAATCATGCCATAGGCGCTTTTCGTCACGCGTTCAAGGTCGTTCATGGCTCCGGTGGAAATCCTTCCGGTGAAGAGCTCCTCGGCAGCACGTCCTCCGAGCGTCGCGCACATCTCGTCGAGCATCTCCTCCTTGGTCGTGATGGCGCGCTCCTCGGGCAGATACCACGCTGCACCGAGAGCCCGTCCGCGCGGCACGATGCTCACCTTGACGAGCGGGTTGGCGTGTTCCGTGAACCACGAGATGGTGGCGTGGCCGGCCTCATGTATCGCGATGGCGCGCTTCTCGCTGTCGGTCATTATCTTTGTCTTCTTCTCCAGACCGCCGATGATGCGGTCGACGGCGTTGAGGAAGTCCTGTTTTCCGACGGTCTTGCTGTCGTGGCGGGCAGCGATGAGGGCCGCCTCGTTGCAGACATTGGCTATATCGGCACCCGAGAAGCCCGGCGTCTGGCGTGCGAGATAGTCGATGTCAAGCGTATCGTCGGTCTTGATGGGCTTCAGATGAACCTTGAATATAGCCTTTCGCTCGTTGAGGTCGGGCAGGTCGACGTGTATTTGGCGGTCGAAACGGCCCGCACGCATTAGTGCCGAGTCGAGCATGTCGGCACGGTTTGTGGCGGCGAGGATGATAACACCGCTGTTGGTTCCGAATCCGTCCATCTCCGTGAGCAGCGCGTTGAGCGTGTTCTCACGCTCGTCGTTGCCTCCCATGGCCGGGTTCTTGCTGCGGGCGCGTCCGACGGCGTCAATCTCGTCGATGAAGATGATGCACGGCGATTTCTCCTTGGCCTGACGGAACAGGTCGCGGACACGGCTCGCGCCGACACCCACGAACATCTCCACAAAGTCGCTTCCGCTCATCGAGAAGAACGGAACGCCCGCCTCGCCGGCCACAGCCTTGGCCAGCAGCGTCTTTCCCGTGCCCGGAGGGCCGACGAGAAGTGCTCCCTTGGGTATCTTTCCGCCCAGCTCGGTGTATTTCTGCGGGTTCTTCAGGAAGTCGACAATCTCCTGCACCTCCTGCTTGGCACCGGCCTGTCCGGCGACGTCCTTGAACGTCACCTTTATCTCTCCGCCGTTCTCATACATCTTGGCCTTGCTCTTGCCGACGTTGAAGACGCCTGCTCCTCCGCCTGCTCCTCCTCCCATGCGCCGCATGATGAATATCCAGACGGCGATGATGACGACGAGCGGCAGGAGATTGTATATCATCATGTTGATGAAGTTGTTCTCCTTCTTGTTGTCATAGCTGTAGTCACCCGTGAACTTCTTCTGCTGACGGGCGTTGTTGACGAACTGTTCCACCTGATCGACAGAACCGAACTGCACCGAGACGGAAGGCTCCTTGCCGGTCTGCTGGACGCTCTGCTTGAACACTTCGCGTATGTGTTCGGGCTTGACATACATCTGGAGCGTGTTCTGTTCCTTGTTGACCACAATCTTCGAGGCATAGCCTTTGTTGACCATGGTCTGGAACTGCTGGTATGAGGCTTCCGTCCTTATGCTGGAGTTCTCCGTTCCTCCCTGTGTGAAATAGATTCCCAGCAGGACTATTCCGGCGATGATATATATCCAGTTCATGTTGAACTTGGGCATATTCATCTTGGGGTTGTTCTGATTGTTGTTGTCCATACTCATTTTGTTAAGTGACTGATGATGTCCTCCGGCCGCGGGGCCGTCGGGAGCTGATGGATTAGTCGAGGTCGGGGATGTGGGTGATGGCGGCGTCTTCCCAAAGATGTTCGAGGTCGTAGTACTCGCGGACATCGGGCAGGAAGATGTGGACCATGACGTCGCCGTAGTCCATCGCAACCCACTGGGCGTTTGTCAGTCCGACCGTCTTGACGGGTTTTTCGCCCGCGTTGATGCGTACATATTCGCTGACGGAATCGGCGACAGCTTCGACCTGTGCCGGCGATGAGCCCTGACAGATCACAAAATAACGGCAGATTGCTCCTTCTATGTTATTCAAGTCTGCTATTACGATGTTGCTGCCTTTTTTCTCCTGTATGCCATTTATGATGGCTTGAACCAAATTGTCTGTTTGTTCCATTTATATATATAATGTGTGTTATAATTGCCCGCAAAGGTAATGTAATTCAGAGTAACGGCAAAATAAATTGGGATTTATTAGCAATTTCCGGTCTGATCCAGGATTTGCAATCGGGGTTTCTGACTGACCCATTTTCTGACTGACCTGCAATTTCCGGTCCGTCATGGCTATAACTGAAAACGGCGAACGGAGCTTTTGCTCTATTCGCCGTCTCATTGTTGGGATACTCGGACTCGAACCAAGAATGACAGGACCAGAATCTGTAGTGTTACCATTACACCATATCCCAATTTTTCTGTTGCTTTCGGTTTGTTTCCCGATTGCGAGTGCAAAGGTACTACATTTTTTGAAACCAACAAAGCTTTTGCCGACTTTTTTTAATTTTGGCCCGTTTTTTGTTCGTTTTGGGCGGTGGAGAGGGGAAAGGTATATCGTAGGGGGCACATTTTGGCGTCTCTCACGTTGTGGTAGATATGTAGTCGCGGGTGTTCGTAAGATAGTTTCTATTATGATGTGTTTTCCAAAGAACTGTTGATAACGACCAAAAATAACAGCCCACGATGCATTTTGACATCGTGGGCTGTGTTGATAGCAATACAGCTATCGTTATTGAGACTCACAATTCCTTTTCATTCTGTGCGCCTGCAAACAGTTCTTATTCCTTGTTCTCGGCGTCGATGGCCTTGATTTTCTCGCGCACGAGGTTCATTTCGTCCTTCAGCTTCTGGACCTTGCGGTTCATCTCGTCGATGAGGCTGTTGCCCTTCTTGCTCGAAGCGTTGAGGAAGCCGAGGTTGTTCTCGTATGTCTGCACCTCGCTGCGGATGGTCTCATACTGGCGCATCAGACGGGCGCGCTCGTTGTCAAGTGCGTTCTCGCCCTGTTCGGCGACGTTCTTCAGCTTGTTCTTGAAGTTGGACAGACGGCGGCGGGCAACGCTGATGTTCAGCTCCTTGTATATCTTGTCCAGCACGTTGTGGTATTCCTCATAGAGCTTGTCCTTCTCCTTGTAGGGCACATGACCGATGGCGTTGTACTCCTCGACGAGCTTCTGGACTGCCTCCTGCGTCGCGTCGGCGGCATTTTCGAGGAGAGACTTCAGCTTGGCGACCACCTCGCGCTTCAGTTCGAGGTTGGCGCGCTCCTCGCTGTGCTGTCCGGCGTTGGCCGAGTTGCGTGCCTCGAAGAAGTGGTTGCACGCTCCGAGGAATTCCTCCCAAAGCTGGTCGCCCAGCTTCTTGGGCACCGTTCCGATGGTCTTCCATTCCTTCTGCAGGGCCATCATCTTGTCGGCCGTCGACTTCCAGTCCGTGCTGTCCTGCAGGGCCTTGGCCTTCTCGACCAGTGCGCGCTTGCGGTCGGCGTTGGTCTTGAACGTCTCCTTGAGCGTCTTGAAGTATTCGGCCTTGCGTCCGAAGAAGTCGTCGCAGGTGGCGCGGAAGCGCTCGAATATCTTGACGTTCATCTTCTGGGGAGCAAATCCGATGGTCTTCCATTCGGCCTGCACCTCGATGATTTCCTTGGTGTGGCGCTCCCAGTCGTTCGAGCCCTTGTTCTCCTCGGCGGCGATGGCCTCGACTTTCTCGCAGAGGGCCGTCTTGCGGGCCAGATTCTCCTCCTCCTTGGCGCGCAGGTCCTCGAAATGCTGCTGGTGGCGCTTGTTGATGACGGTCGATGCGGCCTTGAAGCGGGCCCATATCTCCTCTCTGAGCTCCTTGCTCACAGGTCCTGTCTCGCGGTATTCCTGATGGAGTTTCTGCAACTGGTGGAAAGCGCTGATGAGGTCTTCCTCCTCAGCCAGTTTCTCGGCAGCCTCGCAGAGGCGCGTCTTGGCTTCGAGGTTCTTCTTGAAGTCATATTCGCGGGCCTCGCTGTTCAGCTTGAGCAGGTCGTAGAACTGCTCGACGTAGAGCTGATAGCTGCGCCATACCTCGTTGGAGCGTGCGGGCGGGATGTTCCTTATCTCTTTCCACTCCTGCTGCAGAGCCTTGAATTCCTGATATGATCTGTTGGCCTCTTCGGGTGAAGTGACCATAGCCTTTATTTTCTCGATGATGTCCAGCTTGCGCTTAAGGTTCTCCTCCTTTTCAGCTTCCTGCTCCTTGAAGATGCGTGTGCGCTTCTCCTTGATGATGCTCATCTCGGCTTTGAACGCTTCTTCGTCCTCGTCCGGCACGACCTGATAGCTCTCCGGATCACCTCCCCCGTCGATGTAAGCCTTGTGGGCAGCCTCACGTTCGGCAGTGAGCATCTTATAGAAAGCCGTCTTAAGCAGATCAATCTCATCCTTGATGGGAGCCTCCTCGCTGTGGGCTATTTCCTTCACTCTTCCGAGCACTTCCTTCTTTGTCGCGTAGACCTTCCGGAAGTTCTCCTTTTCGGGAGCCTCAGTCTCTTCCGTGGGGTTTTCTACTTGGCTGGCCGCGGGTTCTGTTGCGGTTTCAGCAACGGTTTCAGCGGTTTCCGCCACGTTTTTCACGTCTTCTGTCTTGCCCATTTCGAGGGCATTTTCTTGAGAGTCCATCATTTCAAACCTTTTTAGTCGATGATTCGTTTTGGATTTTCTTTCTGAACGACTCTGCCGTTACGCCGGCGGTGTTGACCGCAGGACGTGTCCCGGCTCAGCCGTTTCCAACTGCTCCGCAGATGACGGAGAGCTGTCACTTTTGTATCAATTCAGCCACAAACTTACGTAAAAATATTGTAATCGCCTAAACTTCAAGCGTTTTTTTTCATTTTTACGTTCAAATGAGCCTTTTGTGACGGAAAATCCACCAGAATATGGCTGAGATGCCGACGGAAAGGACCAGAGCGATGGCAAAACCGAAGCGGCTGTTCTCCATGCCGTTGACGAGGTTCATTCCGAAGAGGCTGGCGATGAGCGTAGGGAACATCATGAGAATGGACACGGACGTGAGCGTTCGCATTACCGTGTTCATATTGTTGTTGATGATGCTCGAATAGGTGTCCATTGTCGATTCGAGAATGTTCGAATATATGTTGGTCGTCTCCCGGGCCTGTGTAATCTCGATGTTGACGTCTTCTATGAGGTCGGCGTCCAGCTCGTCTATCTGCAACTTGAACTTCAGCTTCGAGAGCAGTGTCTCGTTGCCGCGGATGGACGTGATGAAATAAGTGAGCGAGTCCTGAAGCCGGCTAAGGCCGATGAGCGACTCGTTGTTGACCTCGCGGTCGAGGTTGCGCTTGGCTTTTTCGATGAGGCTGTTGATTTGCTTGAGCCGCTTCAGATACCAGACGGCAGAGGAGAGGAACAGACGGAAAATCATGTCCACGTGGTCGGTGAAGCCTTCTCCGCGCTTCTGCTGGTAGCTGACGAAGTCAATCATCATGTTGGTCTCATAGTAGCAGACCGTGATGGTCACGTCACGCTTGTGGATGATGCCGAGCGGCACGGTGGTGTAGGGCGTCCGCGAGCGTATCTCCTTGACGTATGGGATACGCAGGATGATGAGCATCCAGCCGTCATCATATTCATAACGTGCACGCTCGTCGGTATCGCTGATGTCCGAGAAGAAATAGTCGGGAATCTTGAACCGCTTCTCCAGTTCCTCCTGATCATCCTCGGTGGGACATGTCACTTGTATCCAGCAGTTGGGCTGCCACTCCTCAAGGGCATTGAGCCCTCCGGTTGTGTTCCAGTAAGTCTTCATAATTGCTAATCCTCCGTTTTTTCGGCGAGTCAAAACAGGCGCGGCGGATCAGCTCTCCGGGAGCTATCCACGGCACCTAAAATGTTAAGTTCTCCGCGTGATAATCGTCCATAAATTCTGTTTTGATTTTACTTTTGCGGTGCAAAGTTAAGAAAAAAAGTTGTAAACGGCCGTCCAAACGCATTAAAATTCGACACACCGCATAAATTAAGGCGGAACATTCCGTATCCCGTCCCCGAACCGTAGCTTCCGGAGGGCGTGTGGACAGGTGTGCAAGTAATCGGCGCATGTATTATTCAGTTCTGGACATTCTGCCTTTTCTGGCGCGCATGCCCCGAATCTCCGGAGCTTCAATGAGCGGCCGGTTGCTGCGTCCTGCTTATTTAATTAATGTGTATTCTTCCCGCTCGTCATATCCCCGCCCGTCTCCTGTCCATCCGTCCCGCGTCCGCCGGTGTCACAACAGTATGTGTTTTGCAACACCTTATTCTGAAGACGGCCGCCCGTACCTTCTCCCGTGATGGTCGGCGGGGACGATTGTCTTCTTTTTTCCTGTTTTATAGCCCGCGAGAGTACCGGTTTTCTGGAAATATTCCGCCGCGGGCGCAAATAATGAAATCTCAGGCGTATCAAATTTTAGGGGTCCCGGTGAGAGAATATTTACATATTTTCTAACCGTCTCGTTCATAGCCGTTTACGGGCGGCGGCATTTTCACCACTTCGCCGTGGG
>ERZ860264.1605-NODE-1605-length-14933-cov-3.217973_pt1 | contig 14933 bp, 8 predicted proteins | sample MGYA00509980_ERZ860264 | MGnify/ENA primary metagenome ERZ860264 (study PRJEB30046, sample SAMN00715212) | human gut metagenome | study: EMG produced TPA metagenomics assembly of the A metagenome-wide association study of gut microbiota in type 2... | reverse complement strand
GCGAAGTCCCCCACCTTCATGCTGCTGTCTGCCGTTTGGATGAAAACGGTAACATCAACAACGACCACAACATTCATCTTCGTGCGCAGCGTGCTGCCGAGCGAGTAGCAAAGAAACGGGGCTGGACTACTGCTGTACAAATCCGATACACCAATATCCATCAGGTGAATCGTGATTGCATGGATGTACTGAGATCAATGCCTGAATGGTCTTGGGAAGAATATAAAAATGCCCTCACAAGAAAAGGTTACTCTGTACACGAAAGAAAGGATGCGCAACACGTTATCAGGGGCTACGCACTTGTAAACGGTAATACCAAATACAAGGCTTCCGAATTAGGAGTTGCCCGTAATCTGATGATTTCAAAACTCCCTAAAACATGGGACAAGCTGCATCATAAGCCGCAAGTAACCGCTGTTAGCAATCAACCTAAGGAAACTCAAACGGAGCAGACCCCTAAACTATCGGTATCCACCAATTGTACCCAATACAATACTTACCGTCCGGGAACGGTCTCCTATACGTTCAATCATGAAAGTCAGGAACACCATTTCTATATTCCTGAAAAAGTGCTTGACTGTTTCAACGATGAGTTTGACTACAGAGATACAGAGAACAGTCAGGCTCTTACCGATATGGCTGTAGCTATTTTTGTCGGACTACTTGAAACGCCAAATGTTACCACCGGAGGCGGTGGTGGAGGTTCACAAAGCGATTTGCCTTGGAGAGATAAGGACGAAGACGATTTGCAATGGGCACGAAAATGCGCTCGTGCTGCCGGTCGCCTGCTCGGAAAGAAATCAAAATCAGGATTAAAACGATAAGCCCATGAAACCGAACATGAAAATCTTTGATATATTTTCACCCCTGTGAAATATCAAACGATTTTCATCGTGAGAGAGAACGATAGTGAACGGCTATCAGACTCTCATAAAAATTTTATAAATCATAAAATTTTTTGATAGTATGAAAAAGAAATTCGACTTTTCCGCAGAAATGGCTGAAGCGGAAGCCATAAAGTCCAACCCAAAGAATGAGTCTCAAGAGGAAGAAAACCGCCTACTCGATATCAATGTGCAAGAACTTGCCAAACTGAATGACAACGTGTTCAAGTTGAGAACGGAGGTCGAAAGTCTGTCCGGTTCTATCCGAGAGTGTAAACCTATCATTTCTTCAGAAATGCAGAAGTTAGCAGTAGAATTTGGAGCAAGGCTTCTATGTGATTTTCTCAGTCAGATTGAGAGCAAATGCAAGGAAGCCGAGCGAAGAATGAAGAAAGCCGACAATGCCATCCATATCCCGGCTACCGCATTCTACATCACAATTATAATACTGGTTGCCCTCTCTTCTTTTTTCGCCAGCATCATAATAGCAAATGTCGAGATTTTACACTCGGCATTGATTTGGAAGGCTGCTTTATGGACTATTCTGATTGCTACGGCTGGAATTACCATAATGATACTTCTTTCGAAAGTATTGAACAAGCCCAAATAGCAGATTACTACAAAGCGACGAGTCTTAAACCTGAAAATCAGGATTGAAACTCGTTGCTTTTTACTCTATATCATTCAATCAATATCCAAAGGGGGAGAATTACCATCGCTGAATCGGTCAAAGTCGGATTGAAACAGTTGGTCTTGAATAACCCTGTACTTTTCAAACTCTGTTTCTGCGAACTCTTTGGCAAATTCGGCTGACACGTTTCCGTTATCTTGTAATATCGGGAGGTCTGCCACATCAATGAATTTGTCAATACGCTTTGCCCAATCTTCCATTGTCATTGGAATGTGACGTTTAGCCATATTTTCTGCTATATCAAGAAACGCATTCACAATCCTGCCCATTGCTTCCAATTCGTTTTCTCGCAAATAGTTTTTGGCAATGGACACATCCGTTTTTACTATCTTCCCCTGCGGACCTTTCTCCCATGTAGTCAGTCCCATGTGTTCTCGTTCCGCATTGGCTCTATCAACAATCAGCTCGGCAGCCGTATGACCGTGCACCGCATAATGCATCTTGTTCTGAACCTTTTTGAAAAATGCACGCGTAGTTGGTGCATTGACATTATAATCAATACTGGTGGCATATATATCAGTGAGTTTCTGATAAAAGCGTCGTTCACTCAACCTTATCTCCCTAATTTCGGCAAGCAAATGTTCAAAATAATCCTCTCCGATAAACGAGCCATTCTCCATTCGTTTCTTGTCTATCACATATCCACGAATAGCAAACTGGCGAAGCACATATGTACACCATTGCCGGAACTGTGTGGCACGAGTACTATTAACCCGATAGCCAACACTAATGATAGCATCAAGATTATAGAATTTCAACTTACGATTTACTTGACGTTCACCTTCCACCTGAACAACCGAGAAATACTCGGTTGTTACCACTTGTACCAACTCTCCACTTTCATATATATTTTTCAAGTGAAGTCCGACATTATCTGTGGAGCAGTCAAATAATTGCGCCATAGCTTTCTGTGTACACCAGATAGTTTCATTTTGATACATTACCTGCACTCCATTTTCTTTTCCCTCAATTTGAAAAATCAGGAACTCTGCTGTACTATTTCGTATTTCTATATTTTTTGCCATAGCTCTCTTATTCTTTTAAGGTGACCTTTATTCCGAGATGTAAAACTTCAGAAACATTCTCGATAAAAGCCTTTTTCATACGATTGTTGCTATGGGTAATCAATAACCATCCTCCACCCAATTCTTTCTGACTTTTACCGTACTTTGCATCCCTTCGGTTTGAAATTACGGGTACTTTGCAGAATTTGAGATTATACTCTTCCACCACCTTGCGAACCTCAGCCACTCCTATTTTTTTGACAACATTTATAAGTGTTTCAACAGCAGTTTTCTCCGCTATTATAGTTCCGTCAGGAAAAACAACCGTCATATCTCTTGTCGGACCTCTTTCTATCTTTTCATCCAGACGAGAACCATTATTCCGATGTGTTACCTCCGGATCGAGCACCATCTCCTTGGCATCCGTCAACTCCGCTGCAAAGTTACGCTTACGGCTAAGATGAACGCTCAGGGGCTGTTCCGGCACATAATCCACAACTAAAACAAGTTCACGCTTTACAGGTTGCAAAGCCGGCTCTATTGTTTTGCTTAACACCGGAAGAATCTCTTTCTTGATAATTTCTTCTTCTAACTCATTTGCCTCTTGAATAAGATCTTCATTAATAGACAAACCTAATTCCTTTAGGTTTTCCATTGTCTGATATAGTTTGCTTAATCTGCTCATAACTTTGATTTTTAACTACTGATTAAAATGATTTTCTTTATCGTTTCCACATTCACCGTTTCTGTAGTGGAAATACGATGCGGACAAAGACCAAACTTTGTGAGCAATCGGTCTTTGAGGGCATCCCGTGATTGCTGTACATCGCTATTCTGGTGAAAATGCCAACCATCAACCTCAATCGTTTGAAGTGGTTGTTTAGTGAGCGAATTGTAAATAAGGAAATCTATATGAGAAAACGGACTTTTTGCAAAAGCCTTTTCTTCTTCACTAAGCAAACTCCAATCGCTAATCAATCGAGAGAGCGGATAATGACATAATATTTCAGCGTTAATCAAATTCAAATCAGCAATAGCTTTTACCAAAACCGTATAAACAAGGTTTTCAGATAGATGGTTCGATACCGAAGGATGGGCAGCTTCATACGCCAAACGTTCTGCAGTGTATTGCTTATAGAGCAAATCAAACACAGAGTGGAGTTTGCTTTCCTTGACCTCGAAATTATTGTATTGTATATAGGCTATAAGCTGGGCAAGATTCGATTCTTTCGGCAGCTCATTGCCATTGGTCACGATGCACAAACGAGTCTTGGCACGTGATATGGCGACATTGAGCAAGTTGGCATCGTCGGAAAACTCCGTTGGTTCGTTGTCTACTGTGCTTATGATGATGCTATCGCACTCCCGACCTTGATATTTATGTACCGTACTGGCAATATCATGCCCTAATGCCTTATTTGTTTCTTCCGCTTGGTTGCGATAGGGAGTAATGATGCCCACGCTATCCATATACTTATATTCAGGCATTACCTCCTGTATGATGACATCAATCTCTCGCTGATTGAAATGCTCTCTCGCATGATTGCCTTTAGTGGTACGGACTACCTGCAACACATTCTCTTCGCCGTTGTCAGTGGTCATGGCCACCAGCTCACCATTATAAAACCGTTGATTGCAGAACTCAATAATCTTGGGATGGCAACGATAGTGCTCCCGCAGCAACGTGACAGGAGCTTCCGTGAATACCTCCACACATGATTGCAGAAAGCTATGCGTCATAGCGTTGTATCTGTCATCTACATTATAGGTTGTCTGAATTGCATTTAGAGCAAGTGCTTCTTCACGGCTCACTACATTAGGTAATTGTTTGTCGTCACCAACAATCACGGCATTCATCGCACACGAGAGTGCCAATGCTCCGGTCTTAATGTCTACTTGTGACGCTTCGTCCATAATCACATAATCAAATACCATATCCTTACTGATACAACTTTTGGCAGAATAAGTGGTGCTGAGTACGACAGGATATTCTTTCAAGAACTCCTCTGTTTTGGGCTTGATGTCCCTAATAGAGAACCTTTTCCTTTCGCTGGTTCCATATCGTTTGGCAATCTTATTCTTCAAAATTTGCAAGGAAGAGGAACGCAGATCTTTTACAGACTGGTTAATATCAATGGATTGAAGCGTATGGACTATGAAGCCCAATTCTTGCTCGATTTCAGCCTTACGAGAGAAATAGTAGGCTTCTTCCAATCCAGCTATCACTTCGGTAACTTTACCGTTAAGGAACGAGAATATCTTCATTCCCATAGCAAATGACCACTTCAAACGAAACCAAAAACTGAGCTTTTGCTCCTTCTCTACCTTCATTTGGTAAAGGTTGAGCAGCGTTATCAGTTTGGCAGATGGTTTACCATGAAGCCAGTTGTTATCAGTACTGTTTGCGCCTAATAGCGCATTATATTTGCTCTCTTTCAGCAACGCATCATATTCCGTCTTTAGTTGAGCTTGACGTAACTGCCCGTCAAATCCTTGTGACACGTTTTGGAGAGAATCTTTCGCCAATTGATATATTGTTGATTTGTCCTCAATATTCCAATCTGTCATATCAGGATAACCTACTTGATTGGCAATAAACACCTCTTTATTTTTCGTACGACCGAGTTTGGCTACTATAAAACCAAGTCCTTCGCTCTCCAATTTTTCTGCTACATTCTCTACGGCAGAATTGTTGTTAGACACAACAAGCACTGTTTTTCCTACCATAAGCAAATTGGCTATGATGTTGAGAATCGTTTGCGTTTTACCTGTTCCCGGAGGTCCTTGTATGATGCTTACTTGATGCGTCAATGCCTTCTCCACCGCAGACTTTTGGCTGGCATTGCATCCGAAAGGATAATAAACCTGCTTTGGCAAGCGATATGTTGCTAATTTTGACTTGTCACCAAGATATTGAGCCAAAGGAACATTGTCGCGCATTGTATCTACCAATTCATACTGCTTGGATAAGATATTATCTTCATCCTCTGTCATCAGACCTGTTTCAGCAGCCAATTTACGAAGATATTCCCAAGTAGATCCACCATTTTTGTCAATGGGAGTACGAGTGATATAGACATCATTTCCCTCAAAGTTCTCATAGTAACCATTGGGATAGGTCACTCGATAGAATGTATGACGAGTGTCAGAAAACCGCAATACTTCTGCCACATTGTTGATGTGCTTATTCTTGATATACAATCCTTTTTCGCTGAAATCTATGGTCTCTGGATCGGTAAAATATAACAGACGGGCTTTGTTGTAATTGAACACACGAGTAGATGACGAGAACCGAACAGCCCAAAGACCGTTCTTGTTCTCGCTGATAGAGGAAACTTGCTCGGTGATAAACATACACTTATCGCCACATCTCTCTAAATCTACTATCATGTATAACTGCGAATCCATAGCAAAAGTGCCAAATTTTTATTTCTTATCTTTTATAAGTTTCCAATATTTTGCCAGCATCCAAATTTCTGAAGATTCGTTACCATTAGCTTCAGCTAACTGCTTGATTTTCCTCTTAAAATCATCAGGTTTTTTGAATGAAAGCATCTGTCTGTTTTTATTAAGGATACTAATTATTGCATCATCTTCTAACACCTCTGTAACTAAAAACTTAAACAAGTAATCCTGATAAGTCTCCAAGTCATTCCCTACATATTGGAAAATCCAAGGGGCTAATGCAATTACCTTTCCTTTGGTTGACTGATTTGTGTTGAATTTATTTAGGGTATCTATAAAGAAATTTTTCACGTCACAGCCTTGTACGTTACATATAGACAATAACTTACCAACAATGTCTTGGTTTGCAATGGCAGTATTATTAGTTACACAACTATTTATCTGCTCTTTTATCGCATCAAACAAGTTTTGATTAATTTCCGGATGATACATGACATAATAATCGGCTAAAGTGTGCGAGTTTTTCAAGTCATCACACCAAACCTCTTGCGATTTGCTTTGCAAGGTTGAATTTAGAGCATTTAATACTGCAACTGATAAATCATTTTTTACATTAAGGCAGTCTTTTATTAGTTCAGGAGAGAAAACATCTTCACCTTTATAGTTAGTAGACCATCCAGCAAGTTTAGTCAACAAAGCCTTGGCTTCAAGTGAATAATGAGCTTTTATAGATGTATAATTTTTCAAGCAATTTGTGATTGATGCTCTACTATGAGCATTATAGCTATTGGTCAAATGTCTTACAACACTATTTGTTAGTTTACTATCATATGAACTATAACTTACTAATAGATCACCATAATTGATATACCATTTAATGGTGTTTGAGATAGAAATAATATCTTGGTCAGAGGGTGAAGATAGCATTATAGAATATGGGCTGTATCCTCTATACTGGTACGAACCGCATTTGGACATACCAATGCATATTAAATCATAGAATATTGGATTCTTACTATCGATGCTACCCAATATATTATAGATAGCCGAGTCGGCCATTATAGAATCTGCATTATCTATATAGGATCGAATCTCTTTCAGGCGTTCAATACATACTCTAACATCATCTACGTTGTTCCCAGAGGATTTTAGATTTTCGAGCAGTTTTTTCTCAAAGCGATTCAATTTATATTCATCAGCTAATGTCTTATTGATAAATATGGATTTCCAATCCGAAATGCTTAAATCAGAAAGGTATTCGTCTAAATCTTCTTCAGGACAATAATATCCATAGTCATTGTATGAATCTTTCGTGATTTGAGTAAGTTTCACGAACAATGCAGGTGATATTTGCCATAAACATTCAAGGACACAATCTAAATGAAATGAGTCTACTTTCCGCAAGGCATCAATGCCTTGTATATAAGTCTGGCAATCAAAACTATCTTCCTTTATGCTTTGGTATTGTTTAATCAGCATAGAAATATAGTTTTTCCTACCTGTTTGTGATATATGAGAAAGTAAGATTGAGTGGAAAGGTTTGTAACGTGTGAAGTCTGCTTTTAATGAGTGAATACGATGGTATAGACATTGCCAAATATAATCGAGAACGCCTTTCTCAATATTAGATAAATCAGCCTTTTCGAGTGCTATTGTCGCATTCTCAATGTTAGTGACATCTAGAATAGCTATTTCTGCAATACTCTTAAAGGTAGAGTTATCTTTGGCTAATTGGTTAATTGTCTCCACTTCATTATTATCGAGAGCTGTTTTCATCTGCCGAGTAAAAACAATATCCATTGATTTCTCTACAGGTAGCTGATAATGTATAGCCGACATAAATTTAGGCATATCGGTATCATTACTATAAAGGCAAGACAAATTCCCTAAAAATGAAGGAGACAAAAGTTCTATTGACGGTTTAGCTGAAATTTCATCCTTGCCAAAAATGTATAATGCTAAGTATCTATCAGGAATAGATAAATCAGAGTTAAACTTCAATGTAATTAGTTCGTTTATAAAAGCAATGATGTTGCGAGGTGTAATTTCTGGGGTCATAGCATCATATATTTGCGTAACCTCCTTATCTGGAGAAGCTTCTTTACCAAAGGCATCTTTCCATTTTTGATAGAAAAATGCTTTCCAATCAGACATGATGGGAGGAGCTACACGATGTACCACACTAAATGTCTTGTTAATAAAGTCATTGCCGTAACAATGGCTATTATCGGTATTATCTTCCGATTTGAAGGCATTTATGATATGTGAGCAGTCAAATGGAACAATTATAACAAGATTATCAAAAGACTCTTCTGCAAAAAAAGAGTGTATAGCAGCCCAAAACTCTTGTACTTTAGCAATAGGAAGCCTATCCATGTTGTCAAAAACAAGGATTACTTTTTTGCTATCCCTGATACTCCCATCTAACTGATGCATCCATTCCTTAAATTGTGAAGATGAAGGTTCTTTTTCAGAAATCACTTCATAAGTTGATTCTTCAGAAATTTTACCCTTGTACACAAGAAATAATTCCTCAAAGTAAGACGAGAATGATGCGGTTCCAGTTATTCCATATTTTTTATCATCGCAATGCTTTTTATAAACAACATAAACGATACCAACAATGTAAGGTATCATAGACGTAAGAATCTTTCCCAAAACACATTTGTCTGGAACTAAAGAAACAAGCCAATTGATTAGTGGGGTTAATGCCACTAATAACATGCCGACTTTAATAGTTGTGCTAAGTCTAGGAACTTTTTTGTTATGAGTGCTTTTCTTTTTGGAAAGAAGTTCGTTAAGTTTTAGTTGCCAAGAGTTATCAAGACATTCATAGTCAGTAATCAGAGATTTTGTTATTTCCTCTAATATGGTACGACGTTGTAAATCGGAACTGTGCCCCCAAGCATCATAGGTGATAAATGGAAACATTTGTTTCTTTTTATCACTTATCCCTGCATTGAGTTCATTAGAAATGAGCTTTACTAAATTTGATTTACCTGATCCCCATCCACCATCAATTCCAATCATTTGGCAATGGTTACCATTTTTAATCTGTTGAGCAATTCTTTTAGATATTGCTTCATGAGATTTACCTATAAATAGGTCTTCACCAACAGGTGTCGTTCTTAAATACGAAGGATGCTCTGTAATCATGTTCCTATTCAAAGAATCAAATACCATGTAGGGAGTGGCTCCTCTACATGGATGATTGTGTTATTTCGTTACCGCATTATACAAATCCTGATACGTTTTCACCACGCTATATACCACTTCGCCTGTACTGATGGCTGCAAAGTGACGACGGGCACATTCAATCTTGGCATCTTCGGCTTTTCGCAGCTGGGATGCTTCGATGTCGTTACCTTTGGTTTCTGCCACAAAGTAAACGTGTTTCACGCTACCTTCGCGGAAGGCAACTGCCCAGTCGGGGTTGTATTTACCCATGGGGGTATTGATATAGAAGCCTCCCGGCAGCTTGGTGTAAACCACTACATCGTCCTCTTTTTCCAATGATTCGGCAAAGGAACGCTCAATACCTTGGCTATCAACTACCACTAAATCATACAGCGATTTCTCGCTTTCGATAGCGTCCTTGCCCAATGTACCACGAAGTGTTGCTTCCTCAAAGATGTCGCTATCAAACGTATTGTTGCGCTTCTCATAGCGGATATGCTGTATCAGGGAGATTGCCTTACAATCGTTAATGATACGTCCTGCCTTGATGATAAACTCTTCGGGGTTGAGCTTGAATTGATGGAATGTGGTGGGTTTGATACCTTGCAAAATGGCTACAATGGTTCTTCGAGTTAGGCCGGTAGCTTGCACCAATTCGCCTACGAGGTCGTATGTAACACCACTTCCAACAGCCTCCTTCACATGGATAGTTCTTACTTTGGCTGCCGACATAGCTGTGCCGACTTCCAATTCCTCGCGGTCGCGAATTCCCTCTATACCTCCGCTTTCCACCACGATGCGGATTTCCGTTACATTCAGATGTTTGTACAGTTCATCAATTGCGTTCTTTATCAGCTTCGAGGTGTCGAAGTTTACATTGTAGTATGTGCGTGTGTTGATACGCTTCCATAGTTCCTGCCACTCCTTCTTGTGGAAGTTGTCGGCATTGAATTTTGCCTCTTTCTTTTCCCTTCCGTTTGTAGGTTTCACACTATCCGGGTCAAATACCTTATCCAGTTGCTTGATGATAAATGATTTCAGTTCGTTTGCCTCGCCAAAATCAAGCTGTCCGGCTTTCTTCTCATCAAAATACTTCTGAGTGAGTTTCCCCTTCTTGATATACCCTTGGGTAATCAACTCTTCGTGAATATCTACTGCCTGTTGTGTGGAGATTTTTACTGTTGTTCCATCTTCTGTTTGCGCCATTGCATCGGCAAACAGATTGGCAGTCACTATCACAGGGCGAGTATCGCAAGCCTCGGCTATTTCTTTCTGCAACTTCTTGGCAAAGTCGTCATAGCTTTCGCTGGCGATAACTGTGAGTATGTTGATATTGAACACAGTATCGCCTAATACATCGGTATCCTGGCGTTCACCTTTGTCGTTGACGCAAAGACGCATACCGCGTCCCACTTCCTGCCGCTTCTTTATCTCGTTGGCAGTATCTTTCAGCGTACAAATCTGGAACACGTTGGGATTGTCCCAACCCTCCTTCAAGGCAGAGTGAGAGAAGATGAAACGCACCGGACACTCTTGGCTCAGCAGACGCTCCTTATCTTTCATAATCAAGTTGAAACCACGCTCTTCGTTTTCACCTTCCTTGCTTTTCGATTCCACGCTGACACCTTTTTTATCCACGGAGAAATAACCGTCGTGAATGTTGTCACACGCATTCTTGGGGTCGGACAGGAAACGCATATAAGCTCCATCCGTAAATGTAGGCATCATTTCTTGTAAGGCTCTCTGGTATTCCTCCTCAAACATCTTGGCAAACTTTCCTTTCTCCACACCCTCTTTGCTGTATATGCGGTAGCTATCCACATGGTCGATGAAGAACAGGGAGAGCACCTTGATGTGTCTGGGAAACAACTGGCGTTCACGTTCCAGATGTGTTTTGATGGTCTCACGAATCTGCATACGGCGCACCAGTTCTTCGTTGGCAGCACCTACGATGTCTCCTTCATGAAGCGTCAGTTCGTTCAGGAAATGAATGGTACCGGTCAGTCCGTCAATGCGTTCTACAATGTAGTTGTCTTCGTATTCTTGCAGTCCGCCACTTTGTTCTTTCAGGTTGAAGCCTTCGCCTGCCAAGCGAATGACATGGCGGGTACCGTTATTGGTTTTCATATCGAAACCGATACGTGCCTGCGGATTGCCTTTGCCGATAACGATTTCATCTAAATAGACATAACCGTTGGTAGCGGTGGAGCCTAATTGGTGCACACCTCGCACTTCCACTTTTTTCACCAACCGCTTGTTATAGGCATCAATGGCATCCAGTCGGAATACCATGTTGTAGATGTCGTCCTTGCGATGAGTGGCACTATACAAGACCTTGAACAGGGGATTGAACAGCTGTATGCCCCGTCGGGTGGCGTTGCCCTTGTCCGTACCCAACACACTTTGCGGTTCATCAATGATCATGATGGGATTGGTCTTGGCAAGGATGTCGATAGGACGACGTGATCCAAACTCATCCCGTCGGGAAAAGATGATACGTGCGACAGCGTCTCCGCTACGTCCCTGTATGTTCTTCTCTTCGTTCATCGAGGCATTGAATGCTTGCGTGTTGATGACCATCACGTGAATGCCGTTGTCTTGGGCAAAGCCATCGATCTTGGAGAGCTGCTTGGAGTTATAGATGAAGTATTGCATCCGTTTGCCATACTCTCCGGCAAAGTGTTCCGCCATACTTTCAAAACTCTTGAACACACCCTCGCGAATGGCAATACTGGGTACCACGATAATGAACTTACTCCAGCCGTAGCGTTGGTTCAGTTCATACATTGTCTTGATGTAGGTATAGGTTTTACCTGTACCGGTCTCCATTTCCACCGTAAGGGTTAGTCCCTCGCCTTGTATATGTTCGATAGGCTTCAAGCCTTGCGCCATCTGTATGGTGCGAATGTTCTCGCACAGACTTTCACGGTCGAGCACAATGGGGGCGTTGCCAAAGCCTTCTACCTTAAAACCTATATGGCCTTTGCCTTGGTCTATCAAAAAGTTGCTCAGTCCATCTCTCTTCGGTTGACCTTGGAACACATCCGTCACACAGCGAGTAGCTTCAGCCTGAAATCGTTGGTGCTTGTATTTAATTTTCATTTTTGTCTCCTTTTTTACCTATATTGCCAATTCGCTTGATGGAGTCCAGATAATCTTGTTCCACATCACTGATAGTGCGTTGTTTGTATTTGCGATATTCATTGGTAGCATGTTCCATAGCTTCCGTGTGCGACACCTTGCCGGAATCTAATAGCAATTGTTCTCCCGACATGGTAAGAATCCTATCCAAATAGTTAGCCCAATCGTTCATTGTCATTGGTTGCTCTCGTTCTGCCTGACGCTCTGCAAAGTCCAAATATCCAGATACCAACTGCCCCATAGCACGAAGTTCCTTCTCATCCAAATAATTCTTGGCTGTGCGAGCTTCTGACAGAGTAGGCTGATTCCCTTTGAATGTAAGCAATCCCATAAAATCCTTTTCGGCATCGGCACGTTCCACAATCAGTTCGGCTGCCGTATGGCCGTGTATGGCATAGTGTATCTTGTTCTGCACTTTCTTGAAAAACTCTTGCGAAACAGAAGCTCTTGGGTCATAGTCGATACTTGTGGCATATATTTCCAACACTTGGCGGTACAGCACCTTTTCTGTGGCACGGATGTCCCGGATGCGCTCCAACAGCTCTTTCCAATAGCCACCGCCTCCAAGTTGTTTCAGTCGTTCATCGTCAAGAGCGAAACCTTTAATCATATATTCTTTCAACCGCTGCGTAGCCCATTGACGAAAACGGGTTGCTATGATAGAACGTATGCGATAACCAAGGGCGATAATCATATCCAGATTGTAGTATGCAGTCATATATGATTTACCGTCGGAGGCAGTTGTTCGGAATTTCCGAACAACTGAATCTTCCTGTAATTCACCCTCTTCAAATATGTGCTTGATATGCTCGCTTACGTTCGACTTACTGGTTTGATACAGCTCGCACATTTGCGCTTGCGTAAGCCACAAGGTCTCGTCTTCTAATATTACATCTATTTTGGTCAAGCCTTCGCTATCCGTATAGATGAGTATTTTGTTGTTCTCTTCCATAATCGCGAATTTAGATAACCTTGATATTCTTGAAGGCTTCATCATCGGTCCAGTCCATCAGTTGCTTAAATTGCTCGTAGATGTTTATCTTTTGGTCATCTTGGGCAAAGCAGGAGTCACGGAAGAGCACACGCAGCGGAGTTTTGTCGGCCATCGCCGCCACCACATTGTCGGTGATTCTCTCGGTAAAGCAAGCCACTAAGTCACCATCGTTCACAGTATAGATGGTGCAGCCGTCCACCTCTTCTTGCGTCATTGGCAGGTCGAGTGTTACGCCCCAGGCAAGCATAGCCCCAAAGAGCAAATCAAGGTCGGTGCGGTCTTGCTTGATGTTATCTGCAAACAAATTGAGCTGGTCTTGCTGGTAATCATTGGGAGAGATAGATACTTCTTCGTAGTTGCTTTCATCCAATCTGAACACACGGAAGCCGGTATCGATATTTTGTGTAGTAAGCGGAGAATCAGCTTTGATTTTTGCACCGGCACGACGGATACGCTCTTTGGCTGCGTCACAAATAGTTTTGAATCCCATTTTATAACCATCACTTGATTCTGAAAAATCTTCTTCAAGTTGCACCATTATAAATTGTCTGCACCCTCCATCAAGAGCATTCTGTTCCATTACGGCATGTGCAGTTGTTGCAGAGCCAGAGAAGAAATCAAGAATAATACTATTACTATCTGAATATAGAGAGATTATTCTTTTTATCAATTCTACAGGTTTAGGATAATCAAAAACTTTTTTCCCGTCAAATAATTTGGCTAACTTTTGAGTAGCACCTTGTGAATGATCTACTTCGGTGTACTTCCAGATTGTCATAGGTGTAATACCCGTTTTTCTGAGTTCAGATAGAAAACGTTTCATTGCAGGAACGCTATTTCCATCAGGTCCAAACCAAATTCTATTATCTTGGAGTCTCTCACGAAAAGCTTTTCGTGAGAGACTCCAGCTGCGCCCAGCTGGAGGCTCTACATTACGCCCGGAGGGCGTTGTAATAGTATATTTTCTTCTACGGCTGGTCCCACAGACAAATCACTTGCTTTCCAAACACCTCGAGGATCATTGTCTGGATTAGTATAGCGATTATCAGCTTCTGAACTTCTTGCTATACCTTTACATACAGCAGAATCTAGATTTTTAGCATAACATAACACGTAATCATGTGAAGGGGAGAAATGTTTCATTAAATTAATTGGAGAATAAGCTCGCTCCCATACGATTTGCGCCAAGAAATTGCTACTGCCAAATACTTCGTCACAAATATTTTTAAGGTTTCTCTGCTCATTGTCATCAATCGAAATAAAGATAACCCCATCCTCCGTCAGCAGAGAACGTGCGACCAACAGACGACTATAAATCATCGAGCACCAGTCCGAATGAAACTTACCATTTGTATCGGTGTTCTTGCGGAAGCGGTTACCCAGTTCGTCCACACTGCCGGCTTCGAGGTCTTCTTCGGCGGCAGTACGGGCAAAGTCATCGTGATACACAAAGTCATTGCCCGTATTATAAGGCGGGTCGATATAAATCATCTTCACCTTACCCATGTACGAGCGTTGTAAAAGTTTAAGCACTTCAAGGTTGTCGCCCTCGATATAGATATTCTTTGTGTTGTCCCAATCCATGGAATCTTCCACCACCGGGCGTAATGTCTTATCGGTAGGTTTGGCAGCCTCCG
>ERZ860264.1590-NODE-1590-length-15000-cov-3.792707_pt1 | contig 15000 bp, 9 predicted proteins | sample MGYA00509980_ERZ860264 | MGnify/ENA primary metagenome ERZ860264 (study PRJEB30046, sample SAMN00715212) | human gut metagenome | study: EMG produced TPA metagenomics assembly of the A metagenome-wide association study of gut microbiota in type 2... | reverse complement strand
AAATAGCAGTGATACTATGCAGTTTTTGAAGGGAGATATACAAGAGCGAATCTTGAAGGTAGCCGAAGAAGTGTTTCTGGAAAAGGGATACAAGGATGCCTCTATGCGTGAAATAGCTTCGAGGGCAGGGGTGACGGTGAGTAATATCTATCATTATTTCACCAATAAAGATGAGATATTCCGTACGATTCTGAAACCGGTATTGAATGATCTGTATGCTATGATTTATAATCATGATGCCGATCAGATGACAATCGATGTCTTTATGGATTCGGATTACCAGAAAACATCTGTACGGGAATATATCAGATTAGTCTCTGAACATCGTGACCGTTTACGGCTGCTGCTTTTTCAGGCACAAGGTTCTGTTTTGGAGAACTTCCGTTCCGAATATACGGATTTGATGACGCGTACGATTTCTGTCTTTTTTCAAGGAATGAAACAGAAATATCCGCATATCAATATAGCAATAACCAATTTTTTCATTCACTTGAATACGGTATGGTTGTTTGCCTTACTCGAAGAGTTGGTGTTGCATCCTGTGAAGAAGGAGGAGATGGAGAAATTTATAGCGGAGTATATCGTTTTCGAAACGGCTGGTTGGAAAGAGCTCATGAATGCATGAGCTCTCTTACTTTATTCTCTTACTGATATAAAAAAACGTCCGGCTTTCACAAGCCGGACGTTATCTAATTATAATGAAAACTTCAGCCACGTACTTGGCAATACTTCTTTTTCACCTTTTTCATTCACCAGTTCCATCTGCAATACGCCTCCGTTACAATCAAAGTAACGCACCTCTATCGGATGAAGCCCGGCTTTCAATGCCTTCTGCACAATAATCTCCACCGGCGAATGTGCTCCATCATTATCTCCCAACAATTCACCGTCAAGCATTAATGTGCTACCGTCGTCCGAGAGAAGGGCAAATGTATAGATACCATCGGCAGGAACTTCCAGATAGCCGGTCAATACCAGACCGATATTTCCTTTCACCTCTTCGGGAATGGATACCGATTCCACCACATACTCCCCTTTGACAGGAGCTGCATCAATATCCGCACAAAGATTACCACGGAAATCGTGCCATACTGCTTTCAAGCCGGGCTGCAAGGCAGCCGGAGCAGTCACCGCCTCCGCATAAGGAGCCTTTACATACTTGGTACGCACCACATCCGAAGGAGAACCATCCGGACGGAAAGTGCGGAAAGCGAAATCCGTAGTCTTCCCAACTTCCAAAGCACCGTTATAAAGAGCTGATTCTTTGGTAGGCATACTGCCGTCTGTCGTATAGCGTATTTCAGTACCGGGCAACGGGCAAGTCAAGTCAATCGTTGTTTCATCAATAAATGCATTCACTTTATAGAATCCCTGTAAATCAGGCACACGATAATTTACCCTCATCACATCCATCCGTTTAAACTGCGGAACAAGCTGACGATAAAACTCTTCGAGGCTTGGTTTAACAGCCGGTTCTACCCAGGCTATTTCGCTCAATGCAATCATGCGGGGAACGATCAGGTATTCAATGCGCTTCATTGTCGGAATCCATTCAGACCAGAGATTAGCCTGTACACCCCAAATATATTTCTTCTGTTCGGGTGATAATCTATCATCCGAACACGGATCGTATGCCAGTATTTTCTTCACTGAATTCTGATCCTGCGCATAATCGAAATAGAAATATTCATTCGGACAAGCAATCACTTTCTGCTTTTGTGCAGTTGCCGTAGGCAATGCATCTTTCGCCCAACTTCTCCACCAGGTAATGGCAGCATCGGAAGATAATCCGTCGGATACCACTTCATCCCAGCCTACGAGTTTCTTTCCGTTGGCAAGGAAGAATTTCTCCATGTCACGTACAAACCATGCCTGAAGTTCTTCTACCGAACCCAGCTTCTCCGTACGGATACGTTTCTGACAGAGAGGGCATTTCTTCCAGTTGGCTTTTTCCACTTCATCACCACCCATGTGCACATATTCATAAGGGAAAAGCTCGAAAACTTCTTTGAACACATTCCGGCAGAATTCCAGCGTCGCGTCTTTACCCGGACAGATAGGAGAAGAGAAGATTTCTCCCCATCCGATTAGTCCGTCGCATGCCAACTCCGGATATTGACTGATAGCCGCGAGGAAATGTCCCGGCATATCAATCTCGGGAATGACATCAATTCCTCTTTGCGTAGCATAGGCTACTATTTCTTTGATATCATCATGAGTGTAATAACCTCCATACAGCGTATCTCCTTCCACAATGCGTATCTTATCTTCCGGAATCAGGAAATCGGTATTATCTTCCTCTTTCGCACGTGCCATACAGGTACGATCCTGCGTATTGAATTTACGCCAGGCCCCTTTTTCCGTAAGCAACGGGTACTTCTCGATCTCTATACGCCAACCTTGGTCGTCGGACAGGTGCCAGTGGAATTTATTGAGTTTATACAAAGACATCAGATCCAATACATGCTTTACCTCATCTTTATTCCAGAAATGACGGGAAGCATCCAGCATAAATCCACGCCATTCAAAACGAGGTGCGTCTTCTATTTGCACGACAGGGATTGAATAAGTTTGTTTCTCTCCCTGCACTTCTATCGCTGCAGGAAGCAGCTGGCGAATAGTAGTAATCGCAGAAATGATACCCGAATAGTCATTAGCCTCTACCCGGATATATTCCGGCGTAGACTGAAGTTTATAAGAACCGGGCTTGCCACCGGTATCTTTCAACTGAAAATACATATCTACCTGATTCTGATCGGTAGTGACTTCAACAGAAGACGATACGACATTCCGAAGAATTTCCTGCAGGTATCCGGTAGCCGGAAACAACGACTGATCGGAAACTCCAATCTTCATTCCGTCTTTTAAAACAAACGAGCCCGACTGCTCGGTCAGACTAACGGGGGTAGGTAGGATTGCAATCTCTTGCTTGACGGTGGGCGTACAAGAAGAAAAAACACAAGCTGATACAATGAGTAAAGAACTACTTAGTTTTTTGAACATGCGGTTAACTATTTAATAAATGATTTGTCCTGTTTTTAATTGACCATCTATATATAATACAACTAAAACATAGAAACTACTAAAAACCCGGAAAAAGTTTTTTTGCGACTTGACGTCACAGACTCCTATAAATGTTTATCTTTGCTAGCCAATCGCAATCAAACAATTAATTATAAAGAGTCACTTCAATGTCAAGAGAGAACATCTTAATCAAAACCTCATGGATTAGCACCATTGGCAATGCAATCCTGTCCGCATCAAAAATCATCATCGGTTTATGGGCCGGTAGTTTGGCGGTAGTGGGCGACGGTATCGACTCGGCAACCGACGTCGTTATCTCTATCGTTATGATTTTTACGGCACGCCTCATCAACCGTCCTCCTTCAAAGAAATATGTATTTGGTTATGAGAAAGCGGAAGGCATCGCGACAAAGATTCTGTCACTGGTGATATTTTATGCCGGTATGCAAATGCTGATATCTTCCATTCAAAGCATCTTTTCAGATGAAGTGAAAGAGATACCATCGGCTATCGCTATCTATGTGACTATATTCTCTATTGTCGGCAAACTGATGCTGGCTTCGTACCAGTACAAACAGGGAAAGAAAATAGACAGTTCCATGCTGACGGCGAATGCGATAAATATGCGTAATGATGTTGTCATCTCGGCCGGAGTTTTATTAGGGTTGATTTTTACTTTTATATTCAAATTGCCGATACTCGATTCGATAACGGGATTGATAATCAGCCTCTTTATCATCAAGTCGTCCATTGGTATTTTTCTCGACTCGAATGTGGAGCTTATGGATGGCGTGAAGGATGTCAATGTGTATAATAAGATATTCGAAGCTGTCGAGAAAGTGCCGGGAGCAAGTAATCCGCACCGGGTCAGGTCGAGAATGATAGGAAACCGGTATATAATTACGCTCGATATAGAGGTGAATCCGCAGATAACGATTACACAAGCGCATGAGATTGCCGGGGCGGTGGAGAAAAGTATTGAAAGCTCGATAGATAATGTCTATGATATTCTGGTGCATGTGGAACCTGCCGGGGAGTGTCAGACGGATGAGAAATTCGGGGTAGACAAGGATATGGTGTGACACGTGAAAATCTTCGGCAACAAAGAAAGCTATTCCGCTTCTTTTTCTTAACTTTGCATTCATCGTTCACATTTTAATAAAAATTTGATATGGAAGAAGGAACATTCAGGCGCTATCCTATCGGGATACAGGATTTTGAAGATTTGCGCAATAATGATTACATATATGTTGATAAGACTGCACTGATTTATCAACTCGTCAATACAAATAAGATTTATTTCCTGAGTCGTCCCCGTCGTTTCGGGAAAAGTCTGCTTGTCTCTACGCTCGAAGCCTATTTTCTGGGAAAGAAAGAACTTTTCAACGGACTGGACATGGAGCAGTTAGAGAAAGACTGGACAGTGTATCCGGTGCTACATATCGACTTTAGCGGCAGTAAATATATGGAAGCAGAGTCACTTCGCGCATCTATCAATGTTCAGCTGTTACTTTGGGAAAACGTCTACGGACGTCAGGAAGGCGAAGACACATTTAGTTTACGTCTGGAAGGTATCATCCGCCGCGCTTATGAGCAAACCGGGCAGCAGGTTGTCGTATTAGTGGACGAATATGACGCCCCGATGCTGGACAGTAACAATAACCATGAGTTGCAGCATGAGATTCGTGGTATCATGCGCGACTTCTTCAGCCCCTTAAAAAAGTCAGGTAAATATCTTCGCTTCCTCTTCCTGACGGGCATCAGCAAATTCAGCCAGATGAGCATATTCAGCGAACTTAACAATCTTCAGAACGTCAGCATGAGCGATAATTACAGCACTATCTGCGGTATCACCGAACAGGAACTGCTGACACAGATGAAAATTGATGTCGAACAGATGGCACAAGCCAACGATGAAACGTATGAAGAGGCGTGTGCCCACTTGAAGAAGCAATATGACGGATATCATTTCAGTAAATCCTGTGTGGATGTGTACAATCCTTTCAGCCTGATTAATGCTTTTGCCCAAAAGAGTTATGAGAACTACTGGTTTTCTACCGGTACCCCTACCTTTCTGATAGAACTCCTGCAACAAATGAACTTTGATATCCGTCTGCTCGACCGTATGGACGCCAAGCCGGAAGACTTCGACAAGGCTACGGATTGTCTCACCGACCCAATTCCGGTGCTCTACCAAAGCGGTTATCTCACAATCAAGTCGTACGATGCTTTCTTTCGTACCTATACATTAGGCTACCCGAACGAGGAAGTAAGAATCGGCTTTATCGAGTCGCTCATCCCTTCTTATCTTTACCAACCTACGCGCGAAAGCAACTTTTATGTAGTGTCCTTTGTGCGTGATTTAATGAAAGGAAACCTTGAATCTTGCCTTGAACGCACCCGGTCTTTCTTCGCCTCTATTCCGAACGACCTAAACAACAAAGAGGAAAAACATTATCAAACTATATTCTATCTTCTGTTCCGCTTGATGGGACAATATGTGGATACCGAAGTCAAAAGCGCTGTCGGACGGGCGGACGTGGTTATCAAAATGCAGGATGCTATTTATATACTTGAATTTAAAATGAACGGCACCGCAGAAGAGGCTTTAGCGCAGATTAACAGCAAAGGGTATGCGATTCCTTATGAGGCAGACCACCGGAAAGTGGTGAAGGTCGGCATCAACTTCGACAGTACCACGAGAACGATTGGAGACTGGAAAATCGAAACGGATTAACAGCGTACGCCACTTGCTTGAAGTAGACAAGGATATGATGTGACACATGAAAAAGGCAGCAGTTGCTCTCGTCTGTGAGTAACTGCTGCCTTTTTGCGTGTTCTGTGCTGTCGTAGCCGGGAAATTAGGGTGTATTGCCACAGCTTGCTGTGGTGCGTTTCCCTAACTTGTTGTGGCATGCTCCCCTTGCCTGCTGTGGCATGCTTCCCTAGCCTGCTGCGGCACGTCTCCCCAGCCTACTGCGGCACACATCCCTTTCCGCCGTTCCGGTTTTACGTATTCAATAGGCTGTTGCTTTGATACGCAGCTTGATGGCATTTTCGGCTGTATCCAGTACCAGTTCGCAGTTTTCAGAGGTTACAGAACTACCGGTGACGTCCATTTCCAATGAGGTGATTTTCTCAAGATCGAGTTGGGTTAAGGTGTATCCGTCTCCTTTCACCACCGTGAATCCACCTTCGGGAAAATGGGATGGCCGCATCTTCCATTGAGCCACAAACGTCAGTTTGTCCTTGTCAAGGGTGATTTTCTCTACCGGTGTAGAGTTGTCTTTGTCGTCGCCGCCGCAGGCGGTTACCAACGTTGCTGCCACAAGGCAGAGGAAAAAGATTCTTAGTTGTTTCATGCGTCTTTCTGTTTTCTTTAAAAGGGTAAATTATGAAAGGCTGCCGCCTTTTTTGTTTGCCATGAGGGCGGATGCGCTGTCTGCAGCCGGACTGTCCGTCCTCATTCGTGACCTGCTTCTTTATGCAGCCGGGTCGGGGGCTTCACCTCCTCCGGGGATTTCAGGGTCGGGCGCTTCGCCGCCGCCACCGCCGCCACCCGCGTTTTCGTCACCCAGCAGAATCGGGAAACGGTAAGAGCGTGGCGTTTTCAATGCCTTGTTGCTTCCGCTATATTGTGTCGTGATGCTTAGCGCATAGAGCTTTCCGGCTTCTATGGCAGGTAGCATGATGGTGAGTTGTGACGGTGCGTTGTGAACGATGACGGACACTTTCAACGGGACGGCTCCCTCTTCGTCTTTGGTGAGATAGATGCCGACCGAAGGGTCGTCACCGAGGATTTTAATGTTGCTTCCGCTGATAACGGCAGGACCGCCGGAAGTGATGACCTGGCTGATACTCTTCGTCACGGAGTCGGTGATGGAGTTGATGACCGGCCCCGTCTGTGCCAGCCCGTTGCAGATTACTTTTACGGCTTTGAGCTGGTCGCGCAGCAGTTGTCCCGGTGTGTAGGACACACCGAGCGAGTGCTTCGTGGCGTCAAACTGGGCGTTCTCCCCGAGGAACGAACCGCGTACGGTGACAATGTACTGTCCCACACCGTCTACCACACTCTTCCCTTCGGCGATAGCTTCCACCTTCTTCTGGTCGGCAAGGTCGAGGATGTTCTCGATGGTTTCCTGCCGGTACTCGGTACGCTCCTTGATGATGCGTGCTGCGATTTCTTTGTTGTGCAGACTGCCTGTGATGCGTGCGCGTCCGGTGTAGTCGCCTTTTTGTTCGGTCATGATGTTGTCGTAAAGGTCAACATTGAGCGTGATTTTTTCGTTTGTTGCCATGATAATGATTGTTTTAAGGAAAGTGAATATCTATTTATTAGTTACGTTCTGTGCTGCTTGTCATTTCGCACGTATCTTGATAGCATTACCGTCCAGATAAAGTTCGAAATAACTGTCATAATATGTCATGCCCCCAGTAGTATTAGTCATCAGATGGAACTTCATAAGATCACTGTCAGTCAAGGTGTAGCTGTCGGTTCCCTTAACAACGGTTTCGGCTCCTGGCCGGACAGTGGAACTACTCAACACGTAATCATATAGATCTAATTTAAAATCAGAATCCGCCGGAAGTTCGTTTTCAACCGTAACGGTGGGGATGGTCACTTGATTGCCATTAATCGCAGCTTGCAGACAGAGGCTCCGTTCACTCTCATACGTTCCCTCCTCCCTTGCTTTTATTTTTCCGCCTTTCAGTTGCAGTATTCCTGTAGGGGCAACAAGCACTTCCTGCCCCTTTATGCTTTTGGAGATTTCAGCATCGCCTTCCATAATGAGCGTGGCATTATCACCGACAGAGATACCAATTAGCTGGTCATCAACAAACCCATCGCCGGAATATAGTTCGAAGCCGTTACCCAGCGTTAGTTTGCAAGACGCCCTAACAAATATGCAGGCGACATCAGCTGAATGGGCAGCAGCATTTCCATAAATGTTGAGGTTGGTCAGCTTCAATGACGCGCCGTTTGTAAGCTCAAAAAGGCTTTTGTCGCTAGCGGTACGGGAAATATTATAATTATCGCCGCTGATAGGATTATTTCCGCCGTCGATAGCAATGTGTTTGCCGTCTATTGAAAAGGCAAAATGCTCTGCATCCGCAGCAATCTCAATATCTTCACCGAGGATGATTTGTGTTGGTGCATCCGCAGTGCCGTCTGCCGTTTCAATAGCGGTTTTCAGTTCGGCTGCGGTAGTGACAAGCGTCTTGTTGCTGACCGTCACAAGGCAGGTGGCGGACTTTTCGCGTGCGGTGGCGGTGATGGTAGCTGTTCCTTCAGCTACGGCGGTCACCAGTCCGTCTTTACTTACGGTGGCTACGGAAGTTTTGTCACTGCTCCATACTACGGATTCGGCAGTCACCCGGTCGGGGACAATGGTGGGAACCAGCGTTTCGGTCGCTCCCGATTTCAGGGTCAGAGTCTCATGATTGAGGGTGATGCTCTCTACGGGCACAGAGTTGTCGTCATTGTTGTCGTCGCCACAGGCGGTTGCCAACGTTGCTGCCATAAGGCAGAGGAAAAAGATTCTTAGTTGTTTCATACTTCTTTTGTCTTTCTAAAAGGGTGAATAAATCGTGTTCTCTTTTCGGACAAAAGTAATATGCAACAACGAAAAGGTATAGCCAAAATCCTGCATTGTATAGCCAAAATCCTGCAAATCTTGCAGGATTGCCGGAAATTCCATTGTTCGGAGAAACTTCTACCTATGCATTGATGGAAACAACAGCATTTGATGATAAAAGAGTATCGCCTTCTCCTTTAAAGTACAGACTTTTGTTGGCGGAATTCAGTAGGAGTCATTTTTACCAATTCGCGGAAATTGCGGTTGAAGGTGCGCATTGCCTTGAAGCCCGACGCTCCGGCAATGTCTTCAATTGTGTGGTTCGCGTAGTCCGGAAGCAGGAGCAAGTCCATGGCATGACGGATGCGCAGGCGGAGAAGATAATTTTGCAAGGTCAGTCCTGTGGCACGCCCCACAGCGGCGGAGAGATTACGCTCGTTTGTGCCAAGAGCTTTAATCAGGTCGTCACGCTTGAAGTTGTAGTCGAGGTACGGTTGTTCTTTCTGCAGATAGGCTTCGAGCTCTTCAAACAAGTGGTTGCTATCGCCGGATTGCAGGTAACAGATGAGGTCGCCCATATCGGCTTCGAGCGGTGGTTGGGACAGTTTTCCATCCTGTTCGACGATAAAACGGCGTAGCATCTCGTAAGTGTAATGATAGTTAGTGTACAGCCATGCAAAAGCAGGATAGAAAACCACGATAAGGAAACTGAAACTAAACTCGGGTATCGGTCCCGGACAGACAAGTAAAACCCATGCGCCAATGCCGATACTCAACGCATAAAGGAAAGCGCGCATCGTCCACCGGAGTTCCAGTTTTGAGATACACTCTCCGGTCAATTCTTTTAAATGCGTGATGTAGCGGTGTTTTTTACGGAAAAAGAGGCGGACGTAAACGAACAGTTGTACGGTATAGGTGACACCGAACAAGGTCCGCACTGCCAACGGGAGATTGTGAACGACACACGCACGCCATTCTGCTAAAGAATATACACAGACGTCCGCTTCAATGCAGCAACTCACCACATACAGCAGAATGAAAACGAGCGAAGGCGCCGCATGCTTCATCACATTGGCAAAAGTGACGTATCTGCTGTCGAACAGCAATATCAACATAAACGTGAACATCAACGCCTGCGAAGAAGCAAGCACCAACACCAATATTGAGAATAAGTCCAACGACCGGTATACGCCGAACCCGTCAACCAGCAACTCCGCCAAATGACCGGCAGCGATAATGAAAGAAGCAGCGATGAAGAAATGGCATGCACGCCTGTATTTGGGATTAACGGCGTGCGCCATCTGCTTGAAGCAGACAAGACCGAAAGATACAGACAGACATATTCCGATAATAATGCCGTTTGTTAGTGTGTGTAAAGCCGGTATATCCATTGCTTAGCATTTATTTTCCCGACAAAGTTAATGAATCTTGACGAGAAACCGACTAGTTACACCCTGTAAAACTCGACAAGTCTGCAAAATCGTATAGAAACAACCTAATAGCTAATCTTCACTCCGGCAAAGAAACTTCTCGGCAGAGAAGGCCCGTAAATATAGCCGGAATCCCGATTAGCTCCTCTATCAAAGTCCTTCTGATAAGACTCAAAGAGGTTCTGAACTCCGCCGTTTAGTTGCAAATCGACTGTTTTGTATAGCTTGAAGTCATAAGCCAGTTTCACTCCCAAATCGAAGAAACGGGGTGTACGGATGGCTTCCGCCTTTCGTTCGGGCATTGCGCCCAGTTCGGCGTTCTCGGCGGTGATATCCATGCGTTGCACTAACATTCTCCCGGTATAAGTTCCTGACAGGGCAATGGATAAAGGTTTGATGGGAGTATAAGTAGCTGTGAAGTAACCATATGTATCGGGAGTACGGAAAATTTTCTTTTCTGCCGGTGCGTCGTCATGCCATTTATGAGGTTCATCGTATCGGCTGCGTTGCAAAGTGAGTCCCGCTTGTATTTGCAGGATGGAAAGATAAGCCACTTTGCCCTCCAGCGTTAGCCCCATCACTTTCGCGCCGGGACCGTTACTGCGTGGTTTTACCAATATCCCATCGCCACGGTCATAAGGTTCGCCCAACACGAAGACATCTGTCAGGCTTGTATAAAAGCCCTCGATCAAGAAATTCGTCTGGAATACTCCGAAACGGTGATACATATCTGCGGACGCACTGAAACTTTGGGATTTCTCTTCTTTCAAGTTCTTCGCACGCTCAATCATTGCCACTGTTCCGCCCACATTTTCAATATGCATATCTTCATCAAAAGCCTGCGGAGCACGGAATCCGGATGAATAGCTCAAACGCAGGTTTATATTCTGTGTCGGGTTGAAACGCAAGTTGGCACGGGGGCTAAAGATGACATTATCTACCATGTTATGCTTATCCAGACGACCACCGATCAGAATGCCCCAACGGTCGTTCTTCCACTCGTTCTGCAGAAAAGCACTGTAAATATTTACCGTCTGATCCGTGTGGCGGTCATATCCCCACATATTATCTTTCAGACGATCACGGTTATATTCAAGTCCTGCCGTGAGGTCAGAAGGCATAAAAAAACACTTATCAAACGTATGTACATACTGCGCGCCGCCCATAGCGGTTAAATCCGTTGTTTTTCCATAGGCTTTCAGAGGATCGTTACCCGGTCCGTAATAACTGTCCCGATCTGTATTGGCGGCTGACGCAAAGATACTTAGACGGTTCTTTTCATCTGGCGAGAAATAATCGAACTTCAAACTTCCACCATCAATCGAATGTTGCAACTGCTCTGCAATATGGGCTTCGTGAGGAGGACGGTCCAACATATCCCCTCCCCGACGGAATTCCTGCATGTGGTGATATTCGAAGGTTAGTTTGGAGTAAGTGCTTGTTTTCAGATAAGAGCGGAAGCCCACTGTCTGATTCTTCAATTTAGGTAGTTCGGTGAATCCGTCTCCGTCATAATCATATCCGGACCGGTGACGGTTCTGACCAAAGATATACAGTCCGGCACGATGATCGTCCGTCACTAATGAAGCATTCAGGGAGGTATTGTTATCGAATGAGGAGCCGCCCCCTAAAGCAGTAAGGGTGTGCGACAGCTGGCCGGAATTGCGCAAAGGCTCTTTGGTGATTATATTGATGGTTCCTGCAATGGCCGAAGAGCCGAACAAGGCGGAACCTCCCCCACGCATCACTTCTACGCGTTCAATCATGCTGGCGGGAATCTGTTCCAGGCCATACACTCCGGAAAGGGCACTGAATACGGGACGGGAATCTATCAAAATCTGCGTATACGGTCCGTCCAGTCCATTGATGCGGACTTGCTGGAAACCACAATTCTGGCAGTTTGTCTCTACACGTACACCGGGCTGAAAGTTCAGCCCTTGCGATAAAGTGGAAGAGTTAGTCGTTTCAAATAGCTTCAGATCGACGACATTTACCAAAGTAGGAGCCAAACGGCGCGTCGTTTCACTGCGGTTGGCGGAAACCACTACCCCATCCAAAGCAATCGCGTCCTCTTCTATTTCAAAATCCTCTTCCAGTGTCTTTCCTTTTTTCAGAGTCACGTTGCGGGTCACGGTCTTGTAGCCGACCGAGCTAACCTCCAGTATAAAGTTACCTTCCGGCAAATTCTTCAAAAAATAATGTCCGGTAGCGTCGGTCACGGTTCCTATCGTTGTTCCTTTCAGTGCAATGGTGATGTAAGGAAGGTGCTCTTTCGTTTTCTTATCCAGTACATGGCCTATGATGTTCGCATCGGATTTTTTCAGTTCAGGGTAGTCCGGATGTTCAGCCAATGCGTATGACAGGACACAATACAGGCCGGCCAGGACTAAAAGATATTTCTTCATTGTCGTTAGTCTTTTAATGTTTAAAATCAAAAATAATAATAAGGGAAAGGGAAGCAGCGATCATTAATCGTTGTTCCTAACTGATGAATACTGTTCCCGAAAAGATAGACTAAGCGACAGGAGGTGCTCTAAGAGATATGACGCCCGGACAAGAACGGTGATATGGCTCAACTTGCGGGCGGATAAACAGGATACATAATAGAGATAAAGCAGCGACCGCGAATGTAGGTATTAATCCGCTGTCTGTCACCAATACATGATTCAACAGGTGAATGAGTTGGAATTCAACCGTCGTATGGCTATGTTCACTGCCTTTTTTAAATGGATGCGAATGGACAATCGTTACCCCGTTTACTACATGGGAGTGAGTAAATAAAGTGATTCCTGCCATGTACGAGATAAACAGTACAGGCAAAAACCACTTCATTATATGTAGGTACAATTGTTTCATCCGGTAATCTTGCACATCTATTCTGTGCAGTAAAGTCAGGGTTTAGTTTGTTTTTTTGCAAAGATAAGGATTGTCTCCATGCAAAACAATCCCTATTTATAACGATTTTAAATCTTAACCGAATCTTAATAACTGATCTTCACCCCGGCAAAGAAGCTTCTCGGAAGTGACGGACCATAGATATAGCCGGAGTCACGGTCAGCTCCTTTATCGAAGTCGTCCTGATAGGCATTGAAAATATTCTGTATGCCGGCATTCAACTGGAGGTTCATCGACTTGTAAAGTTTGAAGTCATAAGCAGCTTTCAAACCGATATCGAAAAAGTCTTTGGTATTCACCGTTATCGGATTTTCAAGGAATCCCGGAACTGGTTCGTGAGGAACCAGCATCGAACCGGTATATGTACCGGAAAGAGCGATAGACAATGGTTTTACCGGAGTATAGGTTGCTGTAAAATAACCGTAAGTATTCGGCGTACGCATCATTTTCTTCACAGCCGGAGCGTCCGGATTCCACACGTGCGGTTCGTTGTAATGACTCTGCTGCAAAGTGACTCCCGCCTGAACCTGGAATTTAGTCAGATATGCCATCTTTCCTTCCAATGTCAGTCCCATCACGCGGGCTCCCGGTGCATTGTATCGTGTACGTGTCAGGATTCCATTCACGACCTCTCCGTCGGTAAGGGCAAATACATCTGATAACTTTGTATAAAATCCTTCTACCAGGAAGTTAACTTGAAACGCAGCAAAACGATGATAAATATCTGCCGAAGCACTCAAGCTCTGCGACCTTTCTTCTTTCAGATTATCAGCCAGCTCGACCATCGCTACATTACCGCCTACATTCTCCACATGCAAGTCTTCATCGAAAGCCTGCGGGGCACGGAAACCGGATGAGTAACTGAAACGAAGATTGATGTTTTCCGTCGGATTATAACGCAGATTGGCACGCGGACTGAATATCACATGGTCAATCAGGTTATGTTTATCCAAACGACCGCCAATCAGAAATCCCCAATGCTCATTCTTCCATTCATTCTGGAGGAAGGCGCTACCGATATTCACTTTCTGGTCTACCGTACGATTATATCCCCACATATTATCTTCCAATTTGTCCTGATTGAACTCTATTCCGGCAGTCAGGTCGGACGGCATGAAGATACATTTTCCGAAACTATAGACATATTGCGATCCTGCCATCCAGTTCAAGTCGGTGGTGTTTCCGTAAGCATTCAAGTCTTGACCGCCACCATAATAGCTGTCACGATTGATATGCTGCGCTGATGCAAACACATTGAAACGATATTTCTCGTTAGGAGAGAAATAATCAAATTTCAGTCCTCCGCCATTGATAGAGTGCTCGGTCTGCTCCGCCACATTCGCTTCGTGAGGCGGACGGTTCAACAGGTCTCCTCCCCTACGGAACTCTTCCATGTGGTGATATTCAAAAGTCAGTTTCGAATAAGTCGTTGTTTTCAAGAATGAACGGAACCCGACTGTCTGCCCGTGCAACTTGGGTATTTCGGAATATCCGTCACCATCATGGTCATACGCAGAACGATGGCGGTTCTGCCCGAAGATATACAAACCGGCACGCTGATCGTCCGTCACAAGTGACGCATTCAACGCTGTACTGTTATCGAAAGCATCGCCATCACCAATACCTGTTATGGTATGCGACAACATACCGGAATTGCGTATCGGTTCTTTGGTAATGATATTGATTGTTCCGGCAATAGCAGACGAACCGAACAAAGCAGATCCGCCTCCACGCATCACTTCCACACGTTCGATCATGCTGGCAGGAATCTGCTCGATGCCATACACACCGGACAGTGCACTAAAGATGGGACGGGAATCGAGCAGGATTTGCGTATAAGGACCATCCAGTCCATTGATACGTACTTGCTGGAAGCCGCAATTCTGACAATTGGACTCTACACGGACACCCGGCTGAAAACTCAATCCTTGCGCCAAAGTCGTGGAATTGGTATTCTCAAAGATTTTCAGATCCACCACATTCACCAGCGTCGGAGCCAGGCGACGGGTAGTCTCATTACGATTGGCAGATACTACTACACCATCCAAAGCAACCGCATCTTCTTCTATCTCGAA
>ERZ860264.1588-NODE-1588-length-15020-cov-2.707317_pt1 | contig 15020 bp, 15 predicted proteins | sample MGYA00509980_ERZ860264 | MGnify/ENA primary metagenome ERZ860264 (study PRJEB30046, sample SAMN00715212) | human gut metagenome | study: EMG produced TPA metagenomics assembly of the A metagenome-wide association study of gut microbiota in type 2... | reverse complement strand
CCGCCGTTACTGCGCCCACATGGGGTGGGTGCTTTCCCTCACGCCGCGCGGTGCCGGAAGCGGTACCCGGGCAGAGGTGCGCATCCCGCTGGCCGGAACGATGTTTCCCATTGAGGGCAGTGTGGAACTGCACACCATCCATCCGGCACTCACCACAGCTGATGGCCTGCGCTGGCAGATCCTGCGGGAGCTTGCTCTGTTGTCCGATAAAATGGAATGATACGATGTTCAGCGCCCTGCTCCGGGCTTTTCCGGGGCAGGGCGTTTTTGTGTAAAAATCACTCTGAGTAAAGAATCTTAACCGGAATGTAGAAAAACAGGGGAGCTGTATTCGTGAATTTAACAAAATGTTTAACTTTTTGAGCGGAAAATACTATTTTTTGCGTGTAAAATATGATGACTGGATTGATTGTATCCCGATTTTTGAGTATAATACAACTGTATTTTTATATTGTTCCTCAGGAGGAAAAGCAAGTGAGAGTAGGTCTTGACATCGGAAGCACCACCATCAAGTGCGCGGTGCTGGACGAACATGATGCGCTGATTTATTCAACATACGAGCGTCATTACAGCCATATTCTGGAAAAGGCGCAGGAGCTGCTGCGCCGCATCGATGCAGAGCACCTGCACGGAAACAAGGCACTGCTGAGCATCTCCGGTTCTGCCGGCATGGGTCTGGCCGACAGCTGCGGCGTGCCCTTTGTGCAGGAGGTGTTCTCCACCCGTGTGGCAGTCAAGCGGTTTGTGCCCGCCACCGACTGCGTGATCGAGCTGGGCGGCGAGGACGCAAAGATCCTGTTCCTGACCAACGGCACCGAGGTCCGCATGAACGGCAGCTGTGCCGGCGGCACCGGTGCATTCATCGACCAGATGGCTACCCTGCTGAAGATGAGCGCCGAGGAAATGAACAAGGCTGCCGAGCAGGCGCAGCGCACCTATACCATCGCTTCCCGCTGCGGCGTGTTTGCAAAAAGTGACGTGCAGCCGCTGATCAATCAGGGTGCCCGTACCGAGGATATCGCCGCCAGCATCTATAAGGCCGTGGTCAACCAGACCATCGCCGGTCTGGCACAGGGACGTCCCATCAAGGGCAATATCCTTTATCTGGGCGGCCCGCTCACCTTCAGCACCGTGCTGCGCAAGAGCTTTGACGAAGCGCTGAACGTGACCGGCACCTGCCCGGAAAACAGCCTGCTGTATGTGGCGCTGGGCGCTGCTCTGTATGCCGACAAGGAGTTTGTGCTCACCGAGGTGGCCGATGCGCTGGACAAGTACGCCGCCACCGCTACCTATGCCAGCGAGCCGCCGCTGTTCGCCAGCAAGGAGGAGTACGAGGCTTTCCACGCACGGCACATGTCTCACAGTGTGCCCCGCGTGGCTTTTAGTGCCCACTGCGGGCCGGTGCATATCGGCATCGACTCCGGTTCTACCACCGTCAAGCTGGTGGTCGTGGACGAGAAGAGCCAGATCCTGTACACCAATTACCAGCCCAACCTTGGCAACCCGCTGCCCCTCATCCGGGAGCAGCTGCTCAAGATCTACAAGGAACACCCCGGCCTGCAGGTGGCCAGCGTGACCACCACCGGCTACGGCGAAGAGCTGGTCAAGAACGCCTTCCGCTGTGATTACGGTCTGGTGGAAACGGTGGCGCATTTTACCGCTGCCAAGTACTTTATGCCGGACGTGGATTTCATCATCGATATCGGCGGTGAGGACATGAAGTGCTTTAAGATCGAGGATGGTGCCATCAGCAACATCTTCCTGAACGAGGCCTGCTCCTCCGGCTGCGGCAGCTTTTTGCAGACCTTTGCGCAGGCATTGGGCTATGATGTCAAGAAATTCGCCGCTCTCGGCCTGTTCGCAGACCGCCCCGTGGATCTGGGCAGCCGCTGCACCGTGTTCATGAACAGCTCGGTCAAGCAGGCGCAGAAGGACGGTGCCAGCATCGAGAATATCTCCGCAGGCCTGTCCATCAGCGTGGTCAAGAACGCGCTGTACAAGGTCATCCGCGCATCCAGCCCCGAGGAGCTGGGCCGCAGGATCGTGGTGCAGGGCGGTACTTTCTACAATGAAGCTGTTCTCCGCGCCTTTGAAAAAGAGATGGGCGTGGAGGTCATCCGCCCCGACATCGCGGGCCTGATGGGTGCCTACGGCGCGGCCCTGTTCGGCCTGCGCCAGAGCCATAAGAACCACCAGGAGACCTCCGCCATGATGAATCTGGCCGAGTTGGAAGCCTTCGACCAGAAGGTAGTCAGCGTCAAGTGCGGCGGCTGCGGCAACCACTGCCAGCTCACCATCAACACCTTTGCCGATGGCCGCAAGTTCATCTCCGGCAACCGCTGCGATAAGCCCGTGACCGGCAAGAGCGAGGACGACAGCCTGAATCTGTACGCCTACAAGCAGCAGCTGCTGGCCAGCTACAAGCCTGTGCCCGGCAAGCGCGGCTCCATTGGCATTCCGCTCTGCCTGAATATGTACGAGCTGCTGCCCTTCTGGCACACCTTCTGGACCAGGCTGGGCTTTGCCGTGCACACCAGCCCGGTGTCCAGCCGGGGGCTGTATCTGGCCGGTCAGGCCACCATCCCCAGCGATACCGCCTGCTTCCCGGCCAAGCTGAGCCACGGCCACATCAAGGCCCTGAGCCAGATGCACCTGGATGCCATCTTCTACCCCTGTCTGACTTACAACGTTGACGAGGGTCTGGGCGACAACCACTATAACTGCCCGGTGGTGGCCTATTACCCTGAAGTTCTGGCAGGCAACTGCCCCGAGCTGGAGGGCCAGAAGTTTATCTATGACTATGTGGGCATCCACCGCCCCAAGGACTTTGTCCGCAAGATGGCAAAGGAAGTCCTGCCCAAATACTTCGGCGGCATTTCCGAAAAGGAAGTGCAGGCCGCTGCCGATGCTGCCTACGCCGAGCACGAGGCCCACATGGCCCAGATCCGGGTCAAGGGCAGCGAGATCATTGATGAGGCACGCCGTCAGGGCAAGCGCATCATCGTGCTGGCTGGCCGCCCCTACCACGTTGACCCTGAGATCAACCATGGCATCGACCACCTCATCACCCGCCACGGCGCGGCTGTTGTTACCGAGGACAGCATCTCCAACCGGGTGGAAAAGTTCCCCACCAGCGTGCTGAACCAGTGGACCTACCACAGCCGCCTGTATGCGGCGGCCAAGTACTGCACCACCCAGAAGGATATGGATCTGGTGCAGCTGGTGTCCTTCGGCTGCGGCGTGGATGCCATTACCACCGATGAGACCCGCGAGATCCTGCAGGCAGGCAGTAAGCTCTACACTCAGCTCAAGATCGACGAGATCACAAATCTGGGTGCGGTCAACATCCGTCTGCGCAGCCTGTTCGCCGCTCTGGAGGAGCGCGACGAGGCGGCAGAGGAAAAGGCCGCCCCCAAGGCAGAAGCCTGATACATAGGAGGAACCTATGGAATACAATTATCCCAAATTTACCCCGGAGATGAAGCAGACCCACACCATCCTCATCCCCAACATGGCCATTACCCAGTTCCGGCTGCTGGAATACGCCCTGCGCTACGACGGCTACAAGTGCGAGATCCTGGGCAACTGCGGCAGCGCCGTGGCACAGCTTGGCCTGAAATACGTCCACAACGACACCTGCTATCCGGCCCTGCTGGTCATCGGCCAGTTTCTGGATGCCCTGAACAGCGGCAAGTATGACCTGGATCATACGGCCCTGCTCATCACCCAGACCGGCGGCGGCTGCCGTGCCTCCAACTACATCCATCTGCTGCGCAAGGCGCTGGTCAAGGCCGGTTACCCGCAGATCCCGGTGGCAAGCCTGAACTTTTCCGGTCTGGAAAAGGACAGCGGCTTCCAGATGACCCTCCCGCTGGCGCGCAAGTGTATCGCCTGCATCTTCTACGGCGATATGCTGTGTGCGCTGCGCAATCAGGTGGCCCCCTACGAGAACGAAAAGGGGGCTGCTGACCGCATGGTGGATCGCTGGATCGCCCGTCTGGGCCGTGCCTTGCTGGCCGGTAAAGGCTTTACTTCCCGGGAAATGAAGCACACCTTCCCGCTCATCGCAAAGGAATTTGCCACTATCCCGGTCACCCGGGTGCCCAAGGTCAAGGTGGGTGTTGTGGGCGAGATCTACGTCAAGTACAGCCCGCTGGGCAACAACGACCTGCAGAAGTTCCTGGAAAGCCAGGACTGCGAGGTGAACTTCCCCGGCCTGATGGGCTTTGTGCAGTACTGCATCTTCAATATGGGCGAGGATCATGTTCTTTACGGCGGCAAGCTGGCCGTCAAGATGGGCACGGATCAATTGCTCAACTGGCTGGACAGTGTGGAGCGTGCCATGCTCAAGGCCACAGCCGATGCCGGGTTCTATGCCCCCGGCCCCTTCAAGGAGCTGGTGGAAAAGCCCCACGGCATCATTTCGCTGGGGGCCAAGATGGGCGAGGGCTGGCTGCTGACCGCCGAGATGATCGAGCTGGTGCAGGGCGGCTACGGCAACATCGTCTGTGCCCAGCCCTTCGGCTGCCTGCCCAACCATATCGTGGGCAAGGGCATGGTGAACAAGATCCGTGCCCTGTATCCCAGCGCCAACATCACCCCCATCGATTACGACCCCAGCGCCACCCGGGTCAACCAGGAAAACCGCATCAAGCTGATGCTGGCAGTCGCCAAGGAGCGCCTGAACGCCCCGGCGCAGGCCGCCTCCCTGACGGCAGAAGAGATCGCCGGTGGGGCTCCCCAGGTCGAAACCACGGTATAATTCCCTCCAAACAGCAACACTCCCCTTCGGGCAGGACCGTGTGCCGCACGGCTCCGCCCGAAGGGGAGTGTTTTTCTTTTGCTTCAGTCGCAGAGATACCGCCGCTCGAACTCCTCAGCCGGGATGGCCTTGGAGAACCAGAAGCCCTGTGCGCCGTCGCAGTCCAGCGAGCGGAGGAGCTGCACCTGCTCCTCGGTCTCGATGCCTTCGCAGATGACGTTGTAGCCCAGCCGTTTGACCAGATGCACGACCTCCCGCAGGAAATCGGTGCCCCGCGCGTTGGAGCTGCACCGGGTCAGAAAGAGCTTGTCCAGCTTGATGGTGTTCACAGGGATATCCACTATGTTGTTCAGCAGGGAACTGCCCGCGCCGAAATCGTCCAGCGAGGTCTGCATTCCATCGCTCTGGAAGGAGGAAAGCAGGCGCTTCACCCGGTCGTACTCCGAGACCACTGCAGTCTCGGTCAGTTCGATCTCCAGCATCCGGGCGCTGATGTTGTGCTTTTCCAGAATTTCGCTGTACTCCTGGGTGGGGGCATCCTCCCGGGCCAGCACCGCCGAGACGTTCACCGCAATGGGCAGCAGCCGATGTCCGGCCTGTGCATTGCGCTGCAGGAACCGGGCCACCTGCTCGAAGATGTACAGATCCAGCTCAACGATGTGGCCCGTGGATTCCAGAATGGGAATGAACTGGTCGGGGTAGACCACGGTGCCGTCCGGCTTGATCCAGCGGGTCAGCGCCTCGGCTCCGATGACCGAGAGATCTTTGGGCGAGAACTTAGGCTGGAGGTACAGCTTGAATTCGCCGTTCTCAAGCGCCTGCGGCAGGCCGCTCAGCAGCTCACCGGTCAGGGTCTGCTTGACCTCCAGCTTTTTGTCAAACTGGACAGCAGACACGCGGGTATTGCTGTGCACCTGCTTGCGGGCAAAGTTTGCCTTGTCGATGGCGGCCGAGGCGCTCAGGCAGCCGGGCTCAATGGCGTACACACCCATCCGCACCCGCAGGCGTACCTCCGGGTAATGCTGGGCCTGATACTGCTCAAACTGGCGGCAGAAGTCATGCCGCGGCTTACATCGTTCACGGCCAGATGTTTGCTCAGGTAGGCGTTGATGATCTTGGTGATCTCGCCCAGTTCCCGGCGGTTCTGGGGTGTCCAGTACCGCTTGCTGCCGCACACCACATAGGCAATGGCACCCTGATACTCGCCCTCGCCGTACATGGCAGCGTAGACCACTGTCTGGGCCCCGCCCTGCATCAGCAGCGCGCGCCCCTGCGGCGAGTACATTCCCATATTGTCGGCCTGCAGCACGGTGGTACCGTATTCATCGTAGCTGTGGAACAGGGTCAGGAAGTCCTCCTTGGTAAAGGAGTTACCGTTCAGAGGCACCGGCTCCGCGTGGGGAGAGGTCCACTGGAACTGCCGGGAGACGCTGCGTTCCCGGATGCAGGTGTCCACAATGGTAATGCGGTCCAGCTGCAGCCGGATGCCGACGATCTTCAGGAAGAGGGGGATAGCAGTCTCAAAGCTGTTGTTCTTCTCAAACAGTTCAAAGGCGGTGGAGATCAGGTCGTTGTGCAGGTAGCGTGCATCGATATCGGCCGTTTCCGGGGCGGCAGGAACCGCCTGGGCATAGCGCCGCAGATTGTCGCAGAACACATACTGGTTGCGGCCGTTCTGCTTGGCCTGATACAGGGCCCAGTCCGCGTTTTCGAACAGCTGGTCAAAGGAATAGCCCGCTGTGTTTTCAGGCAGGAAGCAGGCACCGATGCTGCAGGTCATCCGGTAATCGTTTTCCCAGAACTTGACCTGCTGCACGGATTCTGACAGCTGGCGGATCTTCTGGAGCAGGGTGGTGTTGGGAATATCCTTCAGAAACACCACGAATTCATCGCCGCCGAACCGCACCAGAATGTCGCTGGAGCGGAACAGGGTGCGCAGCAGCCGGGCAAACTCCTGCAGGACCTTGTCGCCGAACAGATGCCCGTAGCGGTCGTTGACGTTCTTGAAAAAATCAAGGTCGATGACCAGCATTCCGCAGGAGGCATAGGGATCTTTGGCCTGCAGATAGCGGTCGATAAGCTCCTTGCCGGTGCGGTTGTTATACAGCTGGGTCAGGGAATCGTGGCGGGCCTGCTCCAGTAGCTCCTGGGTCTGATTCTTCTGGTCGGTGATGTCCTTTGCGTAGCCCACATAGAGCGTGCCGCGGGCGGGGTCCTCGACCGGGCGGGCATCCACCTCCCGGGAATAATACACCCCCTCCGGCGAGACAAAGCGCATCTCCAGCGGGCCGTACAGCTCACCGGTGAGCAGGGCGCGCATCTTCCAGCGGTCCTCCGCGAAGATCGTGGCGTGCTCCGGCTTCTCGGAGCCAAGGTAGGCATCCAGCGTCTCCAGCGTGCGGCTCCGGGTATCGTAGACCCGCAGCTGATCCAGACGAGGGTCATATTCCAGCAGAAAAAACCACCGATGCACAAGAAACTGCATCAGCAGGGGATTGTTGATGATCGAATCGATAAACCGAACAGGGACATCCATGGCCGATTCCCCACTTTCCGCTTTTTAACCAGTATAACAAAATATGGAAGATGCATCAAGGCAAAACACAAAAATTTCATGGAAAGTGAAAGAAATTTTACCGAAAGTTCTGTCGGGAACGGTTTCGGTGTTCCCGCTCAGGCCGGAACGCCCCACAGCTCGATCGTGGCACCGGCGGCAAGCCGGACATTGGTGTCCACGGTCAGGGGCAGCCTGCCGAGCTTCTGGCTGGCATCCACATTCTGGCCGCTGCTTCTGGCAGGCAGAACGACCGCAGGCGGTGCACCCGTGGTGCCGGATGCGGCAAAACAGAGATACTGCCCGAAGCAGGGAAGTGCCTGAAAGCTGGCAAAGGTGCGGGTGGGCGGGCTGGACATCGAGCTGCTGGCAGCACAGGGGGCAGAAGCACTGAGCAGCTGGGTACCATCGCTGGTGCTGCAAACCCAGTGCAGCGTGCCCTTGGATTGGCTGCTGCCTGCCTGAAACAGCACCTTCAGCGCCTGCAGTTCGGTGGGAAAGGTGCGCTCAAAGCTGGCAGCGGCGGCGTTCAGGGACACCTTTTCCAGCAGCTCCCACTGGCCGGGATCGCTGGGGTCACCCTTTGGGCCTTGGGGGCCAGGTTCTCCCTGCGGGCCTTGCGGGCCGGGCTCTCCTTTGGGGCCGGTGGGTCCTGCGGCACCGGGTTCTCCTTGCGGTCCGGGTTCCCCCTTTTCGCCCCGGAATGCACCGCTTTCCACAGCTGCTTTCAGCCGTTCCAGCAGGGCCTGCCAGGCGGGCGTGCCGGGCTGGGGCAGGGTGCTGTCCTCCGTGAATTTTCGGCCACGCAGTAGCCCACGTCCGCGCTGGTCAGGGTGCGGGTGCCATCGGTGCCCTCAAAGGTGATGCGGCCCTCTCCGGGCACAGCTGTGATGAGGGCGGGCACTTCCACAAGGCCGTCTGCCACCAGCGTGGAGGGGGCAGCGCTCCCATCCGGCAGGTGCCAGAAGGCCCGCAGGGTCATGCCCTGCCACTCGCCGTCGGCTTCCACCCGCAGGGCGTAGATGCCCCGGTTTTTGGTGTAGCCGAAGCGGCGCAGGCCATCGTACCCCTGCAAAGCAGCCCCGCCGCCCGAGGATAAATGGATCTGACGTTCGATCATACAGTTTCACTCCTTTTGTCGTGGTTTTTGCGTTCAAAAAGCTTGACTTTGGTTAGAGTTTCCGGTAAGATTGTGAAAAGACCGCAGAAGGTTTTGTGGATAAAATCTAACCAAAATCAGCTTGTGAGGCTATAATATCTGATTAAATTCAGAAAGTCAAGAAAAAATCTGAATCCGGTTAGAAAACTGGCGTTCTGCACAAGAAGGAGTGCAAAATTTGTGTTTTATGACTGCTACACGGCCCTGTGTCAGGCCAGAGGAATCAGCCGCAGCCGGGCAGCGCAGGAGATGGGCTTGAGCAACTCCACAGTGACCAAATGGAAAAACACCGGGGCGACCCCCTCGGGCGAGACGCTGGCCAGGGTATCCGCCTATTTTGGCGTGCCGGTGGGGGAACTGCTGGGCGAAGCCGTCCCGTCGGTGCAGGAGGAGCGGAAGCTGCCCGAAGGAGCTGTCCCGTTCGATCCCGCTCTCACGGCTCCGCTGCTGGGCACGGTGCGTGCGGGCCTGCCCATGTATGCGGAAGAAAACATTGAGGGCTGCATCCCCATCACCCGGAAGGATGGGGCACGGTACTTCTGGCTCCGTGTCCGGGGCGACAGCATGAACGCCGTGGGCATTTCGGAAAACGATGAGATCCTGGTGCGGGAGCAGCCGGAGGTGGAAAACGGCCAGCTTGCCGTGGTGATGGTCAACGGCGATGAAGCCACCGTGAAATATTTCCGTCAGGAGGGGAGCCTTGTGGTCCTGACCCCCAAAAGCTTCAACCCCGTGCACCAGCCCCAGATCTATGATCTGAAACGGGTGCAGGTGCGGGTGGTCGGCCTTGTGGTGGAGTGCCGCAAGGTGTTCTGAAAAAAAGAAGATGGCCCCTGCGGGGCAGAATAGGAGACTCGCTATGAAATGGAGGTCCGTTCTGTGCACAGCGCTGTTTTTGTGCGGTACCGTGCTGCTTTCTGCCTGCGGCGGGGGAGAGATGCCCGCGCCTGCGGAACCGCCCGCTTCCAGTGAGGTATCGGCTCCCTCTCAGCCGGAGGAAGTGCCCGCCCCCTCGGAATCGGCTTCTTCCAGTGAACCGGAGCCGCTTCCGGAACCGGAACCGCCCAAACCGTGGGATGGCATGGTCGTCCCGGAAGGCTGTAAGGCAGAGTGGAAAATAGAGCAAGGCAAGCTGGTATTGGTCAGCTATGAGTTTACGAATGGGGCAAATGTGCTCCTTCCGACGGGAAAGCCGTACAGTATCGGTGCGAACTGCTTTATGAAAAATTGGAAACTAGCCGGGATAACGATTCCAGAAGATGTGGTTGAAATTCAGCAGTCTGCATTTCAAGAATCCGGACTAAAACAGATTTACATACCAGCCAGTGTTAAGGAATTGAAAAACGATGTATTTGCGGACTGTTATTCACTTACGACTGCAACAATTGAAAATACACCAATGACGGGCCAGCGTATATTTGCTCGATGTAGTGTCCTGCAAAGTGTGCGGCTTGGCGAGGGTGTGATACAAATTGAAGAAGGCGCATTTCAACATAGCGGCTTGAAAGAAATCACTTTGCCGGAGACGTTGACACGAGTAGATGACTGTGCGTTTTCTTACTGTAAGTTGAATACAATTATTTATCCGGGCGACTGGGAAGCAAAGAAATCTGTGCTAAAAATTGGAGAAGAAAACGAACTGCTGAAAACAGCAACCCAAAGTTAAACCACCAAAAACAAACGCCGTCTCTTGTGCAAAAAGGCAGGAGACGGCGTTTTTGCGTGGAAAAACCGAAACGAAAAATCAGCGATGAATAGCTTGTTTATCAATTTGACCGGAATTTGTGCAACAAAAAACCTATAAACCTATTGAAATTCTGGGAAAATGGGTATATCATACGGCCAACGGAAACAAATATCCGCAAGATCAGGAGAAAAGGAGGGGAACAGACATGGACTGGAATGTGATGGTGCAATATCTGCCGCAGTATGAAAAAGCGGCCTGGCTCACCCTGCGTCTGGGCGTGGCCGGTATCTTCTGGGCCATCCTTGTGGGCCTTGTCTGCGCCGTGCTCCAGTACGAAAAAGTGCCGGTGCTGCGCCGTATCGTGGGTGCTTATATCCAGCTCAGCCGGAACACGCCGCTGCTGGTCCAGCTGTTCTTTCTGTATTACGGCCTGCCCAAGATCGGCATCAAGACCAACGCCGAGCTCTGCGGCATTGCAGGCCTTGCCTTTCTGGGCGGCAGCTACATGGCCGAGGCCTTCCGCAGCGGGCTGGAAGCCATTGAACCCATCCAGACAGAAAGTGCCCTGAGCCTTGGTATGAGCCGGCGGCGGTCATTGTGTTCGTGCTCTGGGGCACGGCCGAGATGAGCGACCTCGTCCGCGGTGCCCTCATCGCTATTCCGAAGCATCAGTATGAGAGCAGCGAGGCGCTGGGCATGAGCCGGGCGCAGACCTATTGGTACATCATCATCCCCCAGACGGTGCGGCGGCTCATCCCGCTGTCCATCAACCTCATCACCCGTATGATCAAGACCACCAGCCTGGTGTTGATGATCGGTGTGGTGGAGGTGCTCAAGGCGGCCCAGCAGATCATTGAGGCCAACCGCACCGCCAGCCCCAACGCGGCGTTTGGCATCTACCTCACCGTGTTTATCCTGTATTTTCTGGCCTGCTGGCCCATCAGCCTGCTGGCCGGTTACCTCGAAAAGAAATGGAAGTGACTGTTATGGCAGAGCCGATCCTGACTGTAGACCATCTGGTAAAAAGCTACGATGGCAAGACCAATGTTCTGGATAATGTCAGCTTTGCCGTCAAGCCCGGTGAGGTCATCGTTGTGGTGGGGCCTTCCGGCTGCGGCAAGAGCACCCTGCTGCGCTGTCTGAACGGTCTGGAGCCGGTGCAGGCGGGCCGGGTGAAGCTGGGCAGTGAGACGGTCGCCTACGGCGGCAAGAATCTGGCGGCCCTGCGCCAGTGCATCCTCCTCTTCTGCCGCTTCCGGCTCTGCTGCATCCGGCAGTGCCGCAGCTGCGGGCAGTGACGTGTTCCGCACGCTGGACGAGATCAAGGCGGACGGCACCGTGAACATCGGCGTTTTCTCCGACAAGAACCCGTTTGGCTATGTGGATGAGAACGGCGAGTATCAGGGCTATGATGTCTACTTCGCCCGCCGCCTGGCCGAGGATCTGGGCGTGGAAGCCAACTTCGTCTCCACGGAAGCCGCCAACCGCATTGAGTATCTGCAGACCGGCAAGGTCGATATCATTCTGGCAAACTTCACCGTTACGCCCGAGCGCGCTGAGGAGGTGGACTTTGCACTGCCCTACATGAATGTTGCACTGGGTGTCATCTCTCCCGACAGCAATGTCATCACCAGTCTGGACAACTGGAACGCTGACGATCAGATGATCGTCATTTCCGGCACCACCGCCGAGACCTACCTGACCAAGGAATATCCCGACATTCCCCTGCAGAAGTATGATTCCTACGCAACCGCCAAGAACGCGCTGGAAAACGGCAATGGCGTAGCATGGGCCAACGACAACACCGAGGTCATCGCTTTTGCAAAGCAGAACTCCGGCTACACGGTGGGCATCCCCTCTCTGGGCAGCCAGGATACCATTGCCCCCGCTGTGAGCAAGGGCAACACCACCCTGCTGGACTGGATCAATGACGAGATCAAGAGCCTGGGCGAGGAAAGCTTCTTCCACAAGGATTACGAGGAGACGCTGGTGGATACCTACGGTCTCGACTATGAGGATGAGCTGGTCGTTGAGGGCGGCGAGACCAACGCATGAATCTGAATTTTAAGATGCAGTGATGAGAAACACCCCGTGCAGAAATGTACAGGGTGTTTCTTTTGTACGAATCTGTGCAACGATGTATTGACAATGTTGCACGATATGAATATAATAAAAGTGACAAAGGAGCGTGAGAGTATGACGACGGTAAGTGTCCGGATGGATGAGAACCTGAAGCGGGATTTTGATGAGATCTGCAATGAACTGGGCCTTTCGATGACAACAGCCATCACCATGCTGGCCAAGAAGATGACGCGTGAAAAACGCATTCCGTTTGAAGTCTCGATGGATCCCTTTTATAGTGCATCCAATATGGCCGCCCTGAATGACAGCATTGAGGAAATGCGTCAGGGAAAGACTGTAACGAGAACGCTGGAAGAGCTTGAGGCTATGGAACATGAGTAAGATCACCTTCACGGAGCGGGCCTTTGCGGAATATCTGTATTGGCAGTCTCAGGATAAAAAGACGCTGAAACGGATCAACGCATTGCTCAAGGATATTTCGCGCAGCCCGTATGAAGGCATTGGAAAACCGGAAGGGCTGAAAGAAAATCTCAGCGGGTATTGGAGCCGCCGGATCGATGATGTGAACCGGCTGGTCTATCGCATTGAAAATGATCTGATCGAAGTGTACCAGTGCAAGGGACATTACGACGATTGAAGCAAAAAAACGAGGACAGCCAATGGCTGTCCTCGTTTTGCTGTATCTGGGGGATTATACTTCCTCGGTCTCATCGTCCTCGTCGTCCTCCTCGTCGGCGAGAGCTTCTGCATGGATGCGCTGGCGCAGGCGGGTGCGGAACTCCTCGGCGGGGATGCCGCTTTGGTTGGGGGTCAGGTCCGGGGCGGGCTTGCCGTCAGGCAGGTGGGCACCAAAGGCCGGCACAAAGAAGAACTTGCGCACGACAAAGATCAACGCAATGGCACCCACGCTGATGAGGTTGTCCAAAGCCGATTCGTGGCCGACCACCATGTGGCGGGCAATGGCGTAGAGCAGCACTTCCAGGCTGCTGCCGGGGCTGTGTTTGGCCAGCATCTTGATGAACTCCACGCCGATGACAATGTCCAGCGCCCGCTCAAGGAAGCCGCGGATCTCTACATCGTTGCCATCAAACAGCAGGCCCGGCATCCACTTGAGCAGGGGAATGAAGCTGAGCAGCAGGCCGATGAGCACCAGCCCGGACAGCACGATCTCCAGCAGGGTGGCGGCCTGAATGATGTAGCTGCGCAGTGCCTTGCGGCTGCGGCTCTCAACGTGGGAGGAGTGCGGGGGGGCGGAAGGATGGGACATGATGCGGCATCTCCTTTGCTCAAGATCGTGAAACGAAAAAAGCTGACAAACTTTTCTTAAGTCTAGCAAAGGATTTGAGCAAAGTCAATGAAATGTGCCGAATTTTCTGGGAATTACTGGACGGCTACATAGCCGGAGTGCTCAATGCAGGAACGGCCTGCATCGGTGGAGAGCCATTCGTAGATTCTGCGTTCCGGGCTGTCGGCAGCGGAATCCTGCAGGATGGCGGCATAGAATTCGTTGCATAGCGGGTAGCTCTGGTCGGCGATCGTCTCGTTGGAAGGGGTCACGCCATCCACGGCCAGCAGCCGCAGACCGGGCTTGGAGTACATCTGATCGATGTAGTAGTAGACCGAGAAACCGATGGCGTTGGCGGAGTTGTTATACTCTGCAATGCTGTCCACCAGCTCACCCATGGCGGTGGGGGCCAGCTCGGTGGGGGCCTCCATCAGCGGGCCGCCCTGGATCAATAGCTTCTGGAACAGGGTCTGGCTGCCGGAGTCCTCCCGGCGCTGGAAGGCCACGATGTCAGCATCCTCGCCGCCCACGTCCTTCCAGTTGGTGATCTTTCCGGCGTAGATGTCCCGCAGCTGCTGCCGGGTAAGTGCCTGCACGGGGTTGTCCTCGTTGACGATGAACACCAGCGCATCCACCCCGATGGGTTTCTGCTCCAGCTCCACATTGGCTTCCTGCAGCTCTTCTTTTACATAGTCCGGTGCTTCGTATACCACCAGCATCCGGGTGGTGGTGTCGTACAGACCAAAGTTCTCCCATGCGTAGGCGGTGGTGCTCACCGTAATGTTGCTGCGGGCTTCCTCCAAGTCCATGCCGGTGGTATCGGCCAGCATCTGCGCCATCAGCGGGATGCAGGCGGTGCTGCCGTCCAGCGGGGGAAACTCCTCCACAGTCAGAAACGGCGCTGCCTGCTGCACAGCAGAGGAAGCAGCAGAGGATGCAGGCTGCTCTGCGGCAGAGGAAGCCGTGCTGCCGGAGGGCGCATCCGTGCCCTTGCAGGCGGTCAGCACCCCGGCGGCGGAGCAGGCAGCCAGCCCCAGCAGAAAGCTGCGGCGGGAAATTTTAGTGTTTTTCATAAAAAAGCCCTCCTAACTCAATAGCCGTAACTCGGTTCATCGTCCGCAGTGGCAGACGAGAAAATGCTCTGGCAGTACAGCCAGTTGCCGCTTGTGTCCATCCAGCCCACATAGAAGCCCCGCTGTGCAGCAAACACATGGTCGGGCAGGGCGTTCAGGCTGTTAGAATAGTATCTGGTGCAGCTGGCAAGCCCCTGTAATACTACCTTGCCGTCTGCGTCCAGCACATCGTATACGTTGCCGTAGGCGCTGCCCACAGCGCTGCGGTTGCCGTAGAACATGGGTCTGCCGTCAGGGTCGGTGGTCAGGTAGTTGACGTAACTGTATTTGCCTTGCAGGGCGGTCAGGTCACTGACAAGCCCCTGCGGGCCGTACAGCCGGGTGGCGGTGGTCTCGTAGCGGTCGTTGTCCTGCAATT
>ERZ860264.1587-NODE-1587-length-15039-cov-3.274493_pt1 | contig 15039 bp, 11 predicted proteins | sample MGYA00509980_ERZ860264 | MGnify/ENA primary metagenome ERZ860264 (study PRJEB30046, sample SAMN00715212) | human gut metagenome | study: EMG produced TPA metagenomics assembly of the A metagenome-wide association study of gut microbiota in type 2... | reverse complement strand
CGAGCTGGCCATGGAAGGTCACCGCTGGTTTGACCTGCTTCGCTGGGGTACGGCTGTCGAGACTGTAAACAGATATTATCAGTTCGAGGCTCAGTTCCAGCCCTATTACAGCGGCGCCAGTCTCTCGGCCGATGATCTCTATTTCCCCGTGCCTCTCGAGCAGAAAGATAACGCCGGAGGTCTCTACGACTGAGAATGATTTCGGCTGCTCTTTCTCTCTCCTTTTTCTCTCTGACATCCGGTCCGCAACCGTATCGTCGGTTTTCGGGTTCCGCGTCCAAAGCCTGAAGCTTTGACATCCCGCCGGACCATCTGTATATCATAATTAAAATCTATCATTGATAAAATGAAATCAAAATTCTATATAACCGCTCTTTCCATGGCTCTCGCCGCCACTTTCACATCTTGTGGCGAATTTGAACCAACGGGATATGAGGAAGTGCCGAACCTTCCTACTGTTTCCGACTTGAGGGCTGAAGTTTCCGGTCATACAATCAACGTGACATGGAATCTTCCCGCCGGCGACATAACCGACGTCCTGTTTATACGCGATGCCAACACTTCCAATCCTGTAAGCCTCGGCGCCGATGCCACTTCATATGTGGTCAAGGGGCAGCCTATGGGCGAGGAAGGTCTTTACACGGTGAAGGTTTGCTACGACAACCGATATGTGTCGGAAGGCGTTTCGACCACAGCGGTGCTTCCGGTCGAGGAGCTTCCGGGTGTGACCGGTCTGACATCTTCTGTCACCGGACGCAAGGTCACTCTCTCATGGACCAATCCTTCGGGCAATGATGTGACCGGTGTCCGCGTTGTGACAAACGGCGACGAGGCCGCTGCCATGTATCTTCCGGGCGGCACTACGACCGTCACTCTAAAGGCCCAGCCTATGGAGGTAGATCTTTCCTATGACGTGCAGGCCATATACGATGAGTATTATCCCTCTGTGTCGGCTGTTGTCAAGACTAAGATTCCCTACATCACGCCCAAGATGGGATATCTGATGACTGCAGGTTCTATCGCGGAGCTTCCCGATGACGACGAGCGTGCAGCCGCAACCTGGTTCGTGCAGCAGGAGAATGCCGATCTTATATACCCCGCCGATCTGGCTTCGCTTGATCCGGACATTTACTCTGTGCTCTGGATCGAGATCGACCGTGTGGGCATGCCTCTCGGCTGGGAAAATCTTCCCGCTGTGCTCACTTCTCCCGAGGCCATAGGGGCGCTTAAGGAATATTCGGCCAACGGCGGTAGCCTCTATCTTGCCAATATGGCCACTCAGCTTACGGTGCCTCTCGGTTTCGTGCCCGACAACATGGCTCCTACCGTGTTCGGCAATGGAGACGGAGGCAGCGGCGATGATGTCTGGACCATCAATCCTTTCCTTGGTGTTGACTTCAAGGAGAGTGGCGACCAGGGCTATTATGACCGTTCGGAACATGCTATATTCAAGGGCCTGACTCTCGAGGATCCCAACGGATGGGGTCTGCCTGGCATACCGCTCATTGGCCCCGGCCAGCGTGAGGACCACAACTGTCTGTGGGATTGCAATCTCTATGGCCGTGGCAGCTATCCGGACGTGATAGCCAATTTCGAGGCTGTGACCGGCTCTCTCGTACTCGCCACCTGGGGCCACGTACGCGACCATTGTGTGGCAGGTCTCGTGGAGTTCTTCGCCACTCCGGTTCACGGGCGGTGTGTTGCCAACGGTTTCGCCGCTTATGAATGGAACCAGAATTCGGGTGCGAATCCTTATCAGCACAATGTGGAGCAGCTTACTCTCAATATTCTCGATTATCTCAAATAAGCAGCTATTGAAAATGCTGCTTAAAATATCGGTTGGGTAGTTCAGTTACCGCGGAGCCCGTGACACGCGCGCTCCGCGGTTTAACCTAAATTAACCCGGTATTCACAATTTGATTGTATTTTTATCAGTTGCTATCTCGTATGATGAAATTAAAATACTTTACTTTATCGGTTGCCGCGCTTGCCGCGGCGCAGACCGATGCGTATGCGTCGAGAATCCTGCATGTACCTATGGATCTTCAGGGGCGCGAGACCATCCGCGAGGCTGTCGGCGGAAAAAATCTGTTTCTTTTTTCCAAGACAACCCCCGAGAATATTCCCGGCGCATCCGGAATGGCCCTCCGCCTTGACGGATTTTCTGCATATGCGCAGGGTAATATAGATGCCGGATCCGCTTCTGCCGCTTCTCTTACTTTCTCCATGTGGGTGGCTCCGGAGACTTATCCTGTCATAGCTCTTGACACGCCGACTGAAGAGAAGATCCGCCTTGCCGGCACGCTCGATGACTCTTCACGGGCCGGCTGGCAGTTTTCGCTCGGCTATACGGGCAAGTATGCCTTCGAGTGTTATTCCGGTGGCTGGAAGGTGACGGTCGAGGCTTCCGATATCCTCTCTTGTTATGAATGGAGCCATCTCGTGGCGGTGGCCGAGGGCGGTTCGAAGACTGTGACTCTATACCGTAACGGTCAGAAAGTCGGAGAGGCCCGGTGCATGGATACTTTCGACAATTCCGCATCGAAGCTCACGATCGGACGTAGTGTGGAGAACAGCTTCGCGGGTCCGTTCATGATCAATACTTTCAATGGCCTTGTCGATGACGTGGAGGTGCACGACCGCGCCTTTTCTGCATCGGAGATCGCGGCTTTCTCTCCCGAGCATGAGGCGGATCTCTCTATTCCGGCGTCGCGCTATGCGGACCAGACGTTGCGTCCTCGTTTTCACGGCATGCCCGCCACGGCATGGACCAACGAGTGTCACGGCATGACATATTCCAACGGCCGCTATCATCTCTTCTTCCAGAAGAACGCCAACGGCCCTTATATGACGCGTCTGCACTGGGGGCACATATCCTCGTCCGATCTTGTCAACTGGCGTGAGGAGCGTATCGCAATTGCTCCCGGAGAGTCCTATGATATCAAGGGTTGCTGGAGCGGTGCCATTGTCTCCGACGATGTCCTGACCGGCGGAAAACCTGTCGCGATATATACGGCCGTAGATTATGCCAGGGCTACCATATGCATGGCCACTCCTGCCGACGACGATCTGGTCAGGTGGGACAAATCGACTTCCAATCCTCTTATAAACGGTCGTCCGTCAGGCCTGAGCGATGATTTCCGCGATCCTTATTTCTTCCGCAGCGGCGATGACGCATATATCATTGTCGGTACGTCCAAGGGGGGCCTCGGTGCGGTGACACTGCACAAGATGGATCCCGTATCGAAACGGTTCACGAACGACGGACGTATTTTCTTCTCGGCTTCGGATGCCGCCTCGCAGGGCACATTCTGGGAAATGCCCAACATCACTCCTATGCCTGGAGGCAAATGGCTCTTTACCGTCACTCCTCTCGGCACGTCGCAGGGGGTGCGCTGTCTCTATTGGGTCGGAACCATAAATGCCGACGGGACTTTCCGCCCGGAATCCGGTCCGCGCACAGTCGAGATGAACTCCAAAGAGGGTTATGGCCTTCTCTCGCCGACTGTCTATACTCACGACGGCCGCACCATCGCCCTCGGAATCGTGCCTGACAAGATTTCGGGTGAAAACAATTACTCTCTCGGATGGGCTCATTGCTACTCGCTGCCGCGCGAGTGGTCGCTTGATGCCGCCGGCAATCTTGTGCAGAAACCTTTCGATGGTCTGAAAGTGATGCGTTCCGATGTCAAGGCGTCTCTCTCTTCTCTTGATCTCGACGGTGTGCGTGCCCTTGATCCGGTCGAGGGCCGTCATGCCGAGGTGCTTGCTTCTTTCAAGGTCGGGACTGTTCCCTTCGGTTTCAGGATTTTTGACAACGGCTCGACTGCGGCGAAGATATATTACAACCCCGCTACAGGCGAATTGATCGCGGACTTCACCGAGATAGAGCGCTGGAACAATGACGCCGGTTCTTATGCCGGAATCTACCGTATGGCTCTGCCGGAACGTCCTGCCGCCGGTTCGGACCTTAAAATCAATCTGTTTGTCGACGGTTCGATTCTTGACATATTTGTCAACGACAGGTGGGCGCAGTCCATACGTGTCTTCCCGCAGTCGGAAGCTGCCGTCGGCATATCTGTCTATGCCGACGGCGAAGTGCGGCTCAATTCTCTTGAGGCCTGGACCTTCAGGCCGGGCAATTCTCCGGTTGTCGACATCTTGGACGATCAGTCCGGGAATGCTTTCTCTCTGGTCGATGTCTATGACATTTCGGGCCGTCTCGTACGCAGCGGAGTCAGCAGGGATCTCTCCACATCAGGACTTGACAGCGGCCTTTATGTCATCGACGGCAAGAAAGTCATGATCCGATAAATTGTAGAACAGATTAATCAAGGGAGGTTCCTGCCGGGCCTCCCTTGATTATTTTTTCTGTTAAAAACAACTGTCCCAAAACTAAACATACTCCGGGGCTTGCGGGATAAATAAGTTTGATTATCTTTGCATCAGTTTAGTGTCCGGATTCGGACGCTGCTCTTATGTCTAACCTTAAATTCATGAATACCAGATTATTATTATCTTTAGCCGCATTGTCGGCTCTCTGTGGCCAGATACAGGCTGACACCTCCGCTCCGCCGGAAGAGGAACCTCAGTCGATTTTCAGACTCGATGTCGCGGCCCGGGTGGACTTTCAATGGGATGCCGTTGACGGACATACACAGGACGCTAACACTGGATTCGAGGCGAAATATCTTATGTTCCGTATTGACGGGCAGATTGTCAAGGGACTTACCTATTCCTGGAGGCAACGGCTTAACAAACTTCATAAGGATCAGGCCTTTTTCGATGCCACCGACTGGATCTATCTCAATTATGCCTTTCGCGGATGGGAATTTCAGGCCGGAAAACAGGTGGTAGGTATCGGAGGCTGGGAGTATGACCGCAATCCTATGGATCTGTATGACTGTTCCGTCTTCTGGAACAACATACCCTGCTACGATCTGGGTGTCTCGGTGAGCCGGTGGATCACGCCCTCCGATAAACTCATGGCTCAGGTGACGCAAAGTCCCTTCTTTACTTCGGACAACCGTAACATGTATGCCTACAATCTGATGTGGCAGGGAAACCACGGATGCTTCCATCCGCTGTATTCGCTCAATCTTATCGAGTACGAAAAAGGCCGCTATATCAATTATATCGCTCTCGGCAACCGCTTTACATTCGATAAGGTCGAGGTGGAGGTGGATCTGATGAACCGAGCCTCGTCACACCAGACATTCCTGTTCAGAGACTGTTCCGTAATGGGAGAGATCGCATATTCTCCCACCGACCGCTGGCGGGTGTTCGGCAAGATGACCTACGATGTCAACAAAAGCGGTACGGACGCGGACTACACGGTAAGCGACGGCACCGAACTGACAATGGCCGGCGCCGGCGTGGAGTTTTATCCTTTGCGCAAGGGGCGCCATTCGTTGCGTCTCCATGCCGGATGCTTCTATTCATGGGGCGCGAACGCCAATACGGAGAATCTGATGCAGGACCGCTCGCTATTCGCCTGTGTCGGGCTGACCTGGAACATGAATATTCTAAACATAAATAAAAAATAATTTAACATAACTGGAAATAATGCAAACCGACGGAAACATCAATGTCACTGAGACCGCCGTGTCCGGAAAAAAATCCCGGGTCAAAGGTCGTCTCGCGCCCTATATCTGCCTGCTGTGCGTATTCGGCATATTCTATTATTTCGGTCAGGTGATGGGCATGGCCAATATGCTCAACACCATAATGCATACCGCCCACGACCTGCTGCTCAACACTGTGTTCTATCTGATGGGCATATGTGTGCTTACCGGTGCCATAGGACGCATTCTCGTGGAATTCGGCGTCGTGAAACTTCTTGAGCGCATCCTGCGCCCTCTGATGAAACCTCTGTTCAATCTGCCCGGTGTCGCCTCGCTCGGTGCGGTGATGACATTTCTCAGCGACAATCCGGCTATAATATCTCTCGCTTCCGACCGCCGCTTCAGTTCTTATTTCAAGAAATTCCAGTTCATATCGCTGACCAATTTCGGAACGGCTTTCGGCATGGGACTTCTGGTCATGGTGTTCATGGTCGGCCAGGGATTCTTCTGGCAACCAATGGTCGGATTTTTCGGCGCATTCTGCGGCTGTGTGATCTCTACACGCATCATGCAGTATTTCGTGATAAAGAACTATCCCAATTTCCTGACCGAAGATGTAGTGTCGGACAAGCAGGCCGTAGAGAAGGAGGAAAGCCGCGACGAGTCGTCGCTGTTCGTACGCATACTGAACTCTCTGCTTGACGGCGGCCGTTCGGGCGTGGATGTCGGTCTTGCCATAATCCCGGGAGTCCTGATCATATCGACGCTGGTGATGCTGCTGACTTTCGGTCCCTCGTCCGATGGTTCATATACGGGAGCGGCCTACGAGGGTGTCGCGCTTCTTCCCTATCTGGCCGGCAAGGTCAATATTATTTTCGAGTGGCTGTTCGGATTCACCGATCCGCATCTGATCGCATTCCCGATTACGGCTCTCGGTGCTGTAGGCGCCGCCCTCGGACTGGTGCCCAATTTCATGGAGCAGGGATGGATCGACGGAAACGCGATAGCTGTCTTTACCGCCATCGGAATGTGTTGGAGCGGATATCTGAGCACGCATACCGCCATGCTCGACTCGCTCGGATACCGTGAACTGACTCCGAAAGCGATCGGGGCACATACCATCGGAGGCCTTTGTGCGGCGATCATAGCCCATTGGACCTTCGAGGCTGTCTCGCTTATGATTGCGTTGCAATAAGCGGAATTCCGGGCTGTCATACACTGAGGTAGTTACAGCGCCGATGGTAAAAAAAGTAGTGATCCGATAAATTGTAAGACTGAAATATCACGTTAATTAGGGGAAGTCTCGTGAGGCTTCTCCTGATTGATATCCACTATGACACTCGTAGAAACACTCAAAGAAAAGATTCTTGCCGGCGGAGAGATATCTGCCGAAGAAGCATATGCCCTCTGTGATGCCGCGCCCGGTTGTCGCGGGGAACTTTACGCGGCGGCTGAAGAGATAACCGCGAAATTCTGTGTGCCGGTTTTCGATTCTTGCTCGATAGTCAACGCCCGTTCCGGGAAATGTCCCGAAAATTGCAAATGGTGCGCCCAGTCCGCCCATTTCAGGACCAATGTCGATGTGTACCCTCTTATCCCCCGTGACGAATGCATGCGTCATGCCGATATGAGCCGCAAGCATGGTATCCGCCATTTTTCTATGGTCACTTCAGGACGCAAGATGAGTGGCCGAGAACTTGACGAGGCATGTGACTATTATCGGGAACTCGTTGCCGCGGGCGGTCTTGATCTCTGCGCTTCCATGGGACTGCTCGATAAGGAGGAGCTTCAGAAGCTGTGGGATGCGGGCGTGCGACGTTATCACTGCAATCTCGAGGCTGCTCCCGATTATTTCTCGGAATTATGCTCGACCCATACTGTGGAAGACAAGATAAAGACGGTCATGGCCGCGCGTGAGATCGGTTTCGAAGTCTGTTCGGGCGGTATAATAGGCATGGGCGAATCTCCCAGGCAGCGTGTGGGACTTGCTCTCGAATTGCGCAGAATCAGCCCCGTGTCTATCCCCATAAACATACTTTGTCCCATCAAGGGGACACCGCTTGAGAAGAGCGCCCCTCTCTCCGATGAGGAAGTACTTGACACTGTGGCCTTGTTCCGGTTTATACATCCTTCGGTCACGATCCGCTTTGCCGGCGGTCGGGCGTCGCTTTCCCGCGACACGCAGCTTCGTGCCATCCGCATAGGAGTAAATGGCGCTATCGTCGGAGATCTGCTGACTACCGTCGGCTCCACCGTAGCCGCCGACCGCGAGCTCGTCGCCGAAGCCGGCCTCTCCTTCTGATCCCGTCCCTGCCGGAGCAACCCCTCTGTCCGAGCAGCGCCTTTCCAAGGCGTTGACACCCCCCTAACCGTCCCTCTTCTCCTCCCGGAAACTGTTTAAATCCAAACCGTTTCTCAAGGTCCTGTGGTCAAAGCCTGTGGCTTTGACTTTCGTCCGGCACATCCATAAAATCAACTCGCTGCAAAAATTCCGCAGCGAGTTAATTTTTTTTAATCCTTTATTTTTCCGCAAAATTATGATTCTGCTTCCAAATGTATTAACTTTGCAAAAAAAGAATAAAACACTATGGCAGTAAAAAAGAAAGCGGCGGCCGCTCCCGCAGCGACGCGCATCTCTGATAAAGCGGAAAAACTTAAGGCTCTCGACGTCACGATGGCGCATCTTGAAAAAGATTTCGGAGCCGGTACGGTGATGCGTCTCGGTGATGACGCGGTGCAGGATGTGGAAACTATCTCGACCGGATCTCTCGGTCTTGATTACGCTCTCGGCGTGGGAGGTCTTCCGCGTGGCCGTATCACCGAGATCTACGGTCCCGAATCGTCTGGTAAGACGACTCTCGCCATCCATGTGATCGCCGAAGCACAGAAACGTGGCGGCATTTGTGCCATAATCGATGCCGAGCATGCGTTCGACCGTTTCTATGCCGAGAAACTTGGTGTGGATGTCAACAATCTCTGGCTCGCGCAGCCCGACAATGGCGAGCAGGCCCTTGATATAGCGGAACAGCTTATCAATTCAGGTGCCATAGATGTGCTTGTCATCGACTCTGTGGCCGCTCTGACACCCAAGGCGGAGATCGAGGGTGAGATGGGCGACAAGAACGTCGGCCTTCACGCCCGTCTGATGTCGCAGGCCATGCGCAAGCTCACCGGTACGATCTCACGCACGCGCACATGCTGCATATTCATTAATCAGATCCGTGAGAAAATCGGAGTGATGTTCGGCAATCCTGAGACTACCACCGGCGGTAATGCGCTCAAGTTCTATTCTTCCGTTCGTATCGAGATCCGGCCCTCCTCTTTCATCAAGGATGGTGACGTGACTATCGGACGCCTTGCGAAAGTAAAGGTGGTCAAGAACAAGGTCGCTCCTCCGTTCATGAAAGCCGAGTTCGAGATAATGTTCGGCGAGGGTATATCAAAGGCCGGCGAGATCATCGACATGGCCGTGGAGCACGGTATTGTCAAGAAGTCGGGAGCCTGGTTCTCCTATAATGGCGCCAAGCTCGGTCAGGGCCGTGACGCTGTGAAACGCGTCATAGCTGACAATCCCGAACTTGCCGAGGAACTCGAGCAGAAGATCGTGGAGAAGCTCAACAGCGAGAAGGCGGCGGGTAAAGCCGCCGGAAATCCTTTCCTCCCCGGAAAAGAAACCAAGAAGACCGATGTCGAGTCGGAGCCGGAGACCATGGACGAAGGTCTTCCAGCCGACGCCGAAGGCCCCGCCGAGGATCTCTTTGCCGATGACTTCGAACTTGATATCGAGGAGTGATCCCCGGTCCCCTGAATCACCGCAGTCCCGGTCCAACTGTAGTTGCGGTCCGGTGGCCAAAACCTGAGGTTCTGACAGTAATAAAAACGAGGGTGTGTCATAATGAAGAATTATGACACACCCTCTTCTCCTCTTGGCTAAAGTTCCTGTCCTCGATGAATGATTCACAGATTCCCTTTGACTAAGTTAAGATTTATAAGGGTCTGAAAAACCATATTATGAGCTACTTCCTGTGTATGTGCGTTTCCTGTAAGTATATCCACATAGAAGTACTAATCTTTGCGGATGGCGTCAACTTCTTTGGGCGACAATCCTGTGACCTGACAGATCATCGCGTTGTCCATACCTGCGGCAATCAGGTTCTTTGCCACACTTGCCACTCCTTCTGCACGTCCTTCCGCACGTCCTTCCGCACGTCCTTCGTCTCTTGCAGTGTCGAGCACGTCGTTTTGGACCATGATCGTATCCATATGGGCATCGTATGCCCGGCGCTCTTTGGGTGTCATCGACAGGTATTGCAGCTTCTTTTTGACCTCCTGAAGTCCCGGAGTGCGTGTATTCTCCTTGACAATGCCTGTCTTTAGATATGTCATCCATTCATCGAGCGGTGTCTCAGGAATCTTATCGTAAACATTCACGCGTACCAGATAATATTCGGGGAACACTTCGCGAGGAAGGTGAGGTACGATGACGCCCTCCTCCTTAGTGTTCACTAAGAGGTCGCTGCCTGTATGAATACCCTTGAACCGAGTCTCTCCATGATATACATAATCGTCGCCTTGGCCATAATCGCAGTAGAGCAGGCTGATCGAATACACCTTTTTAACTTGGTCATATTTGTCTCCGATGTTGATGTGCTCTGTAATAGCCTTACATGTGCCATAAAGGATGCGTTGTAGATAATAGAGCTGACGGGTAAGCTGTACCTCCACTATTATCAGATGCCCCTTGCTGTTCTTGGCCTTGATATCCACGCGGTTGAATTTATCGGTGTCAGATTCCTGATTCGATTCGCTTTCAAGAAGCTCGACTATCTTCACATCCTCGTTCAGGAGCACGGAGATCAACCCTTCGAGAATCCCGAAGTTGCTTTTATCCCTGAGCATATGTTTCATAGCCCAGTCAAAGCGGATATATGTATTCTCTTGCGACATAAGTACGTGATTTCTCAATTCTCCACAAATATAATCCTTTTTTTCTATTATAACAAATATTCTCCCCGATCCTATTTAATCCTATTGATCCCAGTGACATTTATATAACACCTCAAAGCAAAAACCGTTAACACTTTAAACATCAGGAGGGTGTATCAAAACTTTCATTTTGATACACCCTCCTGATGTTTTGCTGTTTACGTATCCTCTATTTCTCTCGCATGAAGATCGCGATCGGAGTTCCGTGGAAATCCCAGTGCTCCCGGATTTTGTTCTCTAAGAATCGTCTGTAAGGCTCTTTCACCCATTGCGGCAGATTGCAGAAGAATACGAACGTCGGAATGATCGCGTCCTTGAGCATGGTCACATACTTTATCTTCACGAATTTGCCCTTGTTGCTCGGCGGCGGCGTGATGGCTATCTGCTCAAGCATGTAGGTGTTGAGTTGCGAGGTCGGTATCACGCGGCGGCGGTTGTTGTAGACCTCGATAGCAGTCTCGAGCACCTTGAAGATACGCTGCTTGGTCAGTGCCGAGGTGAAGATTATGGGGAAGTCGGTAAATGGCGCGAACTTGTTGCGTATCGCGTCTTCGTATCTCTTCTGGGCTGTCACCGATTTGTCCTCTACGAGGTCCCATTTATTCACACAGACCACGAGGCCTTTTCTGTTGCGCTGTATAAGGCCGAAAATATTGGCGTCCTGCCCCTCTATGCCTCTTGTGGCGTCAATCATCAGGATACATACGTCGGAAGCCTCTATGGCCCTTATGGAGCGTATGACAGAGTAATATTCTATATCCTCGTTCACTTTCTGCTTCTTGCGGATACCTGCGGTGTCTACAAGATAGAAATCAAATCCGAATTTATTGTATCGGTGATAGATGGAGTCGCGGGTGGTGCCGGCTATGTCGGTCACGATATGCCGTTCTTCGCCGATAAAGGCGTTGATCAGTGAGGATTTTCCGGCGTTCGGACGTCCTACTATCGCGAATTTGGCGACATTCTCTTCCGTTTCCTCCTCTTCTTCCTTCTCGGGCATGTCCTTGACTATCTCGTCAAGAAGATCGCCGGTGCCGGATCCGTTGGCTGACGACACTTCTATGGGATCGCCCAGCCCGAACGAATAGAATTCGGCGGCATTGAAACGTGCGTCGCCGACATCTTCTTTGTTGGCCACTACGATTACCGGCTTTTTAGACCGCCTGAGTATCTGTGCCACTTTGTCGTCAAGATCGGTCACGCCGGTTGTAGAATCGACCACAAAGAGAATCACGTCGGCCTCTTCGATGGCGATCTCTACCTGTTTGTTGATCTCTTCCTCGAATACGTCGTCCGAGTTGACTACCCACCCGCCCGTATCGACGATTGAGAATTCCTGACCGTTCCAGTCGACTTTGCCGTACTGGCGGTCGCGCGTGGTGCCGGCCGTGTTGTCGACAATCGCGCTTCTTGTCTGCGTCAAGCGGTTGAAGAGTGTCGATTTCCCGACATTCGGCCGCCCTACTATTGCTATTAACTTGCTCATTGGTTATTCCTTATATCCGAACTCGCGGAGTTTGTTGTCTCGGTTACGCCAGTCTTTCTCGACTTTTACAAACAGCTCAAGATATACTTTCTTTCCGAAAAATTTCTCGATGTCCGCGCGCGCCGATATGCCGACTTTCTTTATTTTCTCTCCCCCTTTGCCGATGATGATACCTTTCTGCGAGTCTCGTTCCACATAGATCACCGCCATGATATGGATTGCGTTCTCCTTTTCGTCAAACTTCTCTACGATGACTTCCGTACTGTAGGGTATCTCCTTGTCATACATCAGCAGGAGTTTCTCTCTTATGATCTCGGTCACGAAGAAACGTGCGGGCTTGTCGGTCAGGGCGTCTTTGCCGAAGAAAGGTGCCGATACGGGCAGCAGTTCCACTATTCTTGTCTTGAGATTGTTGACATTGAAATGTTCGAGCGCGCTTGTCGGGAAGATCTCCGCTTTCGGCAGACGTTCATGCCACTTGGCTACTATATCGTTGAGTGCCTCCTGATTCTTGAGAAGATCGATCTTGTTTATGACGACAAGTACAGGAATGCTCTCTTTTGCCACACGATCAAGAAATTCCTTGTTCTTCTCCGTGTCCTCGATCACGTCGGTCACGTAGATCAGGATATCGGCGTCTGTCAGCGCGCCTTCCGAGAATTCGAGCATCGATTCCTGAAGTTTGTACTTCGGCTTCAGAACTCCCGGGGTGTCGGAATATACGATCTGATAGTCCGGAGTGTTGACGATGCCCATTATGCGGTGGCGTGTCGTCTGGGCTTTCTGGGTGATGATCGAGATCCGCTCGCCCACCAGGTCGTTCATAAGAGTGGATTTCCCGACATTGGGGTTGCCCACTATGTTCACAAAGCCTGCTTTATGGCCCTCTTTGACTTTATCGGCTGGCAGTTCGGGATTGTATGTATGTCCTGTCTGGTCGTTACTGAGGTCTCCTGTGGCGAGGCCCTCTTCAACGATATTATCAGTCTCTTTCATAATTTTGGTTTTAGGAGTTTTAATAATGCGTTTTCCCGCTTGCGGGTATCATTATTTCAACCCGTTTGCACCCATCTTTGTTCAACGCCGATGTGACAGTCAGACGTAGCTGCTTAGTATAAAAGGGCATCGGAATGGTTTCTGATGCCCTTTTGTGTGATTTGCTGAAGAAGGACGCCGGCGTCCCCGTATTGTCATTTGGGATCGATAGCCCAGATCAGGTACATCGCGCCCCATGTGAATCCTGCTCCGAAAGCCGTCATCACGATTTTGTCTCCTTTCTTCAGTTTGTTTTTGTATTCGTCGAGACACAATGGAATAGAAGCAGCCGAGGTATTGCCGTAATGCTGTATGTTGACAAGTGTTTTCTCCTCGGGTATCTTTATTCTTCCACCTACGGCCTCGATGATGCGGAGGTTGGCCTGATGAGGCACAAACCAGTCTATATCCTCTACACTCAGGTTATTGCGCTCCATCACTGACTGCGATGAAGTGAGCATGTCACGGACGGCGTTCTTGTAGACCACGCGTCCTTCCTGATAGATGAAATGTTCGCGGGCATCGACTGTGGCATGGCTTGCCGGAAGAGCCGATCCTCCAGCTTTCATCAGAAGATTGCTCAGACCGCTGCCGTCTACATGGAATTCCCCGTCGATCACTCCGACATTTTCCTCTGACGGTTCGACAAGCACTGCTGCCGCTGCGTCGCCGAACAGCGGGCATGTCGCCCTGTCTTCGTAGTCGGTCATGCTCGACATCTTTTCGGCGGCCACGACAACGATGTGTTTGTACAGTCCTGACTGTATATAGGCCCGTGCATCCTGCATGGTGACTATAAATCCCGCACAGGCTGCCTGTATGTCGTAGGCATAGGCCTTTTCAAGACCCACCTGATGTGCTATGATCGACGCTGTCGACGGGAAACGGTAGTCGGGGTTTGACGTCGCACAGATCAGAAGATCGATGCTTTCTTTGGGAGTGTTGGTCTCGGCGAGAAGCTTCTCCACCGCCTGTGCCCCCATGAAGCTCGATCCTTTGCTCGGATCTTTCAGGATGCGGCGTTCCTTGATTCCGACACGCGTCGTGATCCACTCGTCGTTTGTGTCTACCATCTTGGACAACATCTCGTTGTCCAGGATGTCGTCGGGAACATATGACGCGATTCCGCTTATCTTGGCGTTAGGCATATTGTTTGGTTTTCTCCGCGGACATCCTCGCCCGCTTGTCTGTTAATTTATTTCTCGATTACCTGCTTGCCACGGTAGTAGCCGCACTCTCCACATACTGTGTGGTACACGTGCCATGCGCCGCAGTTGGGGCAGAGGGCGATTGTCGGGATGAGCGCCTTGTCATGTGTGCGGCGTTTCGCGGTCCGGGTGTGCGATTGTCTGCGTTTAGGATGTGCCATTGTTTCTTATTTTTTAAGTTATTGTTTTATTCTATGTCGCTGTCTGACTCCCCGTCGGCCTCATCCTCCTCGCCGGGCGCCTGATGCTGCCGCAGAGTCTCGGACATCTCGCTGTTGCACGCCCCTTCGGGATGCACGCAGCGCAACGGTATGGTCAGTAACAGTGTGTCATATATGAGCGACGCCACGTTCAGAACGGTCTCGTTATAGGGTATGATCAGCAGATTGTCTTTGCTGTCGTCATATTCCTCTCCATATCTGACTGTGACGTCATAATCCGTATCGACCTGATGGTCGACCGGGTCGAGACAGCGGTCGCAGGGCACCTGCATGGTCCCCTCGCAATGAAACTGCAGGAGGTAGCTGCCGTGACGCTTGTCGATATCAAGCATGACATCGACATCCGCACCAAGCACACTGTCGTTTTCCATTTCTTCGAAAAACGACCTGCCGATCCTGAAGTCTTTCTCGTAGTGGCCATCTTCCATCGAGGCCAGGTCTACGTCAAATTCTTTTAAATTTCCCAATGTCTCTCGTTTTGGCTCCGGCACTGCCGGAGCGTTTTTTGTACCTCCGAGGGGAATCGAACCCCTATCTAA
>ERZ860264.1572-NODE-1572-length-15223-cov-2.979299_pt1 | contig 15223 bp, 12 predicted proteins | sample MGYA00509980_ERZ860264 | MGnify/ENA primary metagenome ERZ860264 (study PRJEB30046, sample SAMN00715212) | human gut metagenome | study: EMG produced TPA metagenomics assembly of the A metagenome-wide association study of gut microbiota in type 2... | reverse complement strand
GGGAGCCAAGGCCATCTTCCGCCACAACCATTCGACAAGCCTGCAGGACTACCGCGACGTGGCGCAATATGAGACCGAGTTCACCCATCACACCACAGTGGCGGCTGTCTACGGCGACTATCGCCTGATGTTGGGGAAGTGGAACTTCCGTGCCGGAATGCGCTATGAATATTCCTACCTGTCGGCGAAGTTCATTCACCAGACCAACGGCGACCATCCCGACTTCGCGTCAAAGCTCAACGACTGGGTGCCCTCGGTCGGAATGTCTTACAACCTCACCGACGCGATTACCCTCAAGGCATCCTACAACCGGACAATCCACCGCCCCGGAATCAGCTATCTCGACCCTGCACGGTCAATCACCCCGACCACCGTCAGCTACGGCAACCCCGACCTCGAGAGCGAGGTCTACAACAACATAACGGCCGAGATGTCGATGTATACCAACAAGTTCAACCTCAGTTTCTACCTCGGAGGGGCAATCGTCAACAACGCCCTGAGCGAAAACAAGTGGGTCGAGGATGACATCAGCTATTCGACATATGCCAACATCGGGAAACAACGCAGCTTCATCTCATCGTTCTACGGCCAGTGGAGCATCACAGAGAAGACATCCTTGCTGGTCAACCTGAGCGCGGGCTACAACCATTACCGCAATCCCGACAAGAGCATGAAAGGATGGTGGTGGAACCCCTTTGTGAGAGTCGTGCAGAAACTCCCCTGGAAACTTGACCCCTCAGCCTGCCTATGGTATTGGTCAGGAAGCGTCGGCTCCCCCTACTCGGAGACCAAGATGCCCGGCAGTTCGGGTCTGGGGTATGAGGTGGTACTCACCCGCCGTTTCCTCAAAGAGGACCGTCTGACCGTCGGAATCATCGCCCGCAACTTCGCCGGTCCTACCCGTCAGGATTTCCGGACCATAACCGACACCCCCGGCAGCCACAGCGAATATCTCTCCATCGGCTCCTCGACGCGCCGCACCTTCGGCCTGCGCATCTCCTACCGTTTCGGTTCACTCAACACCACCGTCAAGAAGACCGCTGCCTCCATCTCCAACGACGACCTCCAGGGCCGCAAAAAGAACTGATGCCCCCCATTCCCCCAATGACATCAACAATCCGGCAACCCGTCCCATCCACGGGTCGCCGGACATATTTTTATCATTTTCCCAAGAGAAGCAAATCCCTGCATTCCTTGGGCCAAGCGCAGCAACAGACTTCCGGCAACAAAAATTGAAAGTTTTACTCTCCTACGAACAATGAGTTCGTGACTTTTCATTAACTTTGCGACAGAAACAAAAAAGTATGACACTGAAAAGCATATATATCAGGAATTTCAGAATATTCGGAGATGAGGGTTCATTAATAAAATTGTCCCCTATCACATTCTTAACCGGATGTAACAGTGCCGGGAAAAGCTCTCTGGCAAAAGCCGTGCTGTTGCTGGACGCTTACCTTTCGAGTGTAAGAGCCAATGACTACAACCTTATCGACACCCCTCTGGATTTTACAAAAGTTGTGAAACTCGGCAACTTCGATGCTGTCCTTAACAAAGAGTCAAAAGCCAAAGGTGTGGAAGAGATTGTATTGGGATATGCTTGGGATGCGACTTCATTCGTTGGAGAAATGCAGGCCTATTTCACATTTGGCAAAAAGGACAGTGATATGCTGAATCTCGGGTGGCTCAAGAAACTGTCAATTTGTGTTGATTCGAAAGAGTTATTGACCATTGAAATTCTCAATGGAGAATATCATTTTCAGATTACAGACATCCCCGCTTTCATCGAGTATTACCGGTATTTCTCGGTGGCTCATTATGCTCCGATAGTACGCCGCGAATCGATGAAAACAGAAGAGGATATAGCTTGGGATCAATCCAATAATCAAGCATATAATCTTTCAATATTACCTTCGACAAAAGAAGCATCCGAATTATTAGAGCTTGAAACATTTCTGATTAAGTCAGGAAAGCTTCATCCGTATATTAAAGAATATGCACCTGTAGATGCAGACAATTACGATTATTTTAGAATCGTAAAAGGAGCTATTGGTGTCGGCTACATTGAAAAAGAGATTTATGATTTAGAGGAATCGATTGGTAGAAAGTTAGAGGCAGCAGACATTGACATTATAAAAGTCCATTACCTCTCCGCCAATTTATACCAAGCTAAATCATCTACACTCAAATACCATCCTGAGAAAGAGGAAGGTTTTACCCGAGCTTTGGAAAAAGTGTGGACAAGAGTCGAACAGGACATCATATCCTATATAGACTCCGATGCGACATCTATCATTGAATATGTTCGAGATAAAGATGTCGCTAAAATTCAATCTGATATTGATTCCTGGAATCACATTCCCACTGGCAACGTTCCCACAAAAAATATTTTCTCAAACGCCGAGAAGTATTCCTATTTTAACGCTTTTTTCAAAATAATATTTACAAAAACTCTAACACCTGGTTATTGCAGTAGTGTCGGTTATGTAGATGCCTCTACGGTCGTTGTGGATCGCTTATATTCTTTTGAGAAAACCCCTTTCGGGAGTCTTGTAGGCAGGTATTGCAAACTGTCAGTACCTTCAGATTATTTTGGGGAATATAAACCGGGGAAATTTATCAAAAAGTGGCTTTCTGAATTCGGCATCTGTGATAATATCTTGATTGATAATCAAGAAGGCTCTGCAAGAATCAGACTCGTCTCAAAAGAAGTGCCAGAAGGACGGCTCCTTGCGGATTACGGCTATGGAGTTACCCAATTTGTCTCATTGTTGTTACATATTGAGATTGCAATAAACAAGGTCACGGCTTCTGAATATTTTTGTGGAGATGATTCTGTGGAGTGTTATTCGACAAAACCCTATCTGATGATTCTGGAGGAACCGGAGGTTCATCTACACCCTTGCTTGCAGTCAAAACTCGCAGATATGTTCCGCGATGCATCCCGCCACAACATCCAATTCATCATTGAGACCCATTCGGAGTATCTTATCCGACGCTCGCAAGTGGTGGTGGCTGAAATGGGACTCAATAGTGAAAACCTTGAAAAGCAAAATACTTTTAAGGTATATTACTTCCCACAATGTAAATTACCATACGATATGGGATATCGTCCAGATGGTAGATTCTCAGAGGAGTTTGGAACTGGATTCTTTGATGAAGCCTCAAACCTTGCAATCAGCTTATTCTAACGATGAGAGTGTATATAGACCAGTCCAATCTTCTTTCGTTTATCAGGAGTAAGAAGCATCCTCTTTTTGACGATTGTCTTAGGATGCTTAAGTCGCAATGCGATTTGTTCTTCAATTTTTCAAAGGAAGATATGGTCTCGAATGAGGTTCTCAGAACAATACTTCAGAGTCTCTCAAGTGGCACAAAGGATTCTCCGAAGCCTGAATTTACGCAAGAAGTCTTTCCTACGCGAGAAGTCTTTCCCCAAAGACCTTTAAAGTCTAACTTCCATACTGACATAAAAGACAGACGCGATTTAACTGCGGCCTACCTTCTGGATGATGAAAAGATTCAAGCAGCAAAAGAAAAGGGTTATATTTTAATTGGAGGCTTAGGAGAGGAAATTGACACCTTGTCTAAACTTTTTTATAACGACTATCAATTTTCAAAATCATTTGTACCTAAAAGAGATATGCCTAATTGGAGTGCATTAGACAAGACGGTACTACCTTGCACTGATATAATATTAGTGGACAGGTACGTCTTTTCTGATGACTCATTATTGGATTATAATCTCCATTCTTTCCTCTCCGAATTAGGAGGAAAGAATCAAGGCAAAAAGATAAACTTGGTAATATTCACTCAAGTGGGGAAAAACTCTCCCCAATATTGGGAAAAACAAAAATCAGGCATTAAGGCATATTTACGCAAGGTCTATAATGCTATTTCGAATGTTACTATAGTTGCTTTGCGGCACGTTAAAGAGCATGACAGAACTATTTTTGCAAATTATAATAACTCATACAGTGGAGACTCTCTCAATTATTACAATAGTAAATGGGAAGTCATAACTAAAGGGCGTAATTATACCGCTCATAGCCATGGCCTGCGCGAGAATCTTGATAACGGATTCTATTTCCTTGATGATATGCAAGCGGTATTGAATGGTCTTACATCACAAAAAGATCAAGAATGCATAATTGGCGATAAGAAATCGAATTTCTTAACTTTTCCGGATTGATGCAGAATGACGGCACAAACTGGCCTAATTTTGCATTGTAAAACAAAGCTGCTCCATATATGAAATGCTTATGGAATCGCTATTACCGGATAAAAAGGTTTAGAAATCCTATCGCTCACAAAAATGGCAATTCCAATATTCCAATCCACGAAATAAAAAACCGACTGTTAAATTTCTCGAAGTAATATGCCTGCCACAAAAAATGCAATGACGCGTTACCAGCTGATTGACACGATGCTTGCCAACCGGAACCGGGCATACTCCATTCAGGACATCACTGATGAACTTGGAGAAAAACTGCGTGAATTTGGTCAGGAAGCGGTTTCAAAACGCTGCGTGGAAAAGGATCTGAATTATCTGGCATATGACAGTCCCTTTGACGTGGAAATAGAAGAATACTGGGTGGATGCCTCCGACTGTAATGACAGACCATACAGACGTAGGTGTATAAGATACGCTGACCCGACATTCTCTATTTTCAAATCTAAATTGACCGACGATGAAAAGGCCGTGTTGTCGACTGCGTTGGACACTTTGGGAAGTTTTGACGGACTTGAGAACTTCGAATGGCTCAGAGATTTGAAAGAGAGGCTGCATCTTGAGGAACATTCGGCCATAATCTCCGTATCAAAGAACCTGCTGACTAACTCCACATTGCTCGCAAGGTTGTTCACCGCCATTCGTTTGAATCAGGTGATTTCGCTCCGTTACCATACATTCCAGGACTCGTCGTCACGCACTGTAGAGGTAACGCCTCATTTGCTTAAAGAATACAACAACAGATGGTTTCTTATTGTATCTGCCTGCGACACCGGGAAAGTCCTAACTTTCCCTCTCGACAGAATTGATGATTTCTCGAACAATTATGTCGCGCCGCATATCAAGAAGCCTGAAAACCTGGAGGAACGGTTTGAAGACATTATCGGGATGACCTATCCCGACAACTTGCCGGTCGAATCCATCACATTCTGGATTTCGGATATTTCCAAGGACTATATCGCCACAAAGCCAATCCACGGTTCTCAGCGGCCTGTGCGCGGAGAAACGGAATCAAAATTACGGAATCAATATCCCTCTCTGGATTCCGGCGCATTCTATATGATTGAATGCGTAGAGAACTATGAACTTATTCGGGAATTGTGTTCTTTTGGCCCCGAGTTAATTGTGCTTTCCCCAGACTCTATCAAAAACAAGATAACCAGCCGCCTCAGGCGAATGACAGAAGCATATTGTAGCATCAACAAATTATCGCAGGATTAATCCCTCCCTCAAAACCTCCACTTATGCCGCTTGCTCCTCACAAGAGCAGGCTTTTTTATTTTATGAGACAGCAGGGCGTTGCGAACATAGTATTCGCGACGCGCTCCTACCTTTGCAGTGTAAACAAAACCGGAACTTGATTCCACAACCGCCTTACCAAATATGACTGAATGCTTCAAGATAGACATTGACAACCGCGAACAGCAATTAGCGTATGACATTGTTGCCAATACCGCCAAATGTCTGTTCATAACCGGTAAGGCAGGAACCGGCAAGACTACTTTCATCAGACGCATTCAGGAGGAAATCAACAAGAATTTTCTCGTTCTCGCGCCAACAGGAATCGCAGCCATAACTGCCAAAGGGCAGACAGTACACTCCTTTTTCGGATTCCCAATGGAGGCGATAGGGCCAACAACCAAATTTCAGGTTTCACAGGCAAATAAAGAATTACTCCATCATATCGACACCATAATCGTGGATGAGGTGTCAATGCTGAGATGCGATATGGTCGACGGAATGGACAGATACCTGAGACTTGCCTTCAAGAATAATCTTCCGTTCGGAGGCAAACAGATGATATTTGTCGGAGATCTCTTCCAGTTGGGGGCATTCACAAGAAAAAAGTCTGCCGATAGCGAACTTATCAGACATTTATATGGGGAAGGCACACCGTTCTTCTATAAAGCCAAGGCTCTATTGAAGATGAATCTTCCGAAAATCGAATTTCAGAAAATATATCGTCAGGATGACCCTGTATTTATTCGTATCCTTAACGGATTACGCACAGGCGATATAAATGATAATGACCTTGCCATATTAAATGAGCAGGTTGGCTCTGCCGATGATATTGATGATTATGCAGTCGTTCTTACTTGTAAGAACGAATCGGCAGAGCAGATAAATGAATCAAAACTCAGTTCTCTCCAAGGAGAGGAGAGGATATATGAAGGGATAAGGGAAGGTAAAATCCAGCCCGGTGATCGTCCGGCACCTGAATGTCTGAAACTAAAGGTCGGCGCTCAAGTGATTTTCTGCCGTAATGATTATGCGGCCAAGTGTGCCAACGGTACAATCGCGAAGGTGATAAGTATGGAAGAGGACACCATACATGTTGAGTTGGAGAATGGCTCCAAGGTGAAAGTTGAAAGGGCCGACTGGGAAAGCTACGAGCGCGTGTATAATCGCAGCACTCAGAAAATCGAATCGAAACCTGTGGGATGCTATACCCAGTTCCCTTTGAAACTCGCATGGGCAATCACAATCCACAGATCGCAGGGAATGACCTTTGACCGGATGCATTTTGATTTGTCAAGGGGGATATTCGCGGCCGGACAGGCATATGTGGCGATTAGCCGTATGCGCTCTTTGAAAGGACTGACTCTGAGCAAAGAGCTGAAGCGCCATCATATCAAAACGAATCCTGAAATCAAAGCTCTGGCAAACTCCTTCAACGATGCGGATATGATTGCTTCCGAGCTTGAAACCGGGAAAGAGGTCTACAAGCACTTGAAATCCAACGATTACGATATGGCCGCCTTATCATTACTCAGGAGAGCTGTCTCCAATGCCAGACGCCATAATTACCGTGATGCCGCGCTGTTGGCCAAAGAGATGTTTGACACAATGCTTGATGACGACATATTGTTTGGAGAAACCAAAGATATAGAAATCATCCAGTCATCTTCCTCGACATGCAATTTCCTTAATGGGCTCTTCTGTCTCTACGGCCATCGTTATGAGGAAGCCATCGGGTATGCCGATATGGTATTATCTGTAAGACAATGCCTTGAAGCGATGTTTATAAAAGCTCGCGCTTATTATGAAATGGGGGATTATGAAGAAGCAAACGGAATCCTGTTTGAAATCGTCTCATTATCCAACAATGAAAATGACAAAAAGGCCATTGACAAGAAGCTTCTTCTATTTGAAATAAAGGTCAATGACCGACTCCAGAATTCAAATATAGGGCTCTGCAAGGAACTTATAAAGACTTGCCCCAATTGTCTGTCAGCCTATTCTTTCATAAGAAACGAGATGTTCCGCGAGAATAGACTTCTTATGGGTGGCAATTCTGTCGAATCTCAGCTAATAGACAGCTTTGACAATCATTCGATTGACAACCATCAATTTTCCGAAATGCTCAAGCTGACTGACACGAATTCTGATGAATTCAAGATGTTCAAACATATTGCAGTGAGCATTGCAGCTTAATCGTAACAGCGATATATTTATTGCTCGAAGGAGAACTATTAATAACCGATAATAACCGACGATGGATTTATCCATCAAAACCAATAAATCCAACTCATTAAAACCATAGACAAAATCATGGATGAAATTATTGAGATAATCAAAGCAGACTTCGACTCAATGGGGTGGAAGTATGAGGTTGAAACCCACGATGAACGTGTGCTCATAAAGACAGTAATGGAAGGGAAAAATGAAATGATTTATATTTGTATCAGAATCTTCCCCGCTCAAAATCGGTATCAAATACTCTGTATGCCAGACACAACGATTGCTAAAGAACACATTGACGGAGCAATAGCAGCTATGAATGAGTTCAACTTATTTTCATCAACAGTATGTGGTTGCATCGGATACCAAGGCAATATTGCTTTCTGGCTTGGCAGACACACCAATGGAGGAGTTTCCTCAACAGATGCCTTTGATACCGATTTTCGTGCCGTGCTGCTGGCAGCAGACAATGAGACAGCACAAATATACAAAAAGGCTCATACTGCCAGGAAAGCTTCCACAAAAAAACTGTTTTCTTTTTTCAAAAGGTAAAACGGATACAACAACAAATTTAAATCCATAAAAACTATGCACTCAAAACTCAGACAGATTCGAAACATGACAGTTTCTATGTCATTGCTTCTCGTTGCAACATTCTTTTGCGCATGCAACCAAACAAGTGACCGTGACATCCAAACAGACACCCCTGCTAAAGAGGAGTCTGCCATCAAAAATAAAGATGTCATATCTATGATCAAGTCTTATTTCAAATCTAAAGAATTGAAATACGGAATCGAGACTGAAGATGACGGAACGACTATCTTTATAGTAAGATTCCATGGAGACAACACCGACATAATCATCAATGTCTTCGTCATGCCGGAAATCAACCTCTATCAAATCATAGGCTCTATGAATGCGACAGCTAACCCGAATCAGAGACAAAACGTCTTGAATGCCATCAACGAATGTAACCGTGAGGCAGAGGTCACAAACTGTTATTTATCTGACAACGGAAGGATAAAGTTCTGGATAGGGCGTAATATTGATGGTGACACCTTCTCGGAAGAAGCTTTCGCTGCGGATTTTCTTATGGTGGTGACTGATACGGAACAGAAAACTCCAAAACTCTTGATGTAACTCTGAAACAATCCGCCGCTACATAATCATAATAGTATGAATTATGCGGCGGCTGATTGTTCTAAGGATTTTAAGGCCCACGTTAACGAGTAGAGGAAAATCGGGGGAGGATGGGGGAAGTGTGGGGAATTGTTGCTACCTTTGCAGGTTGATTGTGGTAATATGCCCGGTTAACCCCAGCGAAAGAAGTGAAGAGGACAGGAAAGTTTGTGGCAATGATGGTGGCAGCTGTGCTTTGCGTGTTGACGCAAGGGTGCAGCTCGACCAAGCATGTCCCTGATGGAAGCTATCTGCTCGACAAGGTGGATATCGCCGTGGTGGACTCTTCCGGCGTGTCGACAAACGGCCTGGTCAATTACCTCCGGCAGGTTCCGAACCATAAGGTGCTGGGGTTCTGGAAGCTGCAGCTCGGGGTCTACAACCTGTCTGGGAAATCGGACGGGAAGTTCAACCGATGGCTGCGCAAAATCGGCCAGGAACCGGCCATCTATGACCCGCAGCTGACCGACCAGAGTGCGCGGCAGTTGCGTCTGGCTATGATCAACCGGGGCTACAACGATGTGACCGTCGAGGTCGACACTGTCAGCGACGGTAAGAAAAAGATTGCCGTCAGCTACCTGCTGCATCCCGGCGCGCCCCACAAGGTCAGCTCATTTTCCACCGAATACTCCGACTCGACCGTCAGGGAGGTGGTGGCGGCTGACTCCCTGCGCTTTCCGCTCGCGGTGGGGGACAATCTCGACCGCAACAACCTTGACAATATCCGTGCGGTGATAACCGAGGAGATGCGCCAACGGGGGTATCTCGGATTCACCAAAGAGTATATCTCCTTCACTGCCGACACCATAGAGGGCTCCAAGGAGGTAGACCTGAAGATGACGGTAAAAGACCCGGGTATGCGCTACCGTTTCCGGAATGTCTTCATCGTCACCGACTTCTCACCCGGTGACGACGCTACCGCGATGCGTTTCGCCGCCAACGACACCGTCACTTACGACGGCCTGAAAATACTCTACGGTCCTGACCGGTTCCTGCGCCCCGGCGTATTGGCCGAGCAATGCTACATCCGTCCCGGTGAGCTTTACTCCACTTCGGCGATGGACCGCACATATGAGAACTTCAACCGTCTGGCCATCCTGCGCTATGTCAACATCGTCACCTCCCCTGCCGGAGAGGTCGACGGGGAGGAGGCTCTTGACGCGTTCGTTCTGCTCTCCCGCACCAAGAAGCAGGGTATCACGTTCGAGCTGGAAGGCACTAACTCGGAGGGTGACCTTGGAGTCGGGGGTGGCGTCACCTGGACCAACCGCAACATTTTCCACGGCGGCGAGATACTGAATGTCAAATTCCGAGGAGCCTACGAGAGCCTTTCGGGCAACCTTGAGGGGCTGATAAATGACCGCTACACGGAGCTGGCCGGAGAGGTGGGCATCACCTTTCCGAAGATGGAGGCACCATTCCTGACCTCGGCTTTCAAACGCCGTAACCGGGCATCGACCGAGTTCGCGCTCACATTCATGTGGCAGGAACGGCCGGAATACACCCGCGTCATCGCCGGAGCGGCGTGGCGTTTCAAGTGGGCCGACCGCAACAACCTGACCCGCCGAACTTTCGATCTGATAGACCTCAATGTGGTATCGCTGCCACGTTCGACGGTTGACTTCATCAACCATATCGCCCCCAACAACCCCTTGTTACGTTACAGCTATGAAGACCACTTCATAATGCGCACGGGCTATACCTGGTATCACACCAACCGGCGTCCGGCATCGGCATCCACCGGGCTTTTCCGCCTTCCCCGGCAGGTCAACACCTACACCTGGCGCGCCTCCATCGAGACCGCCGGCAACCTCCTCTACGCCATCTCCAACATCGTAGGCCAGAAGAAGTCAGACGGGGCATACAAGATTTTCTCCATACCCTACGCCCAGTATGTCAAGGGGGAAATCGACTACACAATCAACCATGCTTTCTCAGACCGCAACTCAATCTCATTCCATGCGGGAGGGGGTATCGGCTACCCCTACGGCAACGCCTCGATGATTCCTTTCGAGAAGCGGTTCTATGCCGGAGGCGCTAATTCCGTCAGGGGATGGAGCGTCCGCACCCTCGGCCCTGGAAGCTACGACTCGCGCAACAGCGTGACGGACTTTATCAACCAATGCGGCGACATCTCCCTGATTCTCAGTCTTGAATACCGCAACAAACTGTTCTGGGTGTTCGAAGGGGCTGTATTCATCGACGCGGGAAATATCTGGACTATCAAGGATTATCCCAACCAGCCGGGAGGAATGTTCCGCCTGAAATCGTTTTATAAAGAGATAGCAGCCGCATACGGCATCGGACTCCGCATGGATTTCACATATTTCCTGCTGCGTTTCGACCTCGGCTTCAAGGCCCACAACCCCGCCACGGGGCAGGAACCCTGGCCGCTGATCCACCCCAACTGGAGCCGCGACGCGACCTTCCACTTCTCCGTCGGTTACCCATTTTAAGACCAATAATCATGAAACAGCTTGTCATATTCGACCTCGACGGCACATTGCTCAACACCATCGCCGACCTCGGCAATGCCGCCAACCATGCCTTGGAAAAGGCCGGTCTTCCGACCCACCCTGCTCAGGCCTATCCGCGTTTCGTCGGCAACGGTGTGCGCAAGCTCATCGAGCGTGTGCTGCCCGAGAGTCAGCGTTCCCCACGGATGGTAGACAAGCTGCTCGTCGATTTCAAGCAATATTACGAGGCTCATCTTACCGACTGCACCGAGCCATACCCCGGCATCCCCGAACTGCTCCGCGACCTTGCCGACCGGGGTGTGAAACTCGCCGTCGCCTCAAACAAATACCAGAGCGCGACCGAACGTCTCGTCAACCATTTTTTCCCCGACATCCCCTGGGCCGCCATTGAAGGGCAGAAAGAGGGCATTCCCGTCAAACCCGACCCTTCGATAGTATTCGAAATCCTGTCGAAATCCCCCACACCCAAGTCCGAGGTTCTCTATGTCGGTGATTCAGGGGTCGACATGGAGACCGCACGCCGCGCCTGTGTCGAATCCTGCGGCGTGACCTGGGGCTTCCGCCCCTTGGACGAGCTCCTCTCCAACCACGCCGACCACGTCGCCGGCACCACCACCCAGCTCCTCCGCCTTATCCTCTGACCCCCCATCAATCCCCCTTTACGACGGTCTTTAACAAATGTTAAAGGCCGTGTTTTTTATATCCCTGTTACTCTCCTTATTAAAAATTTTCCATATCTTTGCCGACAGTTAGTCAAGCTAACTGTTTTTACATTTTGTGAAGCGTTTGAGCTTTATCCTATCAAGGAAAATCGCCAAATTTTTACTGTCGAAGGATACTGCAGACCAAGACGCTCATGTTTGTCGTCTATCCACCCCGGCGACGGGGCAGATATATCGACTGGCGTGGGGTGGGCTGTTTGTTTCGACTAAGGCGTTTGGCGATGCCTCCTTGATAACAAACCGCGTCAACGTCCCACGCTTCTGTTTTTAACCCTCATATCTAATACAACTTCCGTTTGGGACATAAGAAGTTGTGAAACCGAATTATGGACCCTCAAACACAATGGCGTTTTTTACAACTATATTGTATGGTTGTCGCAGACGGCATTATTGATACCCGAGAACTTGAAGTCCTGTATCGTATAGGAAAAGAAAACTACGGCCTGACTCCAGAAGAAATAAGCTATGCAGTGACACAGGCAGGCACTTCATTCAGTATGCCGACCCTCCTTACTGACCAGGTGCGATTGCTGTATGAGTTGGCAATCATCGCATGGGCTGACGGAGTAATCGAAGATTCTGAAAAAAATCTATTGCGCACATATGCATTGAAAATGGGGTTTAAAGACGAGAATGTTGATGGTATTGTTGACTTTCTACTCGACAAAGCCAAAGACAACAAGCCTTTTAAGGATGTAATGTCCGAAATCCAATCCAACTGAAACATCTATGCAATTATTATCCAATCTTTTCGCAAAGAAGGAAGGCGTTAATCAGGCTACTTCATCACAACCTGACATAACGTTTCAGATATCGTCTACCTCTAACCCCGACAACATCCAGCAGGGAGAAACATATACCAATTACGGGAAACGTATCTGTATGAAAACTGCCGGTGAGCCAATGAGCCTTGCCGCTGTTTTACAACATATCTATGCTTCTAAGAAGCAGGAGATGATAGAGAACAAGGCTCTTCGAGAAGCCCATAAGGCATCCATTCAAAATGCCGCTAATCAGGTTGATTTAAAAATCACGACTCTCAAAGGCGCAAATGCAGTTCTGGATGGTAAAATAGAAACTTCTTCTGCCAAAATTTCGGAACTGGAATCTGAAATATCTGTACTGCAGGCATCGAATGGGGAAGAAAATAAACAAGCCGTAGTCAAATTCTGGATAGGTTGTTTTATTCTTCTCATTTTGACTGTTTACCTGTTCATTTTCTATAGTTCCACATTTTATTCCGCGTTCATACATACCCCGGAAGATGTTTCATCAGCTATGTTTGACCCCCAGGCTATTCCAAATGCGTTTAGTCATGGCATTATGAGTGGACTGTTTCTATGTACTGTCCCAATCATCTTTCTTGGCCTTGGATTCGGCCTACACTACATTTCCGAGCAACAAGGAATAGGCAAATATATTAAAAGCGGTGCCTTGGTATTAGTAACCCTTATGTTTGATTGTATCCTCGCAGTAGCAATCGCAAAAGGATTATATCAAGTATGGGCATCAAATATATGGGGAAGCGCACCTCCATTCACTCTAAGTATGGCTGCTTCTGATTTAAATGTCTGGGCTGTCATATTTTGTGGGTTCATAGTATATATGATTTGGGCAGTTGTGTTTGACCTGACGATGACAGCCTACGGAGACATTCATTCAAATGAGAGCGTCATAATAAAGCTCAAACAGCAAATCGAACAAGAACGCAAGAATGTAGACAATACAAAAAACGAAATCCTGAAAAATGAGGGGGAAATACAGCAACTTATTGTCGAAAAAAACAACATTCTATCACAAATGTCACTCATCCCAATCGATACCAATGTCATTTTCAATGTTTTTTCCCAATTTTATCAAGGATGGATGACAACCTTGAATGCTGTCGGCCTTGGAGCAGACAAGGAAAATGACTGCAAACTCTCTTATGCCATAGAATGTAAAAATCTCTTGGGAATAGAGATTGATCACGTTTCTTCAACAGCGACACCAATTCTTACGGCAATTTAACCATCATTACCACTCTAATGGATAAATACATCATAAAATCGTTAGTGTTGCTTTTTACATTTGTGACACTTCTGTTTTCCGGGTGCGGCACAACAACATCCGATTCAAGCTCGCATCCGACAAATTCAGAGCATTCCTCTGAAACTAAAGACCCGACCGAATGGAACATCTCTGTCTATCTTGATTTGTCTAACCGTCTTGTTAGGCCTATGACTCCGACGCAAGCCGAACGGGATATGACTCTAATCTCTTATATGATTTCAGAATTCACATCACACTGCAAATCAAAAAAGGCACGAGACTGCAACGACCATTTCCAACTTTTCTTCTATCCAAGTCCTTCCGACCCGGAAATCTCGGCCTTGTCCAAAGAACTCGACACAGAATTGGAGGGATTAGAAAATCTTGAAAAGCAGGAGATTGTTGAGTCAATGTCTGCAAAATACAGTTCCGCCCTTGAAAAAATATATTCCTCTACTTTAGAGAATAAAAACTGGGTGGGATGTGATATATGGTCTTTCTTCAACAATAAAAAGGTTGATAACATGTGTGTGCGCCCCGGATATCGGAATATCCTGATTATCCTGACGGACGGTTTCATCTATCATCTTGACAATGTCACAAAAATAGATGACACATACACTTACATACCCGCAAATGTCTCGTCCTCCGCACATTCATTGAATGTCAGTCGTGACGGTCTTTCAAATTTGGAGGTACTGGTGTTGGAAGTAAACCCCATGCAACCAAAACAATTCCAGATTCTGACCGACATTTGGGGCAAATGGCTGTCGGAAATGGGCATAACCCATTATGACCTTGTTGAAACCGACCTCCCCAACAACAACAAGCATGCAGTCAAAAGCTTCTTACTAAAAACAGAATGAGTAACCTCTTGGAATTAACAACATAAACAACGATCATGTGTAGCATTGAACAATGTTCTCGTTGTCGTCTCGACTTCGATAAGTGTGGTTACTATAATAACACAGACCCAGCTCTATGTAGCCACTTTGTAAAACCCATCGACAACTCAAAAATGTTTGCTCGTTGGCACAAATTTTCCGGACGCATTGGTCGTTTGGAATACGGGGCTGTGTCGTAATAAAGGTTTACGGTGCAGCCTCTGATTTTTAGGCTTTGAG
>ERZ860264.1560-NODE-1560-length-15320-cov-4.028497_pt1 | contig 15320 bp, 17 predicted proteins | sample MGYA00509980_ERZ860264 | MGnify/ENA primary metagenome ERZ860264 (study PRJEB30046, sample SAMN00715212) | human gut metagenome | study: EMG produced TPA metagenomics assembly of the A metagenome-wide association study of gut microbiota in type 2... | reverse complement strand
AAACTCCGCCAACGGGTAAATAAGCATCTTCTCTGCCATCCGCTACCTTTTGAACATGGCCTTGTCTCCAACTTTCATTGTCTTTTTGGTCACTTCAAGCGGCTCACGGTTCCAGTTCCAGACTTCCAAGAGGTCCCTTTTTATCGTTTCCTCCTGTGTCCGTGACATGGATTCGAAAAGTTCATAGTGATTGTTTTCCATGTCATAACGCAACATTGCTGTTTCATCGGTGAAAGAGGGTGTTTTAGGTATATCCATGCCAAAATTTATATAACATGTGACGTCATTGGGAACGACCTTCGTTGTTATTGCACTATGTGAAATGCTGTAGGTCCCTTTGATTCTGATTTGGAGAATGTTCTTTCCATAAAATTTTTGTCCCCGGCCTTTGATTTTGATGGTGAACGTACTGTCTTTCTTAAAATGATAGCGTCCACGCATTTGTATAAACCCTGTCCCCAATCCATGCAGAAATTCTTGTGAGCATTTCCACTTGCCGACCACGTTCTGCGCTTCCGCCGTCGGAAGAACGGAGAGCATCATTAGGATGATAAAAAGAATCTTTTTCATATTGTCTGTATTTGTTGTTTATGGATATATGTCAACGGTCTGATTTCCCGACACGTCGGGATGCGTGCGCATATCACCCGTTGACGGAACAAAACTCCGCCAACGGGTAAATAAGCATCTTCTCTGCCATCCGCTACCTTTTGAACGTGGCCTTGTCTCCAACTTTCATCGTCTTCTTTGTCACTTCAAGCGGCTCACGGTTCCAGTTCCAGACTTCCAAGAGATCTCTTTTAATTGTTTCTTCTTGGGTATTTGACAGTGATAATCGGTGTTCATACCAGCTGGTTCTCATTTTATATCGCAACATATCCGAATCATTAGTCAAAGAAGGTGCATCCGGCATATATATACCTGAATCGACATAGCATGAAACATCTTCCGGGGCGACTTTGGTTGAAATTGTGCCATCCGAAACACTATAGGTTCCTTTGACTCTGATTTGGAGAGTGGGCAGTGAATTAATATTACTTGGACTTTTACTCACCACTACTCCACGACTCGTTGTCACATGAATATATCTTTTCCCTTTTGAGGATTTACGTGCTAAACTTTGCCCTCTTCCCTTGATTTTGATTGTGAACGTGCTGTCTTTCTTGAAATGATAGCGTCCACGCATCTGTATAAATAAAGTCCCCAAACCATGAAGAAATTCTTGTGAGCATTTCCACTTGCCGACCACGTTCTGCGCTTCCGCAGCCGGAAGAATGGAGAACACCATTAAGATGATAAAAAGAATCTTTTTCATATCATTCTTATTTGTTCTTGTTTATAGAATGGTACTTTTAGATTTTACGATATTGGAGGAGGGCACGTTGCTAAATCCTTATGTCACCCGTTGGCGAAAATCCATCCCGCCAACGGGTTGATAACAGATTTTCCGCCGCACGCTACCTACCAAACGCGTTTATACACGATGGTCATGTCTATCTTCGGGATACTTTTCGGCAATGCTTTATGATGCAACACAAGTTCATTATCCGTCAAAGACATGACCGTATAGAAATCTATGCTGTTAACCTTAGCGTTATAAAATACGATATAACGGCCTTTACGCTCCTTCCCAACATTTTCATTGGCAAATTGGACATAAGATGGTTCTGCATCGGTTATATAATACTTATGTTTAAACTGAAATACATCATTATGGTTTATGCGATAATGATAGTTTTCAAGATATTCTTTAGTAAATGTAATTATTGTCGTATCACCTTCTATCATCTGAACAGGCAACACTCTTTCCCACTTCTTCCCCATCAATTGAGAGTTGGAGATTTCGACTTGTGCATCACATTTTATTGCACAAATAATAGATACCAACAAATATACTATTCTTTTCATATTAATTCTTTCATTTAATATCTCTTATATAAAAAACTTCTGTAGGATGTGTGAATTCTTCTGCATTATGAGTTTCAACAAGACCTGTTCCTGGATTGATACATTGATATGAAGTAACATTACCATTTTCATCTTTGTTAACTCCTATAAGATCAAGGGCATGCCCAAACTCATCAACATCAATCAATACGAAGACTTGCATTTTAGGAACATCGCAAAATTTTGATATAGATTCAATCGTACAGGGACTTACTGTAAAGCCACATTCATTCATTAACCTTTTTATCTCATTACTTAATACCCCTGTCTCTTCAACGGATTTATCCGTCAAAGTTTGATAAACTTCCTTATATGATTGCATAGCTTTCTTTGCTTCTTCTAATGTTAATCCTTTAGCATACATTTTCATGATGGCCATCGTTGTTGGAACACAACAGAGTTGACATTCTTGTACTAAATACGGTGGCTTATTACTATCCTCATTGTTTTTGGGATCCTTGCCATCAATATTTTCGTCCTCGTTATCAGTTTCTTTGTTCTTGTCATCATCATTTCCAAAGTTCCAAACTGTATTTCCACCGGAATTTCCACCATTGCCAATGACTGTCGTCCCGTTACCATTACTTCCGTGACCGCTTCCCCCACCTTGACCTACTACTGTAAAATTACGGCAATCGTGCTCCATGTATTCCTCTTCGGTAAGCAACTCTTGACACCAAACACAACGCGTTTTACCAAAAAGATTTGGATGCATTGTCTCCATATGATGTTCATAACGGTTTGTATTAACTTTTTCATTGCAATACTCACACGTCACCATACATTCATGATTCGCATAATCATCTGCGTCATAATACTCACCGCATTGATCACACTTCTCTTTTTCTTTGCCATTAACCTCCAAGTCAGGAAGCAACCATGATCCATTCTCAAATGTCATATTTTGAGCGGAAACAGACGAATAGTCATCTGAATATATTATCGGCAACAAATGTATTAAAAGAACTGCTAATAACAAATTCTTTTTCATAGTACGCCTCCTTTTTTAACAATTATTGTGCGTAATATCTGCTTACCGGCTTTTATATTCAAAACATAAGTACCATCCTTTATCTGTGGCGCAATCATTACATTATGTTTTCCACTATCTATAATTCCAATGTTTTCAATAAATACCATTTTTCCTGCTTGATCGAAAATACGAATTTGTGCATCACATTGTTCCTGTAGCTCAAATGAGGCACAAAACTCATTACTAAATGGGTTAGGCATAGCTATAATCCGAGTAAACCTTTCATCTTCTTTATTAAAACTAATATCTATATCAGAAACTCTAGACAATTCGATATACATTGGACGTTCCGGTTCTTTTAATTTGAGCGAATAAAGATTCAGACGACCACGGATTTTATCTTTCCATATATCCAATATGGCATTGTCCATCCGATAGGTTATCTTTTTCCCAATATTATAGCGTTCGTTAAAGCAGACATTTCCCTTCGAGAATACGAGATGCCCAGCATTTGTAATATCAGCTTTAAATTCAATAGTATCATTTGCCATGATTAGTGTTCCTGAAGCTGTGCCCTTTTCATCACGATATATGTTTATTTTTAATGGTTTTTCTGCAAGTACATATTTGCCACTCCAATCATACATAACTAAAAATCCCCGATATTGTCCAAATATAAAACTTGTGTCATTCACTTCTATGGATATATTGGGCATCTGCGTTGGCAAACCTGTAGAAATATAATTTGATACAGATATTTCATCTAAATAATTCTCTGGTTGTGTTCTTTGAAGTTCTTCCATGGCTGGACCGAAACTGAGCATCGCGGCACGATTTAGATAATAACTAGCTTTTGCAGTATCTTGCAAAACTCCATATCCATTACGATAACATAGTCCAAGCATATAGAGAGACGGAGTATGCTCACTCTCATTAGCAGCATCATTGAACAAATTCACTGCCTCATTATAGTTCTGGCATATACCAAGTCCTTTATACAACATAAATCCAGCATCATATTTACAAATAACAGAACCTGCTTCTACTCCATTTACAAACGCGTTATATGCCTTAACAAAGTCCTGTTTAACACCGTAACATCCGTTCTTATACATCATACCAAGATTATGATAAGCTTCACTATATCCATGCTCTCCTGCTTTTTCAAACCAATATATAGCTTGTATTGAGTCTTGTTTGACTCCAACACCTGCCATATATGCCAATCCAAGAGTATTCATTGCGTATGCACATGTATCAATCTCCGCTGCTTTCTGTAACAGACTTATAGCCCACTCTTTTGAGAAATCCTTATCTATGTTTTTCAACACTCTTACAGCATGCTTAATATCATCCTTGCTTCCTTTATCATAAGCAAGTACGTTCATACTACTCCAAATGAACATAAAAACAAGACATTGAATACACAAACCGCGTACTCTCATAAAAATCAAAAAACTTTTCATACTTATTTATATTTAATTCTATTTTCAATATCACCAAACAAATTCTTTGCTGACAGTCCCTTTCTCCTTTTCTTTCTCTACTAATCTCTTTTTTTTATCAATTGCATCCAACATCAGAACGATTTTAGGCATTTGTTTGTTCAACTCCGCAAGATGTTTCTTTTTTGAAGTCCCATAATAACGATACAAGTCCATTATTTTCTGTCGTTCATAAAAATACGAAATAGCCAGATTCATCTCTTTAACACTATCCAACTGTTCTGATAATCCCGCTTCACAAATACGCTTCCATGCCAAATCTGCCTCTGCTGTAATTTTAGAAGAATTCTTATTGCGAAAGAAAATGTAAAGTTGTTTTTTTGATAATGTTTTCTTTAGCACATCCATTTCTTCGTTCCAGACATTCAACGTTCTATTTTTTCTTATTCGATGTGTCATATCAAGTGCTTTCGCCATTAAATATTCATATTGTGCGGTATCAAGTTTTAAATACTTCTTGCTATGAAGAGCAAAACTAATATTATCTCCAGATATTTTGTTTTCTAATTCCGGTATCAATATCCGGTCAATAGAGTCTTGATAATGCTCATCTATTTTGATTTTGCTCCTTACACGCTGTTGGAGTGAATCAGGAATAAGGTATTCCAAACAAACTTTATGAAATTCTCTATTGCTTATATACTGCCTTATCAGTGACTGTTTCTCTGTAGGAATATAATAACACTCATTTAATCGAGCACACTCTTCATCCGTCCTGTACTCCGTACGATTGAGTATTTCATCAGAACATAAATCAAAAATGTCCTTTTCTGCCTTCGTACATCTGTAATACTGTGCAAATGCCATTGAATACATCAAGGCAAGCATAATACTCAATAGAATTCTTTTTCTCATCTCGTTTTGGTTTTAATTGTTTTTATAATGGTTCTTATCAAAATATGCCTAATACCAAATCTGCCGGCCATCTATATATTCAAATATACGCTCTTCCTTTCCTCCAGTCTTATCTTTCAGAAGCAGCAGTGCTCCCTTTGGAACGTTGTCAAACTCCAAACTTTCAGCTTTTGAATAAATACGTCCTAAAAGCCGCCATTCCGTATCAAAACAATACAATTCGTATAAATGATTTCTTTCCACGAAATTAAGGTCAGTAGACGGACTGAACACTATTTTTGTGACGGTCGTTTCGTTTCCGTCTCCAAGATCAAGCCCTACCGTATAACCGATTTCAAGTCCCCTGCAAGATGTTGCAGGATTTCCATCGAACACATTATTTAAATTCGTCGAATCAACACCTATGGACATGTTCCGCCCTTTTAAGATATGTGAGTTTCCCGTCATGTCTGTTGTGTAGAATTGGAGTTCTGCGAGCGAAGAGCGGTTATTCAGAGGAGCATGATATCGGAGAAAACGATATTTTTTTCTGGACGAGACATTAAGTGTTGTCATGCCATGCGGCATTGTCGTTATCATGGCAATCGTATCGGCATCATGGAAGTCTTCCGTCATAGCTGCTTCAAACGTTCCGCCACGCATATATCCCCAAGTGTCGGTAATATATGAGCACAACGGATATTTGCGGTTGATGCGGACAACACCCTTGTCCGTTTCCGACGGAACGAACATTTTCTCTATACCGTTTTCTCCTGTAAGAAAAGGGTATGACAGATATCTTTTTCTTCCCTTATTTACCGAGACAGGAACACATACCGCTCTCTTGCCGACTCCCCGGAATATGACTTTGCCATTCTTCGGTTTGGATTTGGCCACCGGTGCCCAATCAGCTCCTGAAAGATAGGAGCACAGATATACGGCATTGCTGTCATTGTCAACATCCAGTTCTATATCCGTCGTCAATCCATATTCAGTTGAAACATCCTGTATAAACGGGCTTGACAGTATAGCAGGGTCACCTCTTTCCACCTCATTGCAATGGCCATAACAGATGCGATAGACCTTTACCGGCGTCTTTTCTGTCTTCACGCTATACGGGCATTCGTCTTCCTGCTTAATCTTATATCGCGGCAAAAACTGTGAAGCGTCTATCGGATTCATCAGCTTGGCTTCCTCGTCTTTTTCATAAACGGTATAGGTATCTCCATTTGCAGCAATCATAGAGACCCAAGCATGCCCCTTGTAACTGTAATCTGCCCACATCGGTGTGCCGTCAATGGTAGAGGGGATGCCGAGCGCCCTCAACACGGCTACAAGCAATATACATCGCTGATTACACTCCGCACGGCCAATAATATTACAGGTGACAGGATCAAGATTATACGGACAATAGTCATTCGAAAGGACTACGGCTTTGAACACGGAATCCTTCACGACGGCAAATGCACGTCGCATATCCGTTATTTCCGTTATCAGAGTTCCATATTGTAAGCGCAACGTTTCTCTCCATTCACTTCCGATATGTTCATCATCAACCCTGTATGGCAGAATATACCTGCAGAACTGCTCAAACGTAATCTCATCTTTCCACGCGGAGCAATCCCATGATTTGAAAGCAGCCTCTATATTGTCAAAAAGATATTTGCTGCTGACCACTGCGCTGTCCGGTCTGTTGACAACAGGACCTTCCTTCACAGCATTGCGCCATTCCACCTGAAGTTTATGTATGCCTGTAGTCCTTTTCATCACTCTGACGCATTGTATATATCTGTCTATCGGCAAACCCTCCGGCGAGGTATGACCGTCCATATTGTCAATCAGATAGAGCGCAGCCCTATATTTCAGACTGTCTCCCTCGCATTTGGAATAGCGGTTAAGAACATCCGCATATTTTTCCCTGTACGAAAGACCTGCGTTGACCGGTGATACAGTGAGGATTAGCGCGATAGATGCGATAAGCATATAGACTTTGTTACTCATAACTTTCCTTGAACTGTTTTGCTTTGTTAATAATCATGTTCGCTTCATCCGACTCTACTTTCGTTCCCGTTGAAAGAATATCATCCGCATAATGCCGGGCTTTCTTCAGATTGCCGATATGGATATAATGCTTCATCAACATATATTTCACCGACAGTTTCTGAGGAAGCATATAAGACATTGTGTCGAGGCAACTGACTGCATCAGATTCATTTCCCAGACGCCTAAGACAACTATATTCCATGGCAAACAAAGCCGGCTGGGACGAATACAAGCGTGCCTTATGAATGTTCACTAAAGCATCCTCATAGAGCTCTGCCTTAAAAGCATTATTCGCCCGGCTGCTCCAATATATTTCGGACGTTCCTATGTTGGTTTCAAGTTCCTTATATTTATGTTCAACCGCGGAATAGTTGCTGCAAGCCTGTGTCCTTATTCTGCACAATGAAATCTGAGCATCAGTAAAACCATATATCTTATATGCGACAAAGACAACAGACACCAGCCATAATACATTTGTATATACAGGATTTCTTTTCGGAATTTCCTCATACGCTTCCTGTTTCGCGACAAATGACGAATGACATATTATCAGAAGCCACGGCTGTATTGATGTATATACGAAATTGAACAACGACATCACAGCAAATGCTCCGAATACGGCTGCTGATTTCCTGTCATCAGCCAGCACAGCTCTCCGTATCATCACTGCGTAGAATAAGACAAGAAAGCCCATTCCGACAATTCCGCCTTCCACGCCGTGCTCCAGATAGTCATTGTATGGGACATATACAAAATCGGCATTACGCCTCTCCATGTCAGAATGTTCATGACCCGAAAAATGATCAGCTTGATACAGGTTATAATTCTTCTCAAACAATCCATAGCCGTAACCGGCAGGATTGACTGCAATCATTTCTGCCGATAATTTCCATATCAGAAGTCGCCCGTCGGCAGAATCTTTCTTCATGCCATACATCTTTGTACCGGCAACAGACACAAACAGCAATAGGACGAAGACAGTCAGACTGATGTTATAGACATTCCATTTTATGGATGACGATTTTCTTCTTAACGCCATTATCATCATTATCGCCATCTCCACAACCAAACCTATATAGGCCGTACGGCAACGCAAAACCCAAATGCTCATTATTGCCATACAGAAAAACACGACATAAAACAGGCCTGATTTTGATAGTCTCATACGTGAAATCAGCATAGGAAGACAACCGACAAGAAACAAAGCCGTCACTGTCGGGTTTTCATTAGAGCCTGTTATTTCAAAAAACGCATTTCCACTATCCGTCACCCCTGTCCACTGACCGATAATATAGATGATGTGTATAAAGCAAATGACCAACAGGCCCATTTCTATATTCTCACGGATAAGCATGGCTTTTCTTTGCATTTTGACCAATACGACAGCCATTGCCAGTGTCACGCATAAATAATATGTCCTGTATGATTCAAATGTTTCTGCCATAAAAGTACCATGCAATATAACATAGACAATCCAAACAGATATCAATAATTCAAACTTTCCTATAATGACAGTCTGCTTATCCAGGATATACGGACAAAGGCAGATAGCGGCCATTATCACTATTCCGGATTCAAGTAAAAGATACTTTGACAGCGACTGATATCCAAACAGATGTGTATCAATCGTTGCCAAGATACATGTCATGATAAAGATAATATTAGCACTATGTTTAAAAATACTTTTCATGCTTATCTTTTAATGTTCTTCAGTGGTTTTTAATGTTCTTCAGTGGTTCTTAGACAGGCATTGGAATATTTCCGTCTATTGATATATCTCTATAGTATCCATTACCTCTGCCTTTCCATCCACTTCTACATCAAAATCAGAGTCCGAATTTTTATCGGTTATTTTATAGTTCAGCGTTGTTCCTTTATTTTTATTCACGCAGTTGAAATCTGTATATACGAGTTTTTCATTCTGGTATAGTCGGTCTTCTTTTAATCTGTCTACAAAAGAATCCGATAATACCGTCACCGGAATAAAGAATACGGCAATAGTCACTATCAAAAATGGTTTTTTCATGTTCTTAGTTTTTTTGTTTTACATGGTTTATTTTAATACAAAAGTATGTCTTTTGATACGAGCCGACAAATTCTTTTGTACTTTTTAGTAATAATAAAATCATATTAACGTAACTCCAAACCTATTCTGATTTACAGTTATCTACATTAAATCTCTGTAAGAAAACACTATTGAATTGTAACAAAACGGCTGTTGATTATTTGGCTGTTTGAATGATTATACATAATTTTGTAACATAAAAATAAAGACACTTAATGAAGGAACTACCGTTATTACTGATTATATATTCTCTCTTTGGTGGCTGTGACAACAACACGGTTTATAAAGTGGAGGCAATCGACTCGCTGATGGAGCGTGATATGCTTGACTCTGCAAGGATGGCTCTGTCGGACGTGGACAACGACAACAAAGCCGTCATGCGCTTCATGGCGATGTCACCGGATGCTTTCAGAACCATGAAGTCACGGCTCAAAAATAAATGAAACTCATCCTCCAACAGAACATCCACGTGAATAGCGACATCACCATAGAACGTCTGCGCGGCATCTTCTACACTCTCAACCGTGACTATTTCGGCAGCGACCTGCCCGAACCGCGCTTCTTTCTGACGCGCTCACGGACCATCCTCGGACAGTTCCGCTGCACCCACACGCTATTTTCGAAGGGCACAAAGGACCATACAATCAAGGTGAGCATATATTATAAGATAAACGAAGAACAGCTGCGGGACATCGTCGCACATGAGATGATCCACTACCACATCGCACTCAAAGGCCTGAAAGACACTTCGCCCCACGGGCGCATCTTCCGCCGTGAGATGGTACGCCTCAACGCCACCGGCCTCAATATCAGCATACGCACCGACACCAGCCAGTGGACAGTGGCCGGGCGTAGCCACAAGCATGAGCGGCTCGTGATGGCGCTGACCACCAGTGACGGCAAATACATGCTGACAGTGGCCAATCCCAAATACGCCCGGACAATAAACCGGATGGCCCGTAACTGCCGTAACGTGGCCGCATGGCAGTGGTTCTTCACCAACGACGACCGCTTCGCCTGCTTCTCCGTCGTGCGCAGCCTACGCGGCAGATTCGTCACAAGAGAGGAGTTTGAACGCCAGACGGCATCCATGAAACAACTGACAGAGATTTTCCGACATACAAATTAATCCAAACCATTCTCAAAAAAGAAAGACTGAAATGAGACATCTGATAGTTCTTTGCATTCTGATATGCACATCAACGGCTGCCTTGAAGGCACAACAGCGCCACGGCAACGGGCCTGACGACATTCTTCAATATACTCCCTACGCCGCCGTCTTCACCTTGAAAGCCTGCGGTGTGGACAACCGCCATACTTGGCCACAACTCACAGCAAACGCCGTCATGTCTCTTGCTGTCTCCGCCGGTGTGACATACGCCCTGAAAAACAGCATCAACGAGTGGCGTCCGGACCACTCCGACCGTCGTTCCTTTCCCTCCGGCCATTCAGCCGTAGCCTTCTCCGGCGCCACAGTGCTTCACCACGAGTTCGGCCGAGTGTCGCCGTGGATAAGTGTCGGTGGCTATGCCGTGGCCACACTGACGGCCGCCGACCGCGTCAGACGTGACCGCCACCACTGGCATGACGTGGCGGCCGGAGCAGCCATCGGTGTCCTTTCTACCGAACTGACATACGCCTTGAGCAACCGCTATTTCTCCAAACTGTTCCCCGGGAGCGACGTCAGCGTGAGTGTGACGGGAAATGGGCTGGATGTGGCGATAAGGATAAAATGAAGAGTGAAGAATTTACAGCCTTCATTCAAACAGCATATTAAACACAAAGACGCAAAAACGCAAAGTTATTATATATTTAAACGCGAAAGCGCAAAGGCAACCGGCTTGGTTTACCCTTTGCGCTTTCGCGTCTTTGCGTTTAATGGACAGCTTTTCTTACCCGTATATCACCTTACCGTTCTCGTCCTCGTAGGGCGCGAGGTCCTTGGCATACTGGTTCATGGCTCTCAGACTCATACCCATCGACGAGAAGCCTCCGTCGTGGAAGAGGTTCTGCATGGTCACCTTGCGTGTGAAGTCGGAGAACATCATGACGCAATAGTTGGCACATTCCTCCGCCGTAGCATTGCCCAGAGGCGACATCTTGCTGGCGAAGTCCATCAGATTGTCCATATCCTTGATGCCTTTGCCGGCCGTGGTGGGCGTCGGCGACTGTGATATGGTGTTGATGCGTACGTTCTTCTCGCGTCCGTAGATATATCCGAAGCTGCGGGCGATGCTCTCCAGCATACTCTTGGCGTCGGCCATGTCGTTATAGCCGAAAAATGTACGCTGCGAAGCTACGTATGTCAGAGCGACCACCGAACCGTATTCGGCGATGGCGTCCTGTTTCTTGGCCACCTGAAGCATCTTGTGGAACGAGATTGCGGAGATGTCGAGCGTCTTCTGAAGATAGTTATAGTCAAGGTCGTCATACGTGCGGCGCTTGCGGACGTTGGGGCTCATGCCGATGGAGTGGAGCACGAAGTCAATCTTACCGCCCAGCAGGCGCACTGACTCTTCAAATACCTTGTTGAGGTCTTCAACGCTGGTGGCATCGGCCGGGATGACCGGTGCGTTGAGCTGCTTGCTCAGACCGTCCAGCTCGCCCATGCGCAGGGCCATCGGTGTATTGCTAAGTGTGATGGTGGCGCCTTCCTCTACGGCTTTCACGGCCACCTTCCATGCTATCGATTCTTCGTTGAGCGCGCCGAAAATGATTCCGCGCTTACCTTTCAATAAATTGTAACTCATACTTGTTCTGATATACATTTGATTTATTTTCGACCGGCAAAAGTACTGATTTTCGGTAGAACGGACAAGTTATTCCGACAAAAAGAGCAATTTCACCAGCCGTTTTTAACTTCCGCCAGTCATTTCCGACGCTTTTCAGCGGCCTGCGAAGGCGCCCTGACGCACAATCAGCGAAGCTGTCTTGCGCTTTTCGGCCAGTCCGCGGCCGGCCGGTGAGACGTTATGCGAACCCGTGTACGGCGACCAGTCGAACGACGTTATGCGACCCATGGCGAACGTGAATGTCTTGTCACCATAGGCCATGCGGCCGGAGAACTCGACGTCGGTCAGGGCGAAGTCGGAGATGCGTACGGCCGAAAGATGGCTGTCCGGGGCGTAGGCGATGGTCACAGCGTCCTGCGTCTGCATCCACGTGAACGGCGTATAGGCAAAATCGGTCCGCGGACTGAAACGGTCGTAGTCCAGCTGGCGGCCGTTGCCGTCGTCCATGAACTCGCAGACCGTCACGTAGTTGTCACCCTCCAGGCCCCACACTTCGCTGTAATAGCCGTTGATGGCGCCCTGCCACATACCGATGAGCGGTGTCTGCGGCTTTTCGTCGCCACCGCCGGGGTTGCCTTCGTCTCCTCCGGGGTTGCCTTCGTTGACGACGAGCGGTATGCCGTCGACAATCAGATGGCCGTTGCCGAAGCTGTAGGCCATTTCGGCTATACTCTTGTCACTGTCGTACATGACCGTCAGCGTATTTGCCGTCGCCTCCCAGCGGAAGCCGTCTTCCAGCTCCACCTTGCCGTTGACAACGGATTTGCAGTAGCCCGTGCGGTCCTGCCGCAGGATGAGAGTGAACGGACTCTCCGGCTTGTCGTCCGAGATATAGTCGCCGACGAGCGCCTTTTCATATTGGTTGAGCGGTCCGGTGAAATGGTTGCCGCCACCGTTGCCGCCGTCGTCCACCCATCCCGGATGTTCCGGATAATAGTCATCGTCGTCGTCACATGAGACCAGCGCGATGGGCAGGGCCATGAGGAGGACGAGAAAGAAACGTGTGATTACTTTGTTCATTGTCATTGATTGTTGTTATACATGTTTAAGATGAAACCGCGTCCGGTCAGTCGCGGAGCGAATATGTCACGGTCGTCACCACGCGCACCTTCTTGATGTGCGGCGTGTTGGCGTCGCGGTCGGAAATGGAGAACTGGCCTTGGTCGGCGGTGAGAATCTTGCTTATCTTGCTGTTGCTGCTCTCGGCAAACTGCTCAGCCGTCTTCTCGGCGTTCTTGATGGCCTCGCGCATCATCTCCGGCTTCATGCTCTGGAACGACACGTATTCGTAGTCGACGTTGTTGCTGTAGCCGTCACCGACCACGGCAACGCCTTGGTTGAGCAGTTCGCCCTGACGTGCGATAATTCCGCGCACGAGCTTGACGTTGCGAGAGGTGACGGTGATGGTCGACGTTATGTTGTAGCGGTAGCGGTTCATATTGTTGTTGTACATCTCAGCGTTGAGGTCGCGCACGACGGGCGCCCCGACACTGATTTCCTCTTCCTTGACGCCGTTCTGCTTGAGGAACGTCTTCACCTTCTCCGTCGTGACGTTGATGCTGCGGTAGAGCTGCTGCAGGTCGTCACCAAGTTCCTTTGTCTGTATGGGCCATGTCACCTTGTCGGCCTCCACTTCCTTTTCCGAAAGTCCCTTTACGGTGACTTTCCTGTCCTTATTGACAAAATTGTCGATACCGGCCTTCAGGCAAAAGCCGAGGACAACGATACTGATGGCTATGATAGCCGATTCCTTGATTCTGTTCATAAGCGTTATGTATATATATATTAATGTCACGGCGATATGCCGTCACGTTTGTTTCCGTAAAAGTACGAAATGTTTTCATAGCGGAAAGCATGCGGCCACGCTATTTACAGATAATTAACTGTAAATATAAGGAATTATGAATTGCGCCGTTGCCGGCTTTCAACGCAAAAACGCTTATTTTTCAACGCAAAGACCGCAAAGCGCAAGAATTATTTCAATTCCTCTATATCTTGATATCATCTTCGCGTCTTTTGAGTTAAATCAATCAACAGTATCCATTCTCATTCCTCACTCCCCTGAAAGTTCCCCGAAAGCCAAACTTTTCATCAGCAAGAACAGGAAAACCATTTTTTTTACGTAATTTTGTCCGCGCATGGCGGAACGCTGCCCGTGTTTACGGCATGAAACAGAAAAGACAATCAAGCAAATTGACGACATGAAACAATATTTGGACCTGCTCAACCGCATCATGACCGAAGGCACGCAGAAAGGCGACCGCACAGGCACAGGCACGGTGAGCATCTTCGGGCATCAGGCCCGTTACAATCTTGAGGACGGATTTCCGCTGCTCACGACAAAGAAGCTGCATCTGAAATCCATTATCCATGAACTTCTGTGGTTCCTCAGCGGCGACACCAACGTGAGGTATCTGCAGGACAACGGCGTGCGCATCTGGAACGAATGGGCCGACGAAAACGGCGAGCTCGGACCCGTCTACGGCCATCAGTGGCGCTCGTGGCCCGACTATAAGGGCGGAACGATTGACCAGATTGCCGCCGTCGTGGACCAGCTGAAGACCAATCCTAATTCGCGGCGCATGATTGTCAGCGCATGGAACGTGGCAGAAGTCGACCGCATGGCCCTGCCGCCGTGCCACACGATGTTCCAGTTCTATGTCGCCGACGGCCGCCTCAGTCTCCAGCTTTACCAGCGTTCGGCCGACACATTCCTCGGTGTGCCGTTCAACATCGCGTCCTACGCGCTGCTGCTCCAGATGATGGCGCAGGTCACCGGACTGCGCGCCGGCGACTTCATCCACACCACTGGCGACACTCATCTCTATCTCAACCACCTCGACCAAGCCCGTCTGCAACTCACCCGCACGCCGCGACCGCTGCCGCGCATGGTCATCAACCCCGACGTCCGTGACATATTCTCCTTCCGCTATGAAGATTTCCAGCTGGAGGGATACGACCCGTGGCCGCATATCAAGGCGGAGGTGTCGGTGTGAAGCCCCTCCGACTCCCCCAAGGGGAGTGTCTGATAACCCAATGAGCGCGTCACCTCGCAGGCACCCTCCCCTTGGGGAGGGCCGGGGTGGGGCCTTTTATCATGATTATGACAATATCCATCATTGCAGCCGTGGCCCGCAACCGCGCCATCGGCCACGAAAACA
>ERZ860264.1552-NODE-1552-length-15354-cov-2.792666_pt1 | contig 15354 bp, 26 predicted proteins | sample MGYA00509980_ERZ860264 | MGnify/ENA primary metagenome ERZ860264 (study PRJEB30046, sample SAMN00715212) | human gut metagenome | study: EMG produced TPA metagenomics assembly of the A metagenome-wide association study of gut microbiota in type 2... | reverse complement strand
TTCTTCGGCTCGTTCGTATGATAGTGGGATATAGAACTGCACGCGCTTTTCGTCCTCAACTGCGGCTTCTTGCTTCATCCGCTGCAATGCACTAATTTCCCTTATTGCCGCTAATTTATCGGATTCTTTTTCGCACCTCTCCGCAATGGCTACGAGTTTCCCAATAATAGAATCCTTGTTTAAATACTCCTTAACTACGTCGGGGGCTGTCTCTACCTCAACGTTGCTGTTGTCCTCTTTCCTCGGCCTGCCTCTACGCTTTGCCGGTTGTGTGTCTGAATCGGTGGTTGTCGCTCTCTCTGCGTCGAATTGGTTGATTAACCGTTTAAGCCCTGGCCGTTGTCCTATATAGTTGCTTGCTTTGGTTGATATTGCCGCGTTGGTTGATGCTGTAGGGTGATATATTGCCGCAAAAGATTCAGCGACTGACGCGCCCGCCGTTGACAACATAGCAAATAACACATCTTTCGGATCTACACCGTGAATGCGCGCCAACTCAGAAACCTTCTTTGAAAACTGCATATTTTAACAATAGTTAATTAACATTTAAATAATGATTTATGCTTTGGCTCTCTCCGGTGCTCTGTGTTGCAAAGATAGCAAAAATATATCTTTACTCAAAGCAAGACCGGAGAAAGACGCTTGATGCGGCTGTATTCGTGTTGTGTGCTGGTGTGGTTCTGTCTGTGTTGAAAAAGTGTTAAAATTGCTGATTTAAGTATCTGAGAAATAATTACTTAGATGTTGCATAAGTCAGATATTTTTTGTAACTTTGTAATGCGGTTAAAGCACTGATCGCCCGGATGAACGAAAGCCCCGGCCGTTCATCTTCGCAGACTTGACCGGGGCAATAAGTAAAAAAACAGTACAAAGATAATGAAAACTTTCCAGACAATCAAAGAGGCTGCAAGCTTCATCAGCAGCCACGCAAACACCGGAAACGAAATCACCCTTAACGACTGCCTTTGCTTTGGCATGGGTGTTTACGCTTACACTCGTGAATGTATCGCCGCCGGTCTTACTGTAAGCTCCGAGAAACGCACATTTCACCACCTCAACGAAAGCGAGTTATTAACGCTTCTCGCATGGCTTCAGGACAACGACGGGTATTTAATTGCCGCTTAACATACAGATATAAAAAACGCCCTCAACAACAGAGAGCAACCAGGAATCCGAAACGGGTAAAAGGGAGTAGGAAATCACCCGGCAAATCTTTGTAATATGTCCTGCAAGATTATTATTAAGATTTGGAAAATCCGCTTTACGATTGAAGTAAGCGTGTAATTCCAAAGGGTTGCAAAGCATTAAAGAGGCTTAACGCCCGCCCTTTGCCGGGTTTTCACTACTGGTTGCAAAAGTAGTGAATAAATCGCAAACTACAAAATACAAATCACGATGAAATCAAATAACACCATATCCGGAACCATGAACACAAACAAAGTAAAGACAATGCAGGAAATAGAAAATCAGGCTTACCGATTGAGCGAACGCAACTGGAGCCGCCGTAATGTGTGGGAGTCTTCCGAGGCTTCAAGAGCGGCAAAAAACAACCGAGATAAGCTAATTGATAAGGCTTATTTAAATGCAGCTGCAAAGCATTTGACAGCAAAAGCCCGGATAATCAACGAATTTTTATTTGTCCGCCCGATACATGAGGCTTTCTGTGTGGCACTCGAATACAGTTCTCCAGCCGTGGGAATGTCGTTAAAAGTCGCTTCTCCATTCTGTGTTGAAGAATTATTAAACAACCCCGAACAAGTATTAGAAAAGCTCAACGCATGAAACGCACCATTAAAGCCACGGCGGCGATAATCGGCATAGTTGCCGCCGTGGTGATCTTTAATTACATTCTTAAGGCCGTCGGCTGTCTTATGATCCATATTTCCGAAACCTATAACGTACCACTCTAAAACAAACAACTATGCACGACTATAATGTAATATTCGACTATCCTGCGAGCGGTGATTATCTGGCCAACTTCACAGTATCCGCAAACAACCTCAAAAAAGCTAAACAGCGTGCGCAATTCAACAAACGAATGTATTGTCGATATGACAAGCCCGCGAATATCCCGGCTAACCGGATCCGCGTAATCGTTAAAAGGATCTGGAATTAATATTAACCTCTCTCTCCGTTCCGGTTGTCGTTGGTTGAGTCGCGGCGGCAATCACCAAGTTAGCTAACTAAAAATGACCGGGGATTTTGTTGCAATGTCTTTTGTAGCCGGTCAGCCCTCCGGGGTGAAATTGAAAACGACGGCCGAAGCATAACCGGAAGGATATGCAAGACTCCGCCAAGCGCAAAGCGGCAATTTGCGCCCTCTCTCCCCGCGCTTGTATCGGCGCGTAATAAATAGATCTGTCGAGGTAGTGACAATAAAACCCCGCCAATAATGACTGCTGACCGGGCGCAAACGGTCAAGTCCTCCGGCTTCCATCCCGTTATTATGGACCTTCGGCAATAGGTTAATTGCTCCAGGCGTTCAGGCTCCACGGGTGCACACGTGGGACCGGGGCAAATGGGACGTTTGCGGCGGTTTGCGCCGTCACATACGACCAAGTTTAACCAATAATATTACAACCATGCAGACAATAAAAATAACTCTACCGGCGGCCACGGCTGCAACTGACACAATTCGCTATCAGATCGACGGCACAACCATAGCGACAGTTAGCCCTGATATGTTCAACAAGGGCAAATATTGCGGTAATTTCGGCGCGTTCGGATGCTGTAACAATGTATCTGCGCCCGATGCTTGCGAATTTGTTGGCACCGTAATAGAAAGCCATTTCGCCGCCTTTGGTCTCAATGTGGAATTTGTCAACGCATAAAACAAACGATTATGATCTATAAAGAGCAAATAACAAAGACAGTCGCAGCCATCACAGAACACACTGAATGTTGTTGGGCTAAAACATGGCTTGTTAACGGCGTTGAACGCCTGCAGGCATATAAAGGCTTTTTCTATGCGAGCAAGCCGATATATAGCCTTATTTCATCTTGCGGCGATAGGATGGAAATAAGCGCGGAAGACTTCAACAACCGACTAAACGCGATACTAAACGCATAACCCAATTTCCTGGCATGGTGTTAACGTGTGTTCGATTCACACGCCGGGAGCTAATAACTAATAAAAGTAAAAATATGTACACGCCAATGACACAAAAGGAGTTTAAACAGCTCCGCAAACTTGCAAATCAAGCAAAGAAACAAGTAAAGCAAATTGATGAATGCGGCGAATTTGCCACAACACAAGAATATTACAGTCTTCGGGAACTTCAAGAGACAGCAACAAGCATGCTCAATCTTGTAAACTCAATGCTTTACAGATAAGCCGACAGAAACGAAATAAACAAGCAACAAAAGATATGGAAACAACCACAACAAAGACAGTAACACGCGGAATCTATAACCGCGTTCCGACTGGCCGTTATATTGGCGGTGTCGAGCAAATAAGCACCGTTAAAACAGGCGAGCAAACAACGCATTACGCATTTACTGCGCACGCTGACAGCATCGAGATAAACGGCGTAAAATACCGCGTCGAGGATTGCAGCGAGTTTGCAATCAAGATACAGCGCACGAAAATTAAAGCGCATGACGGCGCAAAGGGGCTAATCAAATTGTTCCTATCTGACAATTTGGACGGATGGGAGCTTAAAATAATAGAGAATTGCAAACCGATGAATTAACCCGCCCCACGGCACAACGACAGAAAACAATGGAAAGTACATTTTACCTCAAAGCAACCGACAGGCAGGCGCAAACGTTATTTGATTCAACACTTGCAACGGTCAAACTCATGGAGTTTATGGGCGATAAGGAACAATATCCCGAAATGGATATGAATAGCGACGTAATACACAAATGGAAGGTTACACTACGCCACCGCGACGAAATAGGCGAGATTAAGGGTTCAAAAACCTTTCAGCGAGTAATGCAACTAATCAGCCACTAACAACGGAAAGACGATGAGAACAAAGACACCTAACAACAAATAAAATCATACGAATATGGAAACTATTATCAACAAACTTCCCGAAGATATAAACTACATGTTTTACATCAAGCCTAAAGGCGCAAAGCGATTCAGTACCTACAATCCCGGCAAAGGCACAATGGGAACGGGACGCGTATTTACAGAACTTTACCGCAAAGAACATCTTTCGGCTGTCTGCAAATGGATCGCCGAGGACAATAGCGGAGACTTCGCATATCAACTCCGTAGCGGGGACGGTAAGAAAATATATTGGGAACACAACCCAATAGCCACACGAGCCGTAGAAACGCTCCGAATTTCTACAGAAATAGCCAAGACGGTAAATGTATCGGCAGAGGGCGAGAAAGAGGCAGAGAGGGCAGAAATGCGACCCCGCGAGGAAGTAATTGCCTACCTCGACAAAATGCACGGCGTCGAGTATGACGCGGGCGAAGTTGTATATCTGAAAGACGGATATGTTGCCGAGGATCACACCGACGAAAACGAGTGGTGCATTTACCGCAACGAGGATTCAGATGAATGTGTTGAGACCGTCAGAATCGCTCCGCAATCGCCCGAAACTCCGCAGACGGTGAATATGCCGCCGAACTTTGCGAACTCGCTCAGACGGCGTAAAAACGCCTATTAATAGATCTCACCGAAATTCAAAATATTTTAGTAACTTAGCAGACACTTAAAAAAATACGACTATGTTAGGCATATATATATGGGCACTGCTCATTGTCTTTATCTCAATAGCTACTACAGGATGGGAAGTGATCCTGTTTCCCATAATCGGATTTGTAATATGGATATTAATCTCAATTGTTATAGACAGCTGGAAAGAAAAGATAGGTATCTGGAAAGAAAAGCGAAGTTCCCAAAAAGAGCAAATTGATCGAGAAAAGGCCATTGACGAATGGGAACGCATATGGAACCGCAAACATCCGACAAGAAAATAATTTATAAATCGAATAACATGGGACTGATAAGTAGATTATTTAAACGCAGCCACAACGAAGAGGAGAAGATTTATAACGAATCTACGGAAAGTGTTGAAAGAGAGGATATGCGGGCTGTGACACTAAAAGAAGGTTTTCTGTCGAAATACCCAAAGTATGAGAATATTCTCCGCATGTTTGAAGCCGCGAATCTCTGTGAAGCCACATGGGAGAATATAACTAAAGTCCGGTTGCAGAAGTTTGTGGACTACATGAACGAAAGACTGTCACCCAATAGTGTAAACCAGTACGCCACTAAGTTAAAAGCCGTTCTTAACCTTTATTCCGACGAAGTGAGTTTGCCACGAGGCTTCGCAAAGGTGCTGACACCACGTAAATGCGCTGTCCAAAATGTATATCTGACAGAAGAGGAGATCCAGAAGATCGTGGATTATATGCCGCGCAACAATAGAGAAGCACTCGTGCAGGCGCAATTCATAATCGGAGCAAAAACACTTGCCAGACATTCCGATTTCGTCCACTTTGATGAAAGCAATATCATAGGAGACAATATTGTGTATGTATCCCAAAAGACAAAAATTCAGTCGAACATTCCTGTATCATCTACATTACTGAAATTTCTTAAGAGCCAAAAGGAAATTCTTGCAAAAGGGGTCAGTGTGTCAGATGATTCATTCAACGACATTATACGTCGCATATGTCAGAGGTGCGGCATTAACGAACCTCTGAAGCTTTATCAGCGCGGGAAAGCGGGAATCAAGCCGAAATATGAATATGTCTCAAGTCATACAGCAAGAAGATCCGGCGTAACAAATCTGTACCTTCGAGGATTGGACATCATGACAATTGCAAAGATTGCCGGACATACGTCAACAAACACAACAATGGGATATATTTGTTGCGGTATCCGTGAACTTCCGCAAAAAGCAAAGGAATATTTCACAGGATTCTAAATATTTCAAATTAATTCTTATCTTTGCACAAACTTATTTGATATGGTGACTAAATTATTCAAGACAAAAAAACTCGCTGAAGAATACATCAGCGAGAATTATCCCGGATCACATACAGAACCACGCGGCCTTTCCGACACATCCGATTGGGAAGACGTAGACATGCCTAACCTCCAATGGTCAGGCGAGACACCCGGATTGTCAGTTCTTGATAAAGACTCAAACGAGATTGACCGTGTGGCATGGTGGGAAGAGGGAGATGACAAATATGAGCTGTTTGTCGGTGACAACAACCCCATAACTTTTGATAACAGCTATGATGCACGCGAGGCATATGCGGATGCTGTAGAGGATGAAAAATATGAGGATGAACCCCGTGAGGTTAGATTATTCTGCAACGGCGAGAACATAACCGAATAAAGCAGGAGGCGCAAAGCCTTAGCCTTACACCTCTGTTTCTACTTATGGCAGATCAAAAAGGAAGATCATCGCCACCCGCCGGAGCAGCCGAAGCCGCATGTTGCCCCTGATACCCTGTCACACCCATTGAGTCAAGCGTAGGAGTTGCTGACTGAGGTTGTGCGGACTGTGATTTAGGTGTGGCTTTCCAGCATGAAGCCTGTAAGAAATAACGGCCATTCCATTCCCGCGCTTCAAAATCGATCTCAAGATCATATTCCTGACCTTGCTGAATATTAAGTTTATCGATATTGTCATTCATCATCTGGAAGACTATCGACTTAGGGTATTGACCGTGCTGATATTCGACTACAGCTTCTTTCTTCCGCCACTGTTTGCCCGATTTTGACACTCCGCCCGTCTCGGGCAATACGGCGGTGATCGTCCCTGTTATGGTCATATTGAAACTTTTTGTTTGTCTGATTTTACAATATGCAAATATAGCTATTTTATCGTAAATAGCCATAAGCTTCTTTGTGCGAATAAGAGAATAACCGAACATATCACTTCATATAAATAGGAATAGCGAAACAACAGCATGATAAATGCTGAGGTAATTGTGTACCTTCTTCGATAGAGTGAAATCCGCAATTGTCATCGCACTGCGGACATGGGTAGGAACTCCCGCGTTGAACAATCCATCCAATCGCGCCATCAGCTTCTGTCTTTAACTCCCAATGCCGCATCCACGCGCTTTCTATCCCGTATTTGGTTAATCCCGATAGTGCCGTAAACATAGAGTTTGTACGCCCTCTTCCATACGTCAAAGGAGAGCTGATACCATCCTCAAGAAGCTGATTGGCATAAGGATGTTTCAGATTCTCGCCGATCGACTTTACAAGCATCTTTTTCGTGACACCAAGAAAAAGACCCGCGCCAACAAGGAGCATCAATTCATCACGGTATTTTCCGCAGTAATCCTCCAGCCGTTCCGCAAAAGTCATTCCGTGATTTTCGCCGAGTATGAACGACAAGATCTGATCGCGGGTTTCCTCATGGTCAGCGATTGCAAGAGTAAGGAAATAGTCATCTACCGTCTCACGAAGCCATTGCACCACCTCTTCAATTCGCATCCGTACGGATGGAGGCAAATTTTCATAGGAGCCGACCGGTGGATGTATTTTTGCAGAGTAAACAATCTCGACAATCCTCTCTGCCGCCTCCTTCATGACAATTTCAAGATTATAAGTCATGGAGTATTCTGCGTCGAGCCTCTGACGCAGATATTCCTTTGCCGCCTCTATGTCGGCTTCACGCGGTCTTTGCATTGCCTGTTGATGAATTCGAATTTGTCTGTTTTGTCTTTAGAGAATAAAGCAGATCTGCCTGTTGTTGCTCCTTCTGCTCTTTGACAAGTCGCTCCCACTCCCCTACAGATGTATATTCCGGTGCGCGTTCGGAAGCGGTCTGTTTGGATACAAATCCGTTCTGCACGCCAATTGCCAAATCCTGCATAATTGCCGATTCATTGATGTGGATGTAGGGCTTAATCCAATATTTAAGAGGTAGAGCCGCAAAATCAAGAGTCTTGCCGGTTTCAAGGCCATAGCCAAAGGAAAAAATCTTTACCATCTAATTAAGGAACGCCTGCCAGTCTGCCGCATCCCACATCGCTTTTTCGTAAGCAGGAGAATAAAGGAGTTTGATTGCGACACCTGGCAAGTCTCCGCTATGGACCGCAGGAGGTATCACGGCAAACGACTGCTCATAAATCAGCTTGTAGAGCGTGTCGAGCTGTTTCTGATAGCTTTCCGATGCCGATTCTGCCTGCAAAGTAGAAACTTTATCATCCGGGCCCATCGAGATTGTACGTATAGTGCCGTTAATGTCGTGCTGAAAATCGTAATTCTCCCCCTCGCCTTGAAATATCAGAGTGGGCACACCAAATGCCTGGTTGTTCTGAGCCATCTGTGAAAATGACATATCGTAGGAGTCGCAACTATCCTGTGAAGGCAACCAGCATGGACCATCGTCATTACGCTTATACGCGACGGGGATAAACGGGAATCCATGCGGTTTGCGCGAAACTACAGTATAGCCCGATGCTCCGAGCGCGCCCAGTATCCGCTCCCAAGTACTTTTGTAATTCTCTCCAGTCTTTTTAAGGCGGGTAAGATAGGTGTTATCCCACACCTCCAGCCACTCGACAATTACATCTCCATTTTCGTCATAATCGTAGAACGATCGGGCAAAGAGTTTGAGCCGTCCCCGGTTATCATAATGCGGATAGAGGGTGGATCCGGTCTTGAACGAATATGTCTGCCATCCAAACACCTCATTCTCAATAAACCCGACACATGCACAATCGGCTGTTATTTTTTCCGATTTCACGGATTCAAAAAATTGGATCTCGCTGTCTTTCTCCAGCCATCCCTGTCTGAAAATATTGTATATGTCGCGTTGTTCCTCTGTGGGTTTAGCCGTATTCATCTCAAACTGAATATCATTGCCTGTGGCGTGGATAGTCTGTTTAAGGGCGATAATCTGTTGAAACGCGAAAGCATACCGTGGGACACATTCCCGATACACTCTGCGCACAGTCTTGCCTGTGTCATTGCCGTGCTCGTCATATATCGGCTCCTGCTGTTCGCGGAATATGTCGGGGTATACAGTCGGGTCGTTAATAATGTGTCCCGACGGATAATATTGCCGAAGCATGTCCGCCTGCGTCATGATGTCGGATTTCAATGCGTCAACAGGCATGGTAGGCTCATTCTCGGCGATAAAACTCCCGTGGCTGTAGTACCCCTCGGGGCGAACAAGCCTCCACGGACGACGTGTCTTGATGTCTCTTGGTTTCATGTTATCTGTGTTTCATCGGGTTTACATATTTCATCAGGCGCGGTTTGGTGTGCCTGCGTTTTTTTATGTCAAAAATCTTTCTGTAGATCAGCCCCTCGATATGGTCGGGAGAATGACCGACAATCTGTTTCATAACCTTTTTCTGAATGATGGCCCAGCCTTTGTCTTCTTTGGAATCGTCGCGGCGGATGGCCTTGCGCTCGACATTGAGAATTTCGCGCAATGTCTGCTTTCCGATTTTACGGTCAAGGAGAGCCGGATTAATAGAAATGCGACTTTCTATAAGATCCATAGCGAAAAGATATGCGGCCTGACTTTTAAGATTTACATAAAGATGTTTAGCTCCCTCCTCGACGGCTTCCATGTTGTTGAAGGGCATAGCTTTGGGAAAGAAACCTTTGAATGTCTGACCTACGCCGTTAAGGTCATATGTGAAATTTTCCTCTCTCACTCCCCATTCGGCTAATTTTGCCCTGACAATCTCGACCGTCCGGGAAGCATCCTCATGACATACATAAATATCCTGTATATGATTACCCACCCACAGCCACATTACAAGATTGTCACCTCCGTCAAATGCCACGTCACATGAAACGCGTTTCACATTGTCGCCGAACTGAAAGGCGTTTTTATAGAAAGCATCCATGTGTGCCCATTTTATAAGATCGTCTCCGGCGGACTTAAAACGCCAATTGCCTTTAAGATCTCGCTGTCGTTGCTCCTCGCTCTGACCGGCGAGTTTTGCCTTATATTTCGGGTCTGACTCCATCAGGGCAAGGTTGTCGTCAAGTTCCGCGCGGATGAATGTTGCGGAAAGTATGTAATCGTGCCAATCCTCGCCCTCTGACATTACATCATCGATAATGTCTTTAGCTTGCTCATATACCGCCTCCGGTGTATCTCCCCAAATTATATCGCCCACATCCTCGCCATTCATGAAACAGTAGCGAAGAACACCGTCGCGCTCTTTTATAGGCAATCCATCTTCTCCAATCCACCAGTCTATAAACTTCGCTACCCACGAATCCGGATCCGGGTTACAAGTACCGATAAGCTGACTCTTCATGTGGAAGGCATTTCGGTTATTAGTCTGTAGATACTTGAATTTTGGGAAATCGATCTGTGTTATTTCATCTATGCCTATGCGATTATATTCGCGGCCCTGTAATCGGTCTTGAAATGCTTTTAGCGCTCCGGCATGATAGCTGAAATATAGCGCGCCACCCGCCTTGAACTTCCAATACATCAAGTCCTGCGAGCGGTTATAGGTACCGAAATCATTAAACAGACGCTCAGACTTGCTTACAATGTTAGTAAGGTCGTCTCGCTCCTTGCGGACAATAAGTGCGCATTGATTAGGATTGTAAATGTCATAAAGTATCGACATAAGAAGCATCCACGACTTTCCGCCACCTCGGTTTCCTCCCGCTATGACAATATCCGCATCCGATGCAAGAGCATTTTCCTGCCCTCCTTTTTGTGCTATCATATTCCGGGAGTCCTTCTGCTCACGCAACGACACAACATCCTCATAAGGCACAACTCTGCGCCCGTCAAGGAATGTCATTATGTCTGTGCCTTTTGTCATAAAAAGAAAAGCCGGAAGTCCGCTGTGAAGCAGAAGTCCGGCTTTATAAAGCTCTATTATTTGTATTCAAATGCAAATTTAATCTATTTTATAGAAAATAACACACTTTTCTTGTTAAAATATTTTGTTTTATTGGAAAATAGAATTAATTTTGCGATTAACAATAAGTAACCATGACTATTATAGCGAAAGTAGATACAGACCAGGACTTCAAGGAGGAAAGTGAAGGGCTCGCAATATGTCCTATCTGCAAACAAAAGCTCTTTGAGGTTAAAAGCCTGCATACGAATGGACTTATTCGCACGAAGTGTCGCAGATGCAGAAAATACATACGTGTAGGAGTTATAGGTGAAAAAGATTGATTTTAGGACATAGCGCGGTGGAGCAGCGGTAGCTCGTTTGCCTCATGAGCAAAAGGACGGCGGTTCGAATCCGTCCCGCGCCACAAATACATAAACTCCACAAGGAGAAGAAGGCCAAGAGCCTCGATGACGAACAGTAATGTTCCGATTCGAGGCTCTTTTTTTTATTCAACTATCTGAAAAACAAATGGAAAAAGAGACACTTTTATCCACTCTTACTGAGAAACTTGGGGAGACACCCCTTTCTCCGAGAACAATCGGCGCATACGTTGACCAAAACCTTCCCGCAGAAGGAACTGAACCGGACGATGCTTATTGGGAACGCCACACGTCGGTCCTGAAATCAATGGGAGGCAACTACCGCGCCGATTTAGCCGCAGGGATTGAGGACTTCAAGAGAACCTATAAGCCTCAATCCTCTACAACCGAACACGCTGACAAGGGCGGAGACCCCGACCTCTTGAAGCGTATCGAACAGCTTGAACAGCAGAATGCCGCCAATGCGAAAAACGCATCTATAGCCGCTTTGCGCTCCGAAGTGACCGCAAAGGGAAAGTCGCTGAAAGTCGCGAATGAAGCGATTTGGGCCGATGCCGTGGAAGCTGTACGGGTCAACGACAACGACTCCGCCGAAGATGTCACCGCCAATGCCAAGAAACTCTATGAACAGAAACTTCGCCGCTACATGGGCGAAGGAGCAGCCCCCTATGGAAGTTCCGGCAGACCAGGCGCAAGCAAAGAGGTGGAAAAAGAGGCAGCAGACCGCAGGGAGCGATTCAAGGAGAAGATGCGCCGTAGCGGCAAACTGCCTAAGAAAGAGAATCAGTAACAATTAAAATCCAAACAAACGATGCCTAAAATTAACGGAACTTTCAACACAATCGGCACGTACAGAGCCGAGTTCGGAGGCAATTTTGTCGTTTGGGTGCGCGTAGACCGCGTCGAGCATTTCGGTGGAAATCTTGATGTGTCGCAGTACCAACCTGGGGATGTAATTCCCGCAGGCTCTATGGCTATTTTCGACCAGCAGGCAAACACTGTCGAGATAGTCAAGGCTTCCGATACAGCCGACAAGCTCAAAAAAGTCAACGGACTTATCTACAACGACATCTGCATCCCCTCCAATCCTGTGCTCGCTTCTGGCGCAATCGTGACCTCCGGCAAAATCTACGCGGATCGTGCCGGAGTTGACGGTATCCCTCTTGTCGTGGAAAACAACGGCAAACTTCCTATGATCTCATTCATGCGCGAAGGTGCGGAATATGCCGCAGATGCAACCACCGAACCCTAAACAGAATTACTATGTACGCAAGAACCAAAGAATTTTACGATGTCGTAGCCAATGGACTCGCGTCTATGGGCTATACGGGTGACGAGGCTCTTAGCCGTTGGGTAAATGATATGTTCGCCGAGAAATACAATGCCGAGCGGACTTTCGAGCAGATGGGTTTCCCGCTGAATCCCGAAATCAAGATTAACCCGACATACGCCCAGATTGAGGCAACGATCCGCCCCTATACTATGGCTGCATACGTTGACGAGGATTCGGACGGTCCCACCAAATCAACGGACGGCATGGTGTATCAGATGGGCGGAATCCCCATCTTCAAGCACGAACTTGTCCTCAACCGCAAGATGATTCGCGAAAAGACTCTCATTGCGCAGGAGACCGGCGTATATCCCGGCAACACCGACGAACTTGTAATGGAGCTTCTTTTCAACAATGTAGACTCGCTTCTCGGCGGCAACTACAATACTTTCCGTTATCAGCGAAATCAGATTGTGTCGAACTTCGGCAAGCTCGTGATCGATAAGAAAAACAATCCGTTCGGCATTGCCATCGAGCTTGACTTCGGTGTTCCCGACAAGAACATCATGGAAAGCAAGTGGTACAAACGTGCCGCAAACGGAACAATCACACAGAACACCACTGTAGGAAAGTCCATCATACCTATTGAGGTCATGCAGGATGTGCAGACCAATGCCGAAGAAGTTGACGCCGCCGGCCCGGGACACTGGGAGTGCTCCAAAAAGACTTGGCGCGCAATCGTCAAGCTCGACTACTTCCGTATCGGTTATGTCCTCTCCAATCGTCCCGACATTACAGATGCCGCTCAACAGCTCGCATTCGGCAAAACCATCCCCGATGCGAAAATCAAGGCGTATATCGAGGAAGCCATAGGCACAACCATCCGTGTCATTGATGACAAAGCATTCATCGAGAAGTTCAATCCTACGACCCGTAAGATTGACACGACCGAAGTTGTATCGTTCAACGATGACGTACTGGTATATGTGCCCGACGGTGCGATAGGCGACGCTCAGTTCGGCAAGATACAGGTGATGCAGACACCTGGTGCCCGTGTCGCTTGGTACGACGGTGGCCGCACCCTGCTCCGTCAGGTATTTAATGACGAAAACATGGTGCAGGTTATCAAATCCGAGGTTATGGGCTTGTGCGTGCCTCAGAAAACCCGTCACATGTACTACCTCAAAATCCAAGGTTGATAACCGATGAGCGAGATTGATTCCTGCAACTGCCCCGAGTTCATCGGATCCGACACGATAGGTCAGCATCTATCCGAAATATCTCCCCTTCTGACAGAGGGGGATATTCGGGTGGTGCTCCGGAAACGCAAGCTCGCATACAATACCCCATACGACGATCTGACTGAAAGGGAGATTGAGCTGGCCGAGGCAGAAGCCTACTACAAGTTGTGCGACCAGCCCGTAGGAGGCGCGACCAGCAAAGAGGTTGACGGCTCATGGAGTAGTACTTCCGGAGGCTGGACCGTAAGCGGAGAAAATCTCCGCAGATGGTATGAGAAATATGTCGAGCTACGCGAGAAATGGGGCGAAAAGGTGCTACGGAAATCAACAATCAAAGTCCACGCAAGAGGCATGAGAGTATGGCGCAGAAGATAAACAATCCCCGTTTTCCGCATCAGTGTGTGATATACCGCAAAGAAGGAGCCACAAGCTTCGGAGGCGGTACGCTCAAGGAGATATACAAAGGTGTATGCCGTAAAAGCAGCTCTACCAATATCCGCACATTCAACACCGGAAGCAATACGACCGGAAAAGTTGACATTGCAGACTATCGCGTGAGTATGCCGGGTATCGTAAAGGGAATCCAAAAAGGAGACTTCATAGACGTTACCGACATTATCGGCACTGAAAAAGGAATGCGAATTGTCATGATCGACGCTACGCAGCTCATGGGCGGCGGTACAGCGGTATTGTGTAACACTTCAAGCAACTAAAGTCATGAGCAACGCGGCCGCATTACAGAAAGGAACAGCAAAAGCCAAGAAACTGATTGAGGACCATATCGTCAATCAGACTCTTATCCCGATGGCGAATGATATGCTTGACTATGTGGTGAAGAAGCGAATTGCAGACGGCCACAACATGACAGGCAATACTATCAACTCATATGTCGTCGGGGTGTTTGTCAAGGGTAAATTAGCCTATATGCGCGGTTCATGGGAGAGTATACCAAAACCGCTCACGCATAAGGTCTACCGTTATCAGCCGGGCAGACAGAGATGGGATGGAGAGATTCAACATTCTATGTTTCCGACAAAAGGAACTGCACCACACAATGGTTCAACCGAGCCGGAACGCGCGATAGCCTTCATTCAGTCATATCGAGCCAATCCGAACGGCTGGACGGTGGTAATCGCGAACGGCGTTGAATATGCCACTTATGAGGAAAATGTCTATAACGCCGACACTATGACCGGCTCTGTGGATTACTTCAAGGCGTATCATTCTCAGTTCTTTAAACCAATACCTGCCTAACCATGAGTGCTATCGTCTACCCCCGCATGAACGTGTTGCAGTCGCTCTATGATCTGACAGCCGACATCACGCCGAACCGCTTCATCACGACGCGTCCCAATGCCGTGGGCGAACAGATGGAGGAATTTCTGCTGATACGGCTCTCTCAGCGCATAACTCAGCCGGGAGACACCTATCAGCTCACGACGGGGCAGATTACGGTTTTCGCACACGACGTTCAGGGGGGCTTGGAAAACAGCGTCATTCTCGAACTTATGCAGGATGCCGTCTGCTCACTCTTTCCGATCCGCTCTGACTTCTATCTCGCTACTCGCCCCGTTCTTCTTCCCGGAGGTTCCGACGGTGCAGGATTTCACTCGCTCATCATTCAGTTCAACATCCGAATCCATAAGGATTTTAACATTCATCCAACAGAAAAATTCACTCTCTAAACTCGATAAATCAT
>ERZ860264.1545-NODE-1545-length-15368-cov-2.748580_pt1 | contig 15368 bp, 19 predicted proteins | sample MGYA00509980_ERZ860264 | MGnify/ENA primary metagenome ERZ860264 (study PRJEB30046, sample SAMN00715212) | human gut metagenome | study: EMG produced TPA metagenomics assembly of the A metagenome-wide association study of gut microbiota in type 2... | reverse complement strand
TAAATCCGGTTCCGGGCCTATCCACCCGGTGCCATAAAAAACAATCAAGTATGAAAAAGATTTTTTTAGCACTCGCTTTGGTTGGGTGCATCTTTACAGCCAACGCACAGGAAACCGAAAGCGTTACATTTTCCTCAAAGGGCGACTACTTCGACGGGCTGACCCGTCCGCTCACTTTCAACCGCATGATACCGCCCTACGCGCTGGAGGTTACGTTCTCCAAGACGGTGCATATCATTTTCCCGGCAGCCATCCGCTATGTGGATTTAGGCTCGGCAGATCTGCTGGCGGCGAAAGCCGACGGCACGGAAAACGTACTGAGGGTGAAAGCCGCCCTGCGGGATTTCAGCCGCGAGAGCAATCTGGCGGTCATCACCGAAGACGGTGCCTACTACACCTTTAATGTTCGCTATGCCGATGAACCCCGCAAGCTGTCTATCGAGATGACCGATTTTCTGCACGATGGTGAAGCTGTGAACCGCCCGAACAACGCGATGGAAATATATATGAAAGAACTCGGGCAGGAATCGCCCCTGCTGGTGAAACTGATTATGAGGTCGATTTATAAGAACAACAAACGGGAGATTAAGCATATTGGCTGCAAACGTTTCGGCATCCAGCACCTCTTAAAAGGCATTTACTCGCATAACGAGTTGCTCTATTTCCATACAGAATTGAAAAACTCGTCCAACGTGCCTTTCGACGTAGATCATATCACCTTTAAAATCGTGGATAAAAAGGTAGCCAAGCGCACCGCCATTCAGGAACAGGTAATCTGGCCGATCCGGGCACATAATTACATGATGATCGTGGGCGGCAAAAAGAGTGAACGCACGGTGTTCACCCTGCCCAAGTTCACGATACCGGACGATAAGCACCTGGTTGTGGAACTGTACGAAAAAGAAGGCGGGCGACACCAAACCTTTACGGTAGAAAACGCCGACCTGGTTCGTGCCAAAGTGATTAACGAACTAAAAGCGAGATAACAATGAGAAGGGCAGTATTATTTATAGCGGCGGCGTTGTGCTTTGTCTTGGCGGACAAGGCGCACGCCCAGCGTGCCCTGCCGGGGATGCGGGGACTGGAAATACGTGGCGGTATGGTGGATGGTTTTCACTCGTCCGGCAGCCGTAACGAATTGGGTTATTACTTCGGTGCCGGTATGGCGACCTACACGAAGAACGCCAATAAATGGGTGTTCGGCGCGGAGTACCTGAACCGGTATTATCCCTATAAGGATGGGCGCATCCCTGTGGTACAGTTTACAGGGGAAGGAGGCTACTACTATAAGTTTATGGCCGACGGCTCCAAAACCTTTTTCTTCTATCTGGGCGCTTCGGCGATGGCCGGATATGAAACGGTGAATTGGGGCGACAATCTATTGTATGACGGCTCTACGATACAGAATAAAGATAAGTTCCTGTACGGCGGAGCAATCACGCTTCAGGTCGATGTCTATCTGACCGATAAAGTGATCCTCTTACTGACGGGGCGGGAACGTATCCTATGGGGTACGACTACCGGCCATTTTCATACACAGTTCGGTATCGGGCTGAAATTTATGATACATTAAAAACAACTTTGCAATGAAAAAGATAGGTTTTAAAAAGATACTTGCACTGACGGCGTGGCTGGCGGCCATCATCCTGATGTTCGTTGCCTGTTCCGAAGACCTGGATGTAAAACAGGCATATACATTCGACCTGGAAACGATGCCGGTACAGAAAAAGATTACTGCCGGACAAACGGCGGAAATCCGCTGTACGCTGGTGCGGGAGGGGCAGTACAGCGATGTGAAATTCACAATCCGCTATTTTCAGCCCGACGGCAATGGGGAGCTTCGCATGGACGACGGGATGCTTTTTACCCCGAATGACCGCTATCCGCTCGACAGGACGGAGTTCAGGCTGTATTACACCTCGCTCGGTACGGATCAACAGACGATAGATGTCTATATTGAGGATAGCTTCGGGCAAGTAGCAAAAAAGACGTTCAGCTGGCAGAATGACAGCGGGGACGATGATGAAGACGGGGAATAAAACTCACAGCGCAGGCGGGCGTCCGGTATATACCGGATGCCTGCTTCACTGAAAACCTAATTATGAAATTCATCATAATGTCCATCATCGTTTTGATGCACCTGCCCGTATGGGGCCAGCCGGGTAAATCACCCAAGAGGGAACAGGCGGTCGAGCAATGCACGGAAACTGTTTACACGATAACAGGGTTTAAGCGGATAGCGGATTCGCTACAAATGTCCGTCGGAGAATTATCGGACTATCCCGTTATTTTTCCGGTGAAGAAACCGGTAATCTCATCGGGTTTCGGGATACGTAAACATCCTGTTTACAAGGTACGGATGTTCCACACGGGGATTGATATTACCCAAGTGAAAGGTACTCCGGTATATGCCACGGGGAACGGCGTCGTAACCCGGAAGGGGTATAATACAGGGTACGGATATTATATAGAAATCCGGCACGCATGCGGTTTCCGTTCGTTCTATGCCCACCTGAGTAAAACGATGGTAAATACGGGCGATCCGGTAAGTATCATGCAGCAGATTGGCTGTGTAGGCGATACCGGAGTAACAACGGGCAGCCACCTGCATTACGAAGTAAGGAAAGGTAAAGGTTTCCTGAATCCTGCCGGCTGGTGCTGCTGTCTGTTAGAATTGTTAAATAACGACTTATAAAAATCAACGTGAAATTCCTTGCAACCTATTTTCAACCGGGAGAGGAAATAATATACAGGGCCAGCATCCACTTTCTTCTCTTTTGGGAGCCGTTATGCCTGCTGGCTATCGGCGGGTTTATCCTCTACGGGGTTTCTTCCCCGGTAATGAAATGGCTCGGTATAACCGTGCTGTTCCTGGGATTGGTTTCACTGGTACAACGAATCATTATTAAGATTGATTCCTTGTTCATTGTTACCAATTACCGGGTGATACTAAAAACGGGCGTTATCAGCCGCCGGGTACGGGAGCTGGTACATACAAAGGTGGAGGGGCTTATAGTTACGCAGAGCGTAGCGGGCAGGCTCTTTGGGTACGGCACGTTGCTCGTTACCACCGGAGGCGCAATCAATACTTACCATTTCGTTGCCGATCCGATGCGTTTCAAAATGGAAGTTAATTCCGCGATTGAAGCCTGCCGGAGCAGATAAAATAACAAACATTAATAAGTTAAAGATGAAAACACAAGAAAATAAGAATTTCGATCCTTACCGGATAATAAAACCGGGCGATCTTTATATGATGCTTTCCCCCGAAGGGAAAGTCAAGAGTGTGATGGAGGGTGACATCATGTATGAAAACTTCCATGAGTTCATATACGATGCAGTTTATTATCTCCAAAAAGGAAGGGACGCACCTTACCTGAATGATTTTTTCCTTCATTACCGCTTTAAGGACAGTAGGGATGTTCCATATTGGAAAAGGGGAGATAGTGATGAAGCACATCATCAAAGGGTATTTGATACGATAAAAGATCAGGGCTTGAAACCTCATCAGGCTATACGCTTGTATCCGGCCATGTATTGTTACGAAAACGGGTTAAACCCGTTGTTTCAGGAAAATTCGCAGAAAGAATTGGAAAAACAGCCTGCATACCAGCACGCCGTGTTAAGGTATTCCAATTTCGGGGAAAGGATGGACTACCCAACCTACCACGGGATTGAAACGGATAAAGGGGTGGTTCTGTTCGATGGGACACAGCAGGGTGAAGAGTTGCAACAGAAATATATTGATTTCCATGCTGCCAATTACTTTGATGCCCGGCTGGATATTACACTCCTCAATAAATTGGATGTAATCCCGGATGCGCAGCAGTTGGGCAAAGTGAATCCGGATCTGGGTGCGTTGTATGCCGATGGGCCGGAGCCTTTCGGGATGCTCCCGGCTTCCGCATATTGCGACAGGAACGATTTCAGGGCTGTGTGCGTCAATAATGAATATAACATGGCTCCGGAAAATGAGCAATTTATCCGGTTTGCCGGATTGGATGCCGATATTATTCCACTCCCAACCGATACCTATGATATAAGCGCCCTTTTGTGGTTGTCCGACCCGAAATGCCATGATCCGGAGATTGCAGATGATTTTCCGAATTTCTTTTCCTATCACGACCGTTTCGACCCGCTGGATGAGAGGTTCCGGGATGCACCGGATGAAGCTGGGCGCAATGAGGTGATGAATCAGGTCAGGAAATTGGCAGGGGAGATACTCAAAGAGGATTTTCCGAATATCCGAAAACAGAATACCCCGGCGGATAATAAACTGCAAACAGGGAAAACGGAAAAAGAGGAAATGATGCAAAAGAAAACACCACCGCCTAAAATTTCCACGCCGCCCAAAAAGCAGTTTACGCCACCCCAAAAGAAAGGTGGCCTGAAAATGTAGAGTTGGATGGTACTTGAAATGAAGTATTTTGGTTCAAAATACGCAGACCGGTATAGCCGGATAACACATAGGGTCAGGATTCTATGTAAAAACCGGAATTAATTCCTATCTTTGCAAATGGGTATCGGGTTATAATATCCAATACTCCGGAAGCGGGAAAGAACAGCATATAAGGGGCTTTAGAAAACAGCCAATTGACAAAAGTCCACCCAAGTATGATAGTTCTCTTTTGCCTTATTCGTGTATATGAGCAAAATCATATATCGAAAGGGCGTAAGATTACAGACTATCAGTGGACATGGGCGCTGGCTGTGCCTCTAAAGCCGATATGTCAGTAACTCTTGCGCCCGATTTCGTTTATTGATTTAGAGCTACGAATATGGAAACAACAGAAAAATTATCAGACAACATTTTCGGTGCGCTTACCCGCTCCGAAGTCGCGGAGAAATTGGCTCCGGCCATTCGCTTGCATGGCATTGAGGTGCAGAATGACTGCTTTGTATTTCCCGGTATTTCTCCCACGGTGGGCATATCCGAATCACAGTTGCCGGGGCCGGATGCTCCGGGAGTTATACGTTTTGAGGATATAGCTTCTATCACTCCTTTTAGCGCCCGTATCGAGGTTCTGTTATTTTCGGGAGAACTCTATACTTTTTCCATAACGGATACTGTCAGAACGCATATAAATACCTATAAAAGCGGTGCGACATCTGTTCCTCCTAAACATGAAACGACGGCGAAAGTTATTGCGGATAATATCTGGGATGGGCTGGAGAAAACGCTGTCTTCAGGGAAAGATAAATAAGCAAGTGCCGGTAACTTATTGAAAAACACCTGACAGAATATTTCGTCAGGTGTTTTTTTATGGGTATTTTTGCAGAAAATTATGCAGGCATATGAAACAGTTTATCAGATTAGAATATAGTGATTGTTTTCCAGAAAATCCACAAGAAATATCTAATTACTTACAAGGAATTTCTCGACATGACCTATTACGGCTATGTGCTTTGTTTCTTACTCGAAAAAGCGAGACTGTATATGACTATTTATCAAGTTATTTCACTAAAGAGAATAATGAATACATAAACCAGCTATGGAGAAACTTAGAAAATAGCAAGGATAATATTGATCATTATGCTATTACTAACATAGAAAGTTCTTTACGACTTTATGAATATGTTTTTGACAATATAAATGCAGTTGAGACTACATTGTCAGAGCCTGAAATAGAAATGAATGTATTTAAGGCTTATCTGTTGTTCAATGCACAAATAAATTCAGGGGATAATACAGCAAGTGAAAGCACAAAACATATTCAAGAAGGTAGAGCTAAGGCATTATTGTTAGCTCAAATGTTCCAATACTTTGATATTACAAATTATCGGTTTAGGCAGGAATTATATGTCCAGACAGTGAAAGCCATTTATCTTTATGAGTTTTTATCTTCAAATGAGAAGACACAGTTGTTATATGAAAAATATTTGGAATATTATAACTGTGCTGATTGGCAGGAATTTATGCAGTTTATGACTTCTTTTGCTTATATCTATTGGGGAAGAGATGATGACCAAACATATGTCAATTTGCTTGTTGATCCATCAGATAAGGAGTATGACAAAAAATGTGAGTTTATAGAAAAACTTGTTATAGATGCGGGTATAGAGGATATGGACTTCAGGATATTGCGAAGTCATCCTATTTATAAAGAAAGTAGAGGGAATTATTATTTTGTATATGGATATTTTCTGTTAGAACTACAAAGGGGTATATTTCAAATTAAATGAGTTGAACGCTAAATTACCAAAGAACCAGCAAATAAAGGGATTTCGATCTTTTTATTGTGATTATTTTTCAGAGCAAACCCTCTTGTACAATGTTTTGAAAGATGTATATGGCAAAAAATATATTCAAATGCCAGGCGACTATATAAAAAATGAATTTGGTATTATTGCAGAGCCTGATTACTATATTCGTAACGGAAATAAAATCTTCCTATTTGAATCAAAAGATATACTTATCCCATCAGAAACTAAAGTTTCCAATGATTATGAAAATATTTCGAGCGAACTAAAGAAACGATTATACTATGAAGAAAAAAGGAATGGTGGAATTGATAATAAAGCAGTGCTTCAATTATTAAATAACACGCAAAAGATACTCAGAAAAACTGCGGAATGGGATCAAGGTTATAAAGAAAAAAATATCAGAATATACCCAATTATCATTCTACATGATAATATCTATAATTGTCCGGGTATAAATGATCTGGTGAGGATGTGGTTTGAGGAAGAGTTAGAAAAAATGAGAGAGGAATATGATGTTTCCCGTATAGAAAATATAACTATCATAAATATAGATGTATTTATAGTTTATAAAGACTTACTCCAAAAATCAGAAGGTTCTTTAGACAAGATGATTTCTTCTTATCACAAATATGTGTCCGAGGATATAGCGAAAAAAGCCCGTACACAAGAAGAGGCAATAAAGATGTATAAAGATCGAATAATATCCTTTGAGTATTATCTATCAACGAAGTACTCTCCCGATTACAAAAGAATGTTTATGCAGGTTGCTAAAACCTATATAAAAGAGTAATGATTGAAACGGTATTTGTTTTCATTTCATTTTATTAACTATTACATTCTTGATTATTTTACTATCGAAATAGTCCTTAATTGTAATAAGTTTGTCTGTTGTTATTCCAAGATCATACACAAATCTTTCTTCGATAAGCTCTGGAGCAGGATTAACAATTATTACTTCGGGCATCGTTATTCTTGATGAAAATGCTTTTTTGAAAAGTTCGCTACTTCTCAAATCCGTTTTTGGGAATGAATAACCAATTACAAAAATCTTATCCGCTTCAATGAGTTGTTTTTCCGCCTCATCCCATAGGTTAGTGAATAGATTCCCATAAAAATCATATTTTTTATCTCTTACTGGCGGAATAATCAATGGCATAGAGATTACACCTGAGTCATCAGATACCCCTTCTCTCATAAAAGGATTTTTAGGTCGCATCCTTGTTATTAGAAAACCTTTGGGTGCGGCACGTCCTTCTGTTTGCAAATTAGGAGGATAATATCCGTAAGAAAACGGTTCATATCCATCCATATATCTTCCAGCATAAGTTGAATATGGATTTTGGGTGCTTTCATAAACAAAAAAATTATCAGCACTAAGTGCTTGCATAGGGATTTCTTTTCCATTTTCAAAAGTAACATAGCTGGTTAGCCAGTTGCTTGACCCATGTAGTTTAAGCAATCTCGGCATCTGAATACTTTTGATGTTTGTGTTCATCCATTTATCACGATAAACTCCAAGCGGTTTAACGTAATAACCGGTATCGCAATTCCAGCTCGTAACTTCCATCAAAGCACGATCCATTAAAGTATCCCAGTTGAAAGTGATTATAGCATCGTCATTAGTAACCAATTTAGCTAAGTCCAAATGCGTTTGAGAAATTGGCCCATTTTGAATCTGGTTTATACCTGCAATAAATAAGAAAATAAGTTCATAATAAGCACCTAAGGTTACTTGCTCTTCGACTGACTTATTATTTTTATTGGCTTTTATAATATCATAAGCTTTTATTTGTATTTCTGAGTGCAAGTTCTCAATATCTTCATTAAAATCAAATAAATCAAGATGATCTAACCCATCACGCAAATTGAGATAATATAATAATTTAGTCTTTAATGCCCAAGGGTCAAAATTTATCGGCAACTTTGAATATGTAGAGAAAAAGTCATTTGCGATAGGCATACGTTGTCCCGTTGGGGATGAGTTATACGATTTTGAAGCACCGGCTCCTAATAAAAATACATTTTTCATATCGTGATGATTTTTAGAGCCAAAGATAAGCATAAATGACATGAGATGAATATTGTTACATCTTATTCTTTAGGGCTTTTTGTTACTTTTTCTCCCGCTCAGTTTCTGGCTCATGGAAAAAGTAACGGGCGGAAAAACCGCCCGTCCCGTTATTCGTTTCGTCCACAAAAAACCGGTACATACCATTGGTCGCTGTAATTCTCTCCCAGCAGACTGAAAAATCCGGTCAGTTTGCTGTCTTGGGCGTATTTTTTGGCTTCCAATATGGTCGGAAACTCGCCCAGCTTCCGAAAGCCGATAAATAGTTTATACATGGCTCAAATAGTATTTTCGATAGAAAGAATAGGGGTATTTTTGCGTAGCCATTCCTCAATATGCGCCATATTGTATTCAGAGGTGATTACTGCCATATCGTAGGCAACCAGCGTAAAACGACTGCTTTCATAGCTGTCTATCCATTCTTTCAGATTGACTGCGCCCCAACTCTTATAATCACGGGCAAACATCCTGTCAATTTCAGCTATGCTCTTTGTAAACCTTACCCGCAGGGTTTGGTATCTGTCGTCGATTATTTCAAGGTGGCGGAGTGACCCGAAGTCATCACACAGGCGGGCGAATGCCCAGCCGTCCTTGTAAGATTGGTTTCCCCATTGGTGGGGTTCGTCATAGCGTACCCTTACTTCCGCAGTATGTTCCCCGACCTTAATTTCCTCGATAGTTCCCGTTACCATAAGTCCCGTGAAGATGCACTTGCACCGTTTGCCGATTAATTCTTCGCTGACGTCTTTTGCTTTCATGTCCGTTGATTTTTAGATTAATATTGCTTTTGTCCTGTCCCTGTTTGCCCAAAATGCGCCATTACAGAAATAGGTATAGCCGTTGTACCAATTTGCCCGTCTTTTGATATTAGTGCCTTCCGGCGGTCGAATTTCGATGGAGGTGGTTTCCATGTTATGTCCGATAGTGATTATCAACTCGCAGTTGCGCCATATCTCAAAGTGGGTTCTGAAACCGTGCTTGCCCTCGACAAGCATTACAGCCTCTTTCACGGCATCCTGTACCTCCGAATCACATTCGGGAAGCGGTGTTATTTCCCTGCCCATATATCCGTTATATATAATTTTCATACTGTTAGTTGTTATGGGCGGCTGTCGCCGCCCCGATTTTTAGAGTTCGTTATCCAATAGCCTTTCCTCAATATCATCATAGATGTTGTTAAAACGGTCTTGGTATTCTTCATAAAAAGAGCCGTTTTCGTCACACATATCCTCACGGTCTTTACCGTATTCCTGTTCCAACTGCAAGTCTGCCAGTTCGCAGATGATTTCCATTTGCAGGGAGTGGGCATCGTCCGAATCAAGCGTTATAATGCCTTTGCGGTGTTTCCAATATTGGTGAATATTGTCTTTATCCGACCGCTGTATCTTGTTCCAAAACATCCGGTAATGGTAGTCTGTCGCCGTTTGGCTGTCTATGCCCGAAATGACGGCTTTGGTTTGGGTGGGCATATATTCCCACCATTGGTCGGCATCCTTGTACCATTGGTGTACATTACCGTGTAGCGAGTTGTCTTTTAATGCGTACACATTTTGAGTATGCAGGTAAGTTCCCACATTCCTTTTCCAACACAACCGCAACCAATCCTCATTGGTGAATTTTTCTAATTGGTTGTGTTTTTCAATGGCTTCGTCCACGTTGGCAACGTATATCAGTTTCCCTCTGTTATTCAGCGTATTTGCCAAATAGTAGGCGTACCTATCTGCATCGCAATGATGCAGGAAGTTCGTTCCCCTTACGGCATAGCCGTTTTCCGTTTTTACAATTCTACACTTTTTCATGTCGTTATAATTTATTGGTGATTACTGTCTTATGCTGCCAGCCTTCCTGCGATAAGCGGCATATTGCTGTTTACAAGGTTTACAATTTGCTCATGGTAGGGAGTAACGTTGTTACAGGCTCCACGGCATTGAATTACGCGCAGTTGGGATATGGAAACCTCTACGGTTTCGGTTTTCCTGCCGTCCACCATTGCCGAAAGTATCAGCGAATCCGCTTTTGAGTGGTAACTGCCTACGCAGTGGTGCATCGCTTTACCCTCTAAAATAATCTCTGCCACGCTCTCAAGCACTCGGACGGTGATTTGCCCATCGGTAAACAACAGTCCGAAAAACCGTGCTTTGGCTTTCAGGAATCCGGCTTCCTTTTCCCTGTTTTTGGCTATGATTTCTTGTTCCTCAATCTTCGCTTTTTTCTGCATATAGCGGTCATGTTCGGCACGGAGGTCTGACGGGCATACATACTTGGCGTTATGGAGGTCTTTGCCAAAAAAGCGCAGGAAATCAATATAATCGCACCATAATCCTGCATCTTTGATTTTGTAACCGTTGCGGATGCAGATACGGGCAGACGGCCAGTAACTATCCATCGGTCTTTTGCTTTTGTTCATTATCTCCGATAGCAGGCTTGTATATCCCGTTTTAAAGAGGGTTTCCGCACGGTTGTCGGATAGCAGGGTGCAAAACAGGTTCATCGGTCTTTGTCCGTAGAATCCCTTTTTATAGCCTGTTCGTTTGAGTTCGGGGATAAGTTTCTGACGGGGATAGATTACGCCCGTGGAAATCTGCTCATATACATTCACGTAAAATTTATTATTGGCGTTCTCGTTACGCAGTTCCAGCGGAGTGCCGAATATCCACGAATCTATGTAGCAATTACCCATTGTCTGCCGAAGCCGTGCGAATGTGCAATGCTTTTTTCCGCTTGGGTCAATCCACCGTTGCATCACCTCCGAATGGTCGTATTTGGCGGTTTCCCCGACCTTTGCCGAATAGAGGAACATGACGGTACGCAATACCTGATACCCCTTGTGTGCTGTGAAAATGGTCATATAGTAACGGCTTTCAAATTTCCGTTTCTTAGTCGTTTCTACCTTTAGCTTGGTATGGCAGTTCGGGCAATGGCAGTCCGTCAGAATGGAAACTAAATATCCTGCGCCCTGCCATGAATGACCGCACTCGGTACAGGTTATTACTCCTTTCTCGGTGCGGTGCCCGATAGGTTCGATAATATTCCTGTAACCCCATTCTATCTGCCTGTTAGTGAGTTTGGGCAAAGTCTTGCTTGCCTCTACCACTTGCTGTTGGAATTTATTTTGCGGTTTCATGGCTTCAGAAATTAAATAGATTGGGTATGTTGGCTTCGGGTTGCTTGGCTTTCGGCTTGCTCTTGCCCTGCTTCATCTTGGCGTAGGCTTCGTCCTGTGCTTTCTGAATAGCTTTTTGCCGTGCCTGTGCCTTTTCTTCCTCGGTCAGAACAATGGTGTGATTAACTACCACCTGACACGTTATCGGCTTACCCGCATCAATGTCTTCCTCATCGTAATAATGTTTATCAAAACTTTCGATAAACATTATTATCCCAAGTATATAAAAATCCAAAGTCACCATATACGTTATCCTTATAATCAGTGTATTATACGGCTTACTTTGTGTTATGACTTTGGATAATTTTAGTAAAAGTCTTAAATGCCAGCCTCCATTAGCAGGGAATGGTTGTTGCGTTTGCCTATGCCTTATCGACACCCTTTCAGAAGTTTAGGAATTTACAAAGGAATATCGGCTCATTATATAAGCTATTATTTATCAGTATGATACGCTCTTTTGATCATACTTACTGTTTTGCCTTTGTTTCAAATAACTCATTACTATAATGCTATTTGTTTGATTATACAAAGATAATCACTATATTTGCAAAAAGCATCAATAATATGACAGATGGAAGATCGGACAAATAAATTGAAAGTATTGCTTGTAGAACGTAATAGAACAAGTAAATGGTTAGCGGAAACATTAAAAATGAATCCAGCTACCATATCACGTTGGTGTTCGAATAAAACGCAGCCTTCGCTGGATAGATTATCTGAAATTGCCAAAGTTTTGGACGTTGATATACGGGATTTACTTGTTCCAACTAAAAAAGTGAAAACAAAAGAAAAATGAAATTTAATACTATACTTGAACAATATTGGCATGAAATCCTTCGGATTTGTGACAAGGGAATATGCTTCGTACGTTTTATGCAACTCTATCTTCAAGTAGCTCTCTATTATGCTTCATGCTTCACCAAGCTTTGTAAGTGGAGAGAGTTTATATTCTTGTATAAGGATTTAGAAGGTCATAATATAGACATTGATTTAATGACACAGACTACATATAGCATTTGTTGGGTGATTCAAAGCAGATTTCATCAGAAGTTAGTTACCATTAGTCGCTTTCTGAATTATAATATTCTTGACACCTATCAATGTTTCTCCCTCTATTATAGCGAAGAGACTGAACGAAAAAAGATACTATTTAAAAGCGTTGCCAAATCTGAAAATTATGTCTTTGGGGACCAAGTCGGTATTAACAATTTTATTTTAAAGCAACCTAGCAAAATATATAGTTACATATTCGATCTACTATTATCAGTTATAATTGAGAGAGCAAAAACGGTTAAGACGGTGAAAGGTTTGTCAAAAATAGAGTTTGAAGTTTTAAATAATCAAGTCGCTTAAAGATGAAAACATATAGAAAAAAAATATATATTGACCTTTTTGCCGGTTGTGGAGGCTTGTCATTAGGCTTACATAATGCTGGATGGAAAAGCCTTTTTGCTATCGAAAAAAGCCCACAGGCGTTCAAAACACTGGAATTCAACTTGATAGAGAAGGTAAAACATTTTAAATGGCCTAAATGGTTACCCAAGCAAGCGCATGATATAAATACGGTAATAGCACAATATGCGGATAAATTGGAAGAATTACAGGGAAAGGTAACTTTAGTAGCAGGAGGACCTCCATGCCAAGGGTTTTCAATTGCTGGACAAAGAAATGAAAACGACGAACGAAATAAACTTATCGAATCTTATATTAAGTTTGTTTCATTAGTAAAACCAGATTTGATATTTTTTGAAAACGTAAGGGGTTTTACAATGGAGTTCCGTAATAATGCGGAGAAGGGTAAAAAATACTCACAAATAGTCACTTCAAAACTTACAGGAGAAGGATATTATGTCTATGGGCAATTGGTTAATTTCGGTGAGTATGGCATTCCACAAAAGCGTACCCGATTCATTTTAGTGGGTATCCGTAAGGATATAAAGGGTGCGAGCGTTGGAAAAGCAAAATCATTTTTCGGGAAGTTAGAAGAAAATAAATTCAGTTTCTTACAACAAAAGGATATTCCGATTAGCCCTACAGTGGAAGAGGCTTTGTCTGATTTAATTAGTAGTAATGGGGTTGTGGATACGCCTGATCGTAAAGGCTTTAAAAGTGGATTATATAAAATTCCAACCTCAAAATACCAAAATTTTGTAAGGGAAAGAACTAAACAACTGTTATTTCCCAATAGCCATAGTTTTGCCAAACAAACAATACCGGTTATTGATAGACTGAAATATATTTTATCTGTTACTACCGAATGTAAAGATATTGGAAAAGCAATGAAAAGCATGCTTGGCATTACTACTCAGGTATTAATACCTTTAAAGCCTCATGAACAGTCACCAACAGTAACTTCACATCCAGACGATATGATTCACTATTGTGAACCGCGAATATTGACTGTTCGGGAATGTGCAAGATTACAAGGATTTCCTGATGATTTTGAATTTCAAGAAAAATATACTACTGGCGGAAAACATCGGAAACATGAAGTTCCCCGATATACGCAAATAGGTAACGCTATTCCTCCTTTATTTGGTGAACAAGCAGGTTTAACATTAGATTGGTTGCGCTATGGATGAATTATATTTTTCAGTAAAAACTGGACTAAAAGATATTATTGGTAAAGATTTGATTACCGATGATAATATTGCCATTTTTGAATTGGTAAAAAATTCGTATGATGCCCATGCAAATGACGTTATTATAACTTTTAAAGATAACAAAATTATTATTGCAGATGATGGTAAGGGTATGTCGTATAAAGATCTTCAAACAAAATGGTTGGCGGTCGCATACTCTGCAAAAAATGATGGGACGGAAGATATAGAAGATAGTGAAAATGATGAAAAACGGGAGTCTTACCGTGACAAAATTAATGTGCGCAAGTATTATGCTGGAGCAAAAGGTATTGGCCGTTTTTCTTGTGACAGATTAGGCGACAAATTGATACTAACGACGCAAAAACAGGATAAGCCAATCGAACAATTGACTATAAATTGGAATGAGTTTGAAAAAGATCAAAAAGAAGATTTTGAGAAAATAAAAGTACCGCATAACACTATTAGTAATTATCATTTATTATTTCCTAATAATTCTACTCATGGAACTATTTTGGAAATTGAAAATACAGAAAATTGGGATAGGGAAAAAATTAAACAGCTAAAACATTCCCTTGAAAAGCTTATAAATCCATTTTCAGAGACGACCGATTTCAATATTGAAATTGTTAGTGAACGGGATAAAAAAATGGATGATGCAGGCATTGATGAAAAGGGAAAAGAAATAATAGATAGAGACAAAATTAATGGCAAAGTTTGTAATTCTATCCTTGATATTTTAAAATTAAAAACAACACAAATAGACGTTTCAGTACAAAATACCATAATTGAAACAAAATTAATAGATAGAGGAACACTGATTTATCATATTAAAGAAAAGAATAAATTCAATCCATATATTGATAATCTTAAGATCAATTTATATTATCTGAACCGTAGCGCAAAATTCAACTTTACAAACAGGATGAAAATTGAGCCGGTAAATTATGGCTCAATCTTCCTTTTCAAAAATGGTTTTCGAGTACAACCGTATGGAAATACGGGAGATGATAGTTGGGGGCTTGATTTTCGGGCGCAACAGGGACGTGCAAGATTTTTAGGAACAAGAGATTTGTTTGGTCGAGTTGATATTATAACAGATAATACAATACAATTTAAAGAAGTTTCGAGTCGAGATGGTGGAATGGTAGAGACTGCTGGCTATCAACAGTTAATGGATATTTTCACAAAAGAGCACAGGCGCTTGGAAAAATATGTTGTTGGCGTTTTATGGGGTGAGGCATTTATAAGGAATAAATACTTCACGTCTGATAATGTTGCATTGAAATTTCGAGAAGATTTGCTAGCTAAAGATAAAGATTCGGATGATATT
>ERZ860264.1544-NODE-1544-length-15390-cov-3.244473_pt1 | contig 15390 bp, 12 predicted proteins | sample MGYA00509980_ERZ860264 | MGnify/ENA primary metagenome ERZ860264 (study PRJEB30046, sample SAMN00715212) | human gut metagenome | study: EMG produced TPA metagenomics assembly of the A metagenome-wide association study of gut microbiota in type 2... | reverse complement strand
ATAGTCCTCCAATTTTTCTTTATTTATTTGCAAAATGCAAAGATAGTGCAAATCGAGTGAATAAAGCCAAGTTTACTTGAACTTTATTCCGAGATGAAGCCTATTTTATCAAAAGATAGTGCAAATCGAGTGAATAAAGCCAAGACTTGAACCTTATTCCGAGATGAAGCCTATCTTATCCAAAGATAGTGCAAATCGAGTGAATAAAGCCAAGTTCACTTGAACTTTATTCCGAGATGAAGCCTATTTTATCAAAAGATAGTGCAAATCAAGAGCACTACAAAATGTAAGGCTCCGTGATTTTTGTTTTTATTGTCAATGCGACGTCTGCCGATGAAAAACGAGAAAATCCCGGCGCTATGCGCCGGGATTTGTTTGTGTCAAGGAGGGGGTATCGCTACTTTCCTCCCGAATGATATTATTTATATAAGCCCTATTCTTAGAATGTGAACTGTACGCGAGCCTGAACTGCGTGTACGTTCTTGTCATGAGGCAAGCGGTCGATGTTTACGCGGTGCCAAGTGTAGTCAAGCATTACTTGAGCATACTTGTTGAAAGCGTAGTTCAAACCGATTGTTGTTGAGTAGATGTCGCCACCACCAACTGAAGTTGCGCCGATACCTGGGAAATCCTGAAGGAAACCTGCTGCATAGTATTGGTCACGACCAGCTGAGTAGTACTCACCTTCTGTCAAGTCGTTAAGACCTGTGTAGTTGAAACGACCTACGATTTCGAGCGACTTGCCGCTGAGACCGTTCATCACACCATTGAACTTGTCGTAAGAGTAAGCGTTGCCGAAGAACTTGTAGCCCAACTCAACGTAAGCGCCGTTGAAATGGTTGGTCTTAATCTTGTTGGCCTGCTCCCAGAGAGCTGGGTCACCCCAACCGTCGATGTTGTCCTGGCTGGCGATGAAGATTGAGTAAGAATCGCGGTGTTTTGTAACAACTTTGTGTTTGTACTCTGCACGTACAAAGAAATCCGGCTGTACCAACAACGCCTCTGCGCCGAAGTCGATCACTTCGTTTGCCCATGGCAATGTTGCGCTACAGAAGATGTTGTTCTGGTCTACGTAAGTTTCGAGCGACTGACCCAAAGAAAGGCTCTTCTTCAAAACTGTAGAACCCTTTGTTGTAACTTCCTCGCCACCGCCAAGCTTAGCGTAACGTGCGCTAACACCTACGTGGAATGCGTTGTTGACGTCGCTGGCGTTGCGATACAACCAACGTCCGCTCAATGTCAAGCCATTGTAGCCTGCGTCCAAACGGTTGTAAGCGCTCTCAGTGAACAAGCCTTGATAAGCGAAGAAATGATCGTTTGAGAACTTGTAAGTGATACCGAGTTCACGACCTTCACCAATTGAAGACGCCATACCTGGACGAGAGATGAAGTGGTAAGAACCGAGTGAAGTCTGAGCAGCCATTGTTCCAGCTGGGTCATTGTAGTAACCAACTTTCACAGCGTGTGTTCCCTTGTCAGCCTTGTTTGCATACTGCAAGAAGATGTTTTTCTGAGAGAACTTGCCGCCGCCGAAGCCGAAGTCAGCATAGAAATACCAGTTTTCACCGTAGCTCATGCTTGTGCGGATACGTGCATCGCTGATTGTTGCACCACTCTTCAACGGAGTAGCCTCTGTGTTGTAGTAAGCAGCGTCTGCCATGAAACGTGCGCCGACAGTAAACTTAACCTGCTTCTCCTTATTGTTGATATTCAAAGTCGGGGTGTTGTCAAAGTCCTGCGCTGTAGCAGAAAGAGCCATAACAGCCAAAGCCGACATGAAAATATATTTTTTATTTCTCATTTTAATTTCAATTTAATTTTTTAAGAATCAATTCTCTTTCCTAAGCTTTATTGTTGATTAGTAGCCAAGCTTGTTGAGGAGTTCGTTTGCATCAGGCACTGTAAGAGGAGCCTGGCTGTTGTCAAACTTCTGACCAGCGTGGAATGGGTTAGGCAAGTTTGCGTTGCCGCGCATACCGTTGTCAAGCATGTACTGGAGGTTCATCTCTGTGTGGTTGGTGAAGCATCCGTCCATGTAGATAGGCCATGTCTGGCTATCGCCTGGGAATGTGCTTACGCTTGTCTTAGGAACTGTAACCTTCATTTCGTCGAACGGTGTCTTATAGCCATAGTTCCAGTAGCCCATGTGCTTAGTGAGCTGAGCCTGTGAGTCGAAAGAGTATGGGTGGTTGATCATACCTGCACGGCGAACCATGTAAGCTTGCCATGGGTTGTTCATTTCAGGATAGTTGTTAGGTGCACCTGAGATAGCCGGGCCGATGATGTGGCAGCCGTGATCTTGCATGTACTTGATGAAGTCTGCCAAACCGGTTGGAGTGTCGTATGCGATATCTGTTGCATAAGCAGGTGTGCCTGTCCAAAGGAGGTAGCACATTGGGATACGTCCTTTGTATACGCTGTATGTACGGTTAGCTGCATCGAACGAGAATGTTTGGAGGATAACCTTACCGTTGGTGTTACCTACATTGACCTTACCGCTCTTGTAGAATGGCTGGCCGTCGGCTGGTTTTGTGATGATGTTCCATCCCCACTTGTCAAGCTCATGGTAAACGCGAGCTTCCATATCGCTTGGCTGTGCCCAGCTTTCCTTAAACTCGATGTAGATACCAGGACGGTTGCCGCTGTCTTGTGGGTCGTCCTTGTATGCGTTTGAGAAGTCATAAACTAAGAAATCCATATAGCGGGCTTGTGCTGTGTAAGTCTTGCCCTCTACTGTTGTTGATGGTGCTGTTGCACAGATTTCAAGGAGAGTTTTGCCCTTAAGTGAGTTCTTTACATGATAAGGAAGGATACGACGACCTTCTGCGTCGCGGTTCAGCATCTTGCCTTCTGCGTATGCAATCTGGTCAGCGAGTGCGCTGATGTAAAGACCGTTGCTGTAAACCACCTGTGCGTTAGGGTTGGTTGCCCACGCTGCCAATGTCTCAGACAAAGGCTTGTTGGTTGATGCGTATGCTGCACGAGCCTGCTCCTGGCTGTCCTCGTTGAACCAAGCGCCTGCGTCGAGCATCAAAAGCTCTGCATAATAGTAGTTGCGTGGATAGTAGCTGTAATAGTTGCCAAGGTCGTTGTTGTACTGTGTGTTGATGTCTTCTTCTGAGAAGTTACATGGTGTACCGTCTTCGTAAGTAAGCGAACGGTAGAATGCCTTACGGATGTTAGGCACCTGGTCGCTGAACACGGTCTGGATGTTGGTTGTGCGTTTCAAGTTGTCATCGTGGAGTGACAATACGACACCGTCTTTTGTTGCCTGAAGGTCAGACTCCAAGTAGTCGGCACCCATATCGCGTGCCCAACGCCAAGAAGCCTCTGTTTCTTCTGGTGTCCAGTATGTACTACCGCGGTGTGCGATAACTGCGTACAAAGGTACATAGTCACGTACTTTTGCGAGGCCGTCGTTCAAAACTTGAACCTCAAATTTCTTTGCCTGCTGATTGAAGTCAACGAATTGCTGTTCATCAGAGCAAGATGTAATGGCAGTTGCGGCAACGAGGCCCAACATACCAAGCTTTACAATCTGTTTGTTCATAAGTAATTAAATAATTATAGATGAAAGAATTTCAATAATTTTCTTTGTTTGCTCCGCACCCGTTTCAATAACCGCGATGCAAAGTGATATTTTTTATTGGGATTTAAAAGTGCCGCCCAGTTTTCTTTGCCGGACGGCACTTATTTTCCTAACTGTTATTTATTAGCGTTTTTCTGCTCTACAAGATATTGTTCCTGCTTGTAGGTGAATGCCATGAATACGATTGAGAGTACGCATGCTCCGATAAGGAGGATGAATGTCCATTCCCAACCTGCGCCTTCAGCGACATAACCGATAACGATGTTTGCCAAAACTGCTGTACCGAGCACGTAGCCCATGAAGCCTGTCAAGCCGGCAGCTGTACCAGCAACATTCTTCGGAGCCAAGTCGAGTGCCTGAACACCGATCAACATCACAGGACCGTAGATCAAGAAGCCGATAGCGATCAAGCAGCCGATAACCACGTTCAAGTTGTCGAGGTTTTCCATGTAGACAATGATTGCAACGATAATCAACGCCATGAAGATGATTGTAGGCAACGCGCGGCGTCCGTGGAACACCTTGTCGCTCAACCAACCGCAGATGATTGTGCCTGGGATGGCTGCCATCTCGTATGCGAAATATGCCCAACCTGCATCTTTAAGGTTGATACCTCTTTCTGTAAGGATTGTAGGAGCCCAGTCGAGACATCCGTAACGAACCATGTATACAAATGCGTTTGCGATTGCGATGTACCAAAGCAGCTTGTTGCTGAGCACTGTGCGGAAAATCTGCGCTGTTGAAAGCACTTCTTCCGACTTCTTGGCATCGTAGTTCTTGCCGGCGCAACCGCTCCACTTCTCAATTGAAGGAAGACCGCACGATTGTGGGGTGTCGCGAATCATCAAGTATGCGAGAATGGCGATAAGAATAGCTGTTGCTGCAGGGAATGCGTAAGTACCGATAAGGAAGTAGTACTGTTCCTGTGCGCCATAGAACCATGAACCGAACCACATAGCACCGTAAACAGCCATCGGGCCTACCAAGGCTCCACCGACGTTGTGGGCGCAGTTCCAGAACGACATCCATGTGCCGCGTTCCTTGATCGAGAACCAGTGGGTCATCACGCGTCCGCACGGAGGCCAACCCATACCGTTAAACCAACCTACGAGGAAGTTGAGCACTGCCATCAATGTAATCGCCAAACCTTTGTTTCCAGCGCCAATCCATTGAATAGGTACAATCATGAACAACATTGACAACGCTGCGCAGATAAGTCCCAACGGGAGGAACTTGCGGGCGTCGCTGCGGTCGCTGATTGATGCCATCAAGAATTTTGAGAATCCGTATGCAATGGCGTTCATCGAAAGAACGATACCAAGCTCGCCTTTTTCAAAGCCAAACGGTGCCAACGCCGGGATAGCCATTGAGAAGTTCTTACGGACGATGTAGAAACCGGCATAGCCGATAAAGATACCTAAAAATACCTGCCAACGATAGCTCTTGTAAGTTGAGTCTATCTTCTCCTTTGCCATCTCGGGCTTAAAGGGAGGGGGTGTTAAAAAACCTGACATGATTAAATAGATTTTTGTGTAGTTTTTATTATAAGTTAATTTCTTAATCGCTTTCTTTTCGGTTTCGTTAGGAAAACTTTTGTTTTTCGTTCGCAAACATAGTAATATTTTTTGGATTTCACCACGAAATTTAGGAGAATTTTTCCAAAAAAATTACTATGTCACGAAGAACAGGTTTAAAATCAACCAATTACAATCCTAAACAAACCATAAAAATTATGCTCAAGAGCTTTGAGGGAAACACCGACGTATCCCCTCAAACACTCCTACTTACTTGTTCAATTTTTCCGTTGCCTCAAGGTCGAGAGCGCGTGCAAGTATGGATATCGGATGCTCCACCTTCGTAGGTGTCGACATCTCGATCTGCCACTTGCAGGTTTCGCAATCGGTTGCCACAACATCGACTTTCGCCTTTTCTATCTCTGCAAAAAGCGACGAACCGATGCCTTGCGAGGTTTCATAATTTTCCTTCTTGAAACCGTATGTTCCGGCGATGCCGCAGCATTGCGACGGAAGAACCGTCAGCTCCATACCCGGAATCTTGCGGAGAAGGTCGATTGAATAATACGACCATCCGAGCTTCTCCATGTGGCACGGTGTGTGGTAAGCGGCTTTCAAATGGAAATCATTGCGAAACTTCAATTTCGCCCCGTTTTCAATCAACATATGCACAAAGCGGGTTGCAAGATTAATCTGGTCGCGCACGTCGGAATTGTCGACACCGAGCAAGTGAGGATATTCATCGCGCATAGTGAACACGCATGTCGACGAAACTCCCACAACCGGGCGATTGTCCTCGTTGACCGACTTGCGTATCGACGACACGTTGAGCGCGGCCTGCTTCTTCGCCTGATTTATCAATCCGTTGGAAATCAGAGCCACGCCACAGCACTTCTCCTCATCAAGGAGATGCACACCATAGCCGAGAGCGTTGGCCACAGCCACGAAATCCTTGCCGAGTTGCGGATAGTTGTAGTTGACATAGCAACCATGGAAGAAGCTGATATGCTTCTTAAACGCATCCTGACGCGCTTCGGCGTTGCGCTGGAACCACGTTTCGAATTTCTGTCCGGAATATTTCGGGAACGTGCGGTGACCGTCGATCTTAAGCACGCTGTCCATCACCATCTTCACTGGCTTCAAGCCAAGCGCGAAATTGGTCACCGGAGCGACCATCGTGGCGAATGTGCCCATAAAATCAGTGTTGGCAAGCAACTTGTCGCGGAGTGACGGACGGTGTTTGCTGTATTTTATGCGCGCCGACTGAATGATGTCGCCGATTTTCACATTCGACGGACAAGCCACCTCGCAACGCTTGCAGTTAAGGCAATACTTCAACGCCTCGTCAAAAAATTCGCCTCTTTTCAAGCGGAGACGCTCGCCGTCGGGTCCTGCCTGCTTCGGACCTGGATAGTTCGGATTCACCGGAACCACCGGGCAGTATACCGTGCAGACTGTGCACTTTATGCACTGCTCGAAATTGTTGGCGGAAATGTTTTTATCTTGTAAGTTTTCCATTGTTTCCTTTCGTTTATTTCAAATTGTCTGCGACATACAATGCGGTCAAAAGCGCCACTCCGGCTCCGCAACCCTCATAGAGAGCATTGAATCCGCTGAGCACCGAACCTGCGGCATAGAGATTCTCAAGCACTTTGCCTTCTTTCTTCACATTGAAATTGGCATCGGTGGCAACTCCGAATGTCTGATAACCCTGCTTGTTGAAGAACTGTGGGTCGCACCATTCGGCACGGTCTGCCGCAAAATCAACATCGAGTCCGAACACCGGCTCCACAATTTCGTTTGAATGAGCCACCAAGCCGTTGCTGAAGAAACTGCCTGTGGTCAGGATATAATTGTCGGCTTTTATGCCGTTATCTGCATGATTTATTGTGTATACAGCCTTGACCTTTCCTCCTTCGACGTCGGCACGCACCACACTGTCGCCAAGCATGAACACGCCTCCAAGACGCTCAAACTCGCGGCGAAGCTGCTGCTGTGTGCGGATCCCTGACACCGAAGGTGGCATTGTCGGCACTAAGACTACAGACGGCACTGCTTTTCGTAACGCTTTCACAAGTTTCTGAGAAGCGAGTCCCACTGCGGCCGGCAATACCACCGCATCAACCCCAATAGAGTAATTTTTAAGTATGGTCAATAACTGATTATGTATGTTCTCTTTGTCAAGAACGCGCGCAATGTTAGTGGCGCGCATTTCTGTAGGGCTTTTGCGCAGACGGTCGACCTCTTCGATATGAATGAGCTCCTGACAGCACTCGGCACCCATGTCCTCCAACGCGTCGGTCACGAATTTCATGTTGAAATCCAAGAAACCTGCGATGTTGGCAACACGCACCTTCTTGCCCTTGAATTCTTCAGCACCCTTGAAACGGTTGAACTCCGACAACGTCAGCCAAGCCGGTTTCAATGTGCCCATCGGAGTGAGACGCAACGCATTTTCCGTTGCCTCGCCTTCCACTTCCACACCGCTGTCGGCAAGCAGTTGTTTTGCCTCGGATGCATATTTGGCGAAATCTCCGATTTTCTTATATGGATGAGAGGCTTCGAGTTTCGCAACTGCCTCCACAGGATTTTCCACAGCTGTACCGTCAGGCAGACGGTTGAGCAGCTCGAACGAGCCGGAAGAGAAATGCAATGCGCTCTGTCCGGCAGAGATAATGGCGCACTTGACGCCCTTCTTCTGCAAGCGGATGCCACAGGCGAGTCCGCTGAGGCCGCCGCCGATGATTACTGTATCGAATTTCATTTTTCTACCTCCTCGTTGTTAAGTTTCATGTCGCACACACCGCCGTAAAGCCACTGTGTGAACTCATTTTCTCTCAAAGCATCGCCCCAAGCCACCGGATACACACCTTTCCAACGCTCATTGAGGAACGAAGCAAGGTCGCCCTTAGCTTTTTTGGCGCAGTTGTGCGCCTCGCCGAGAAGTCCGGCGGCACGGCAGGCGCAAAGCTCGCCCTGGCACGTTCCCATACCCACACGGGTGCGGCGGCGCAGGTCGATCATATTTGTCACATGAAGCTCGTTCAACGCATAGTTGACCTCTCCCACCGAAACATCCTCGCATTCACACACAAGACTGTTGTCGTACTCTGTGCTTGCAGCGATTTTGTCGGCGAGCTCGCCATGACGATGATATGCTGATTTCTGACCGACACTCATATCGAAAGTCTTGCCCGACGGCACGTTTTTCGGAGCGCGCGAACCCGGAAGCGGAGTTTCGGCTGTGACACACTTCTTGTCCACGCCGAGTTTCTTGCAGGCCAGGTCGGCAGCCCATTCCGCCATCAAGCGGTAGGTCATCAGCTTTCCACCGGTGATTGTGGCGAAACCAGGCACACCGTCGCGTGTCTCATGGTCGAGAAGCACGATGCCGCGGCTGATGTTTCGTCCCGAAGGATCATCGTCGCTGGCAACCAACGGACGCACACCCGCATAAGCGCGGAGGATGCGTGTCGACGCCAACGCCGGCGCGAGTTTCTCGCCCTCGGTGAGCAGCAAGTCGACCTCATCGGGTGTGACGCGCATATCGTCAACCTCGTCGAAGCCCACGCGGCTCGATGTCGTACCGATAAGGCAGATTGTGTCGCCCGGCACGAGGATATCGGCGTTAGCCGGCTTGCGGCAACGATTGAGCACGATATTGTTAACACGGTGTCCGAAAATCAGCAACGAGCCTTTGGCTGGGAACATACCCACACGGCAGCCTGCCATAGCGGCGATGTTGTGGCCCCAGATACCACCGGCGTTGATGGTCAACGGTGCGAAATATTTGCTTTTCTCCTTAGTCTTATGGTCGAAAACCTCAACGCCAATCACGCGGTTCTGCTCCTTGACAAGCGAAAGCACCTCGTGATACACAAGGATTTTCGCCCCATGGGCTTTTGCGTCGATAATGTTGGCGAGAGTGAGGCGGAACGGATCGACAGAGCCATCAGGCACTTTCACCGCTCCGACAATCGTAGGATTGACCGACGGCTCCATGCGCTTAGCCAACTCCGGATCGATGATTTCGGCGTTGATGCCAGCCTCTTGGCACGACTTAACAAACGTTGCTTGATATGCCAGGTCGTCTTCCGGCAGGGTGATGAACAAGCCGTCGTTCTCCTCCACGCAGTGGCTTGCCACCTTGCGCAGAATCATGTTTTCCTTGATGCACTCCGAAGCCGACTCCTTGTCGGTCACCGCATAGCGGGCGCCGCTGTGAAGCAGTCCGTGGTTGCGGCCTGTGGCTCCCGAAGCGAAATCGAAACGCTCCAGCAGCAAAACGCGCAAGCCACGCAACGCGCAGTCGCGCGCCGTGCCGGCTCCTGTTGCTCCTCCTCCTATGACTATTACGTCATATTCGTTTTCTTTATTTACCATGTCTCTTTAAACTAACGAAGTATCAAAATAAAATCTCTGGTTTCTATGTCAAAACCGTTTATGTTTCATTTCACAGCAAAATTATATACATTTTTTTATTCACGAAACTTTTTCCGAAACTTTTTCTTGAAAAAAGCAAAAAAAATTTCGCCACGAAAGCAAAAACTTTCGTTTTTATGTTATAAAACATGTTTTTATAGCACAAGAGCAAAAAAAACTCCGAAAGCGGGAAGACTTTCGGAGTTAATCTTTAGCAAAGCGCAATCACTGCGCAATGACTAAATACATTCTTTCATCTATAATTATATTTGTATGCTTAGAACTCAAACGCCACGCGAGCCTGGATTGAGTGCAGGTTCTTGTCGAGCATGAATTCCTTTGTATACTCTTGGTTGAGTTTCTGATAAGAATAGTTCAAGCGAGCTACGATATTATCAGTAACGTAATAGTTTACGCCCAAAGTGAACGTGTCTGCCTTACCGCCAATAACCGACTGGTCAGCCACGCCGAATGACTGGTGGAGCGTGCTTGAATAGAACTTGCCGCCATAGAACATGTGGCCTGCCATGATGTCGTTAAGATCGGTGTGGTTGAAGCGTGCTACAACCTCAAGCGATTTGCCTTTCGGACGGTTCATCAAAGCGTCAACACTGTTGTAGCGATAGTTCTTGCCAAGAATCATGAAGCCAGCCTCAACTGTATAGCCGTAGAATTTGGCGTTCTGGTCAACACCCATAAGACCCTGGTAAGCCGACAGCGTTGGGAACATTGTTGAAAGCAGCGTTCCGAGCGATGCGGTGAAGTTGTAGTCCCAGTCGCGCTCACGCACATAGTCAGCGTGCAACCACTCGCCCTTCACATACACCTTCTTATAGCTTGCCATCACTTCGGCACCGAATTTCAGACCGGTCTTCACGTTGTTGATTGTTGCATTGAGGAATTTGGTGTTGTCAACGCAAGACTCAAGATTTGAAGACAAAGTCACAGTGCGGTTGTAATCGTCAGAACCGTTTGTGAAACCGTTTGCGTCAGGACGTCCGTAGTTTACAGAACCACCGGCATGGAATGCCCAGTCGTCACCGCTCACGCGTCCGAGCAGGCGGGCTGACAATGCATAGCCCATATCACCGCCTTTGACAACTTCTGTCGGGTTTGAGAATTTCTGTGAGAACACACCACCCTCAGCCCAGAAGTATTTGTGATAGTAGCGATAGCTGACACCGATTGCACGGCCTGTGCCGAGAGCAGCTACAGTAGCCGACTTGTTGATGAACGGATAATCCATCGTGCTCTGGATATTCTCAGCCGAGAACGGCTCAGCGAAGTTACCCACACGGAGGAAACCATTCTTGTTTGTGTGCCAACGCAGATATGCGTCTTTCAACCAGTTTTTCGAAGCGAAATCAACGTCAAGCTTCATATCCACCTTCGATCCGATTTTGCTTATGATGCGGATGCGTGCGGCAGAGAATTTCGCGCCCGAACCGCGGTCTGTGTAATCGTCGATATAATGAGCACCGTCGATAGCGACGCGACCGCCGACACGGAATGAGAACTTGTCGTTGTCTGACTTGAATTTCACAAGACCCTCATCCATGTAGCCTTGCAACTCGCGTTGTGCTTCGGTCAGTTCAGAATTGCTTTCCTGGGCAAACAATGGCATCGCGCCAGCCATACAGCAAACACCCAAAGCTAAGATATATTTTTTCATACTGTTATTTCAATTATATATTTCTTGTTCGTGGTTAGGTTTATTTCGCATAATGAAGTTCGTCGAGCACTTGCTGTGCAGTCTTCACCGGAGTGTTTTTGTGCAAGTTGTCTGGCAGACCGCATTTTGCATTCGAGCGGAAATAGTTCAGACCCTTTGCAAGATAGCCCTCAAGAGTCTCGCGGTAGAAATTGATTGCGAGGTCAGCGTGGTTGGTAAACGCACCGTCAACATAGTTCTTGTCTGCTCCACCTTCCTTCTTCGGGTCGCACCACGGACCTGTATACTTCAGGAATTGCTCCTGAGTGTTGAATGTCCAAGCGTGGATGTCCATTCCTGTGCGGCGGATCATGTCGCCCTGCCATGGATACAAGCTTGTAGGATAGCCCTTGATATAGTCGATGTTCGGGCCCATTGCAGTAGCACCGTTGTCGATTGCGAAGTTGATTTTCTCAGCGTAAGACGCAGGAGTTGAGTTTGTCATATCATACATCAAGAACAATGTAGGAATCTTGCGTTTGAACTCCTTGTTCATATTGATAAGACCGCCGAGGCTGAATGTCTGAAGGATGATACGGGCCTTTGTGTTGGCGATATCCACATTTCCAGGAACACCGTCTTTATAAGCGATCTTTTTCATTTTGCTGGCGTCCTCATCATACCAGCCGTGTTTCTTCAAGCATGCGCACAATGCTTTCTCCATGCCTGCAAACAAGTAAGGAGCCTTTGTCTCGATATAGACACCCGGACGGTTGCCGTTGTCGTATGGGTCTGGCTCATACTGAGTGCTGACATAGTTTCCTTTCTCGTCACGGTTCACGATACGCTTGCCATTGGCGTCGCGCTTGATGCGGTAGCCCTCGGCAATCATAAGCACGTCGTCGAGAGTAAGAATGTCAAGACCTACAAACGAGCTGCGTGCCTGCTCTGGGTTGGCTTCGTTGAACCAAGAACCGATGTCGAGTTTCAGCAACTCATCATAAGTGAACGCGCTCACGTAGTCGTTCTGGCGGCTTGGATAGACAACCTCAACGTCGGTTGTGCGGAGAAGGCTTTCATCGTGAAGCGCAAGGATTACACCGTCTTTTGTTTTCTGAAGGTCGCACTCGATGTAGTCAGCACCGATGTTACGAGCCCAGCGCATAGCAGCCTCACTCTCTTCCGGAGCCCAGAACTCTGTTCCGCGGTGAGCGATGACGATGTTTTTGGGAGTGTAGTCGATCACCTCCTTCTGCTCGGCAGAAAGAGCATGAAGTTCTGGAACGTCCTTTGTGGAGTATCCATCAGTTCTCACATCGTCCTGACAAGAGAACATACCCAGGCAAAAAGAGGCAGACAGTAAATATACTGGCATCTTTTTGATGCAAGTGAAGTTTGATTTCATAAATAATATTTTGTTAATTAATAAAAAATTAGGTTTTTATCCTTTCTATTTTTTCAAGCATCTCCCTTTGCTGACGTCACACAAAAAGAGAACCGGCCGGCAGTTACGTCCTACTGCCAGCCGGAGCCTATATTCCTATTATTATTTTGTTCTGAAGATAGATTTGTTTCAACTGCCGAAAACACAGCATTGCCACAGGCAACACCGTCCATAAAAACCACAGACTCAAAAAACAGTTGGAAGAAATACCCCCCCCCTGTAGAATCAGCATAATTGCTTGAATAACAAGTGTTTAGCGTAAGCTTTTCCATTTTTTAATTTTAAGAGTAAAAGTTTCTCGTTCGGTTTCGTTTTAGTGCGATGAAAGCCATCATCTTTCATTACGCCACAAATGTATAAACAATAATTGAGATACGAAACTTTTTCGGTTGTTTTTTTTATTTAAAATCGATTTTTATTTCATTTTGAAATTTAGCAAGGAAATTTGTATGTTATGCAACATATTTTGGGGTCTTTCACTAAAAATATTTTGCAAAACTGTTATTTTTTCGTTATTTTGCAGAGCGAATCAAAAACTTTGAAATCAAATCATAACATATAATAATTCACATGACTAAAGACGAAAGGCAATCACTTATCCTCGACCTGCTCATGCAGCAGGACTCGTTGCTTGTCACCGACTTGTCTGAGCAACTCAACGTCTCATCGGTTACGATACGAAAAGACTTGACGGAACTTGAGAAAAAAAAGAAACTCTACCGCAACCACGGTAAAGCAATCCTCATAGACCCTTACAGCGAAAACAAAAATGTAAGCGAGAAGGAACGATTGTATGTGGAGGAGAAACGGCTCATCGGTGCAGCGGCAGCGCAGCTGATCACGCCGCGCGACTCCATCCTCATTGCTTCCGGCACCACTGTACACGCGTTGGCGCGCAACATCCACACGTCCGACAAGCTGACCGTGATAACGGCATCGCTCGAAGTGGCGCGCATCCTTGCCAACGACCACAACATCGACATCATCGAGCTTGGCGGAATCCTCCGTCACAGCAGTCTGTCGGTGGTCGGCAAATATGCAGAGTCGGCATTGAGCGACTTCTCCTGCAGCAAGTTGTTTATCGGTGTCGACGGCATCGACCTCGATTTCGGCATCACAACAACCGATATGATGGAGGCAAGCCTCAACCGCGCGATGATACAAACCGCTCAGAAGACCATCGTGCTTGCCGACTCATCAAAATTCGGACGCCGAGGCTTCAGCAAGATTGTCGACACAAAAGATGTGGACCACATCATCACCGACTCGCACATCTCTCCGTCAACGGCACACGCCATCGAGGAGATGGGCATCGAACTGACAATCGTTCCTGTCCACTGAACTCAAATCAAGCACAAATAATAAAAGCAATCCCGGAAACCATCGTCTCCGGGATTGCTTTTATTATACCATTAACATACAAATCAATATGCAAACATCGGATAGTCCGCCATCATGGCGTTCACCTTCTCGCGCACAGAGCGGATAACCGCCTCATCCTCGTTGTGGCTGAGCACCGTGTCAATCATCTCCACAATGTCGCCCATGAGGTCTTCCTTCACGCCACGTGTAGTGATGGCAGCCGTGCCCAGACGCACACCCGAAGTTTGGAACGGAGAGCGGCTGTCGAACGGCACCATATTCTTGTTGGCAGTGATGTCGGCGTCAACGAGCACCTTCTCTGCCACCTTGCCGGTGAGTTCCGGGAAACGGGTGCGCAAATCCACAAGGATGCAGTGGTTGTCTGTGCCGCCGCTCACAATCTTGTAGCCCTTTGCAATCATAGCCTCCGCCATAGCCTTGGCATTCTTCTTCACCTGCTTCTGATAGTCCTTGTATTCCGGCTGCAAAGCCTCGCCGAAAGCCACAGCCTTGGCGGCAATCACATGCTCAAGCGGACCGCCCTGAACACCAGGGAACACCGCAGAGTCGAGAATTGCCGACATCTTCTTCACAACACCCTTAGGTGTCGTTTTGCCCCATGGATTCTCGAAATCCTTGCCGAGCAAAATCAAGCCGCCGCGCGGACCGCGGAGAGTCTTGTGGGTTGTAGATGTCACGATATGCGCATATTTCAACGGATTGTCGAGCAGTCCGGCAGCGATAAGTCCGGCAGGGTGAGCCATGTCGATCATCAACAACGCGTCTATTTCATCGGCAATCTTACGCATGCGTGCATAGTCCCACTCGCGTGAATATGCGCTCGCGCCTCCGATAATCAGTTTCGGACGCTCGCGGAGAGCCACTTCCTCCATCATGTCGTAGTCGACCAAACCGGTGTCTTCCTTCACACCATACTCAAGGGCATGGAAAACCAAGCCTGAGAAATTCACAGGTGAACCATGGCTAAGGTGACCGCCGTGCGACAAGTTCAATCCGAGGAATTTGTCGCCTGGTTTCATCGTTGCCATAAACACAGCCATATTTGCCTGTGCGCCAGAATGCGGCTGCACGTTGGCATACTCGGCGCCGAAGATTTCCTTCACGCGCTCGATGGCAAGCGTTTCCGCCTCATCGACCACCTGACATCCGCCATAGTAGCGGTGGCCGGGATAGCCTTCTGCATACTTGTTTGTGAGGCACGACCCCATGGCGCGCATCACTTGGTCGCTGACAAAGTTTTCAGAGGCAATCAACTCTATGCCTTTCTTCTGGCGCTGATGTTCGCGCTCGATGATGTCGAAAATCAAATCGTCTCTTTTCATATTGGTCTTATATAATAAGTTTTATAATTATTTCTTTTTCTGCACCGACCAGCCAAACTTGCCTA
>ERZ860264.1541-NODE-1541-length-15403-cov-3.792220_pt1 | contig 15403 bp, 12 predicted proteins | sample MGYA00509980_ERZ860264 | MGnify/ENA primary metagenome ERZ860264 (study PRJEB30046, sample SAMN00715212) | human gut metagenome | study: EMG produced TPA metagenomics assembly of the A metagenome-wide association study of gut microbiota in type 2... | reverse complement strand
AATCCAAGTCGCGATTCCGACCCATAATTAACGTTTATTTTTAAACAACCTCTAATGCTTATGAGCTCCACCACTCCGCTTCTTGAACGCCTCGAACCGCTTGACGCGCGTTTCGCCGAAGTCGGAACACTTATCACCGACCCCTCTGTAATCGCCGACCAGGCACGTTATGTGAAACTTACAAAGGAGTATCACGACCTCGGGCGCATCTGCGAGGCCACCAGGCGCTACCGTACCCTGTTGGGCCGTATGGAGGAGGCCCGTCAGGTATTGGAGGCCGAGACTGACGAGGAGCTGAAGGCCATGGCCCGCGAAGAGATGGAAGAGGCCCGCACGGCTATTCCCGTTCTGGAGCAGGAGATAAAACTTTTGCTTATCCCCGCCGACCCCGACGATGCCAAGAATGCGATTGTGGAGATACGTGGCGGTACGGGAGGTGACGAGGCCGCTCTGTTTGCCGCAGACCTCTTCCGTATGTATCAGAAGTATGCCGAGAGCAAACACTGGCAGTTGGCTATAACCAGTTATTCCCCCGGTGCGAGCGGCGGTTACAAGGAGATTATATTCTCCCTTGCCGGCGAGGGCGTGTACGGACTGATGAAGTATGAGAGCGGTGTGCATCGTGTGCAGCGCGTTCCCGCCACGGAGACTCAGGGACGTGTGCATACCTCGGCCGCCACTGTGGCTGTCCTTCCGGAGGCTCAGGAATTCGAGGTGGAGATACATGAGGGCGAAATAAAATGGGACACTTTCCGAAGTGGCGGCGCAGGCGGGCAGAACGTTAACAAGGTGGAGAGCGGTGTCCGCCTGCGTTACAACTGGAAAAATCCTAACACAGGCCAGGTGGAGGAAATACTGATAGAGTGTACCGAAACCAGGGACCAGCCCAAGAACAAGGAGAGGGCGCTCTCCCGTCTGCGCACATTTATTTACGACCGCGAACATCAGAAATACCTGGACGACATAGCTTCTCGCCGCAAGACGATGGTCTCCACCGGCGACCGCTCGGCCAAGATACGTACTTACAACTACCCGCAAGGACGTATTACCGACCATCGCATAGGCTATACCGTCTACAATCTGCCGGCCTTCATGGACGGAGACATTCAGGATTGCATAGACCACCTTATTGTGGCGGAGAACGCCGAGAAACTCAAAGAAGCCGAACTCTAATCCCATATATACAAATGACAAAACAAGAACTCATAGACCTCATTAAGGAGCGCCGCTCCTTCTTATGTGTCGGACTTGACACAGACCCGGCCAAGATGCCGGCCTGCGTAAGAGAAGGGGAGGACCCTGTGTTTACTTTCAACAAGGCGATAATCGATGCCACAGCTCCATATTGCGTTGCATATAAACCCAACACGGCCTTCTACGAGAGCCTCGGGCTAAAGGGCTGGGAGGCTCTGGAAAAGACAGTGGCTTACCTTAAAAAAAATTATCCCCGCCACCTGGTGATAGCAGATGCCAAACGCGGTGACATAGGCAACACCTCCCGTATGTACGCATCCACATTCTTCGACCTCATGGATGTGGATGCCGTTACCGTGGCTCCCTATATGGGCGAAGATTCCGTGACCCCTTTCCTCGGCCACGAGGGTAAGTGGGTGGTGCTCCTGGCCCTTACCAGCAACAAGGGCAGTCATGACTTCCAGTTCCTGACAGACGGTGAGGAAGTGCCTCTTTGGGAAAAAGTGATACGCACCTCGCAGAAGTGGGCCGGCGCGGACAAAATGATGTATGTGGTGGGCGCGACACAGGGCGCCATGTTCGCCGAGATACGTCGTGTGGCTCCCGAGTCTTTCCTGCTTGTGCCCGGTGTGGGCGCCCAGGGAGGAAGTCTTGAGGAAGTCTGCAAGTATGGCATGACCTCCGAGTGCGGACTTCTTGTCAACTCCTCTCGCGGCATAATCTATGCCGGTCATGACGAAGACGGCCGCCGAGGCCCGCAAGCTCCAGAGACAGATGGATGCCGCCCTTTCTGCAAAGGGTATCTGAACAATACGCATCTGTGATTCGTTATAACGCTGTGTGCGGACATCGGGTCTGCGCGCAGCGTTTTTTTAACGCTCCATCAGAATCTCGAAAAACTTGAACTTAATTATAAAACTATGAAAATCAGAAGACTATTTCCATTGCTTTTTGCATCGGCTCTATTCATCCCCTTTGTGGGTTGCGATGACGATGACGACTACGACAAGGACAACGACTACGCCGAAGGAATTGTCGAGATAAACGATGTGGACTGCACGGCCGGGAGCTACGGCGGCTATTCGGGTTGGGATAACGACAGACAGCTGTTTGTGATGCCTCTGACTTATAGGTTTACCTACGGCACCGAGGTCACTGACGGCTATTTCACATTTACGTTCACAGGCGCTATTCCGAAGGTGGGTGACAATCTGGCTGTAGGGCGCGACCTTATCCTCTCCACCGACGGAGTGAATCGTCTGGCATACCGCTCCGGCTCCGCCAAAGTGCGCTCTGTCGACTACAAGAACAACCGTATCACAATAGAATACGACGACCTGGAGATGGGCGCTGCCGCTCCGAATCCCAATGCGCCTTTCAACAACGCCGGCTCTTACGACATAGATGGCTGGCAGACTGTCTCCTTCGATTTCTCTACAGGCCCCGGGACGCTGTGATTCGGCCGTGACCCGGAGTGACAAATGTTAAAAAGCGCATCCGCTTCAACTTTTGGTTTGAGCGGATGTTCTACTTATAAACACATACATAAATAAATTCTTAATTCTTAGTATTATGAAAGCATTATCCGTGATTTGTTATATTATAGGAACCTGCCTGTTGGTGGCTTCCTGCTTTACTTCCGGAGTAGCCCTCACATGGTGGCTCGGAGGAGGTGCAGTGGTACTTCTGATACTTGGTTGCATATTCCAGTTCAACGTCAAGAAACGCGATGTCGACGATTTGATTAATGCGGAACGTAACGCCCACTTCAACTCTTGACAAATAAGTCGTTGGCCCGGGACAAGGTCTCGGGCTTTCCTATGTCTATAAGGTCGAGGGAGTCGCGTCGGTATCCGAAAATCGGGATTTGCCGGGTGTGGGACAGGTAATAGTCCATAACGGGAAAGACACGTGGCATCCCTTCGGCCCTCATGCTTTCTATCAGTGACGTATTCATCACATGGATACCGCTGAACGCTAATTCTATGGGCCATTCACCGGCGTCGCCCCGGCGTTCCCCGTTGCTGAGATTGCGCCATGCGCGCAGACGCATTTCCGGGTCGAACAGCAGGTGCCGGGATGAGTCCCTGTCGCTGACCAAAAGCGTGGCTTCCCCGCCGAGTTCCTTATGAGCGGCCATCAGTTCTGCGGGTGAAGCGTCGCTGAGTATGTCCACGTTATGGATAAGGAACGGTTCGCTGTCCCTGCACAGTAAAGGTGCCGCATGCACCAGTGCGCCGCCGGTGTCAAGCAGCAGGTCGGTCTCATCGCTGACCTCGATGCGGGCCTGCCAGGCGCGGGCCTTCAGGAAATCTGTAATCTGCGAGGCGAAATGGTGGACGTTGACCACGATGTAGTCGAAGCCCTCGCTTTCCAGACGGCGTATTACCCTCTCCAGCATCGGCACGCCTCCCACCGGCACCAACGCTTTGGGGTGGCTGAGAGTCCAGGGCTTCAGACGGGTGCCAAGCCCGGCTGCAAGTATGAATGCTTTCATAACTCTTCTCTGATGTTTTGTTCGCGGTGGATGAGGCTTACCTTTACCTTATCTCCATATTTGCCGGCTATATGCCGGGCGGTGTGTTCGGCGCAATATACCGAGCGGTGACGTCCTCCCGTACATCCGAAGCCTATCTGCAGGGAGCTGAAACCTCGTTTTATGTAACGCTCCACAGCCGGGTCAGTGAGCCGGCTCGCCGCCTCAAGGAAGGGTTGTATCTCCCCCTGTTTTTCCAGAAAGTCCATCACCGGTCTGTCCCGGCCTGTAAGTGGCTTGTATAGGTCATAGCGTCCCGGGTTGTGCATGGCCCGGCAGTCAAACATGAACCCGCCTCCATTGCCGGAGAGGTCTTCGGGATACCCTTTTTTATAAGAGAAGCTGAACACTTTCACATGCAGCTTGCCGTCCGTTTCTTCGGGGCGGAACCTTTCCATTCCTGCTGTTTCAAGCAGTGCCCTGCGCAGCTCCGGATATGCCTCTGCATTTTCGCCGCCGGTGAGACTTACGGCGTTGGCCAATGCCGCCGGGATACTCTGCACGAAGCGTGCTTTGTGTTCCGTGAGGCCACGCAGACCGTATGCTCCGAGCACCTGCAAAGTGCGCATCAGGGCCATGCGCCGGAGCATAGTGCGGAACTCCTCGCGGGAGCATTGCGCATAGCGTTGCATGGCCTCGTAATATTCGTCGGCGAAGGAGTCGCGCTCAGAGTCTGTGAACCCGGCACGGGCCTGCCACAGGAAGGAGGCCACGTCATACAGCACCGGACCACGGCGCATGCTCTGAAAATCAATCCACCAGGGGGCGCGGCCGGAAATCATCAGATTGCGGCTCTGGCAGTCCCTGTATATGAAGGCGGTGAGATGCCCGTCCCATAGGTCAGCCACCAGTCGTCTGAAGTCTTGCTCAAGGGCGGCTTCATCGAAAGTCGCTCCAGTGACCTTCAGGAAGCAGTATTTGAAATAATGCAGGTCCCAGAGTGCCTCCTCGGCGCCCATTTCGCGTACCGGGTAGAGGCGGTTCTCATCTATGTCTAAAGAGAACTGGATGTCCGGGAGTACGCGCATCACCTGGCGCACATATCCGTCACCCTCGGGGGTATGGAGCAAGTCCAGCAGGCACACGTCTCCAAGGTCCTGTTGCAGGTATTTCATGCCGTCGGCGCTGACTCCGTATACCTCCGGGGCTTTGATGCCATGTGAGCGCATCATGGAGTCTATGTATAGGAAAGTCTCGTTTTCGCGCAAATCAGTCCCCGCAACTCCTATGGCGCTCCCGGCCGGCCCGGCAAGCCGATAATAGCTGCGGTCTGAAGCACTGCCTAAAATGGGCGTTACGGCGTTACATTCGCTGTTGAAATGCTTGAGATATAATTGTTTGAGTGTATCCATAAAATATGTCTGTCTACACGGGCGGGTTTCCTTGCGTGGGCCTTCCCGGCACTGCAAAATTAAGAATTGTTTTGTTTTATCGCAAACATTTTGTAATTTCGCCTGCGGAATAAGAACTTTATCCGGACTTCACCCTTATATAACTATACATATAACCATAATTATAATATAGATGGCAAATATTGAGAATTACAATTTCGCCGGAAAGAAGGCGATTGTACGTGTAGACTTCAACGTGCCTCTCGATGAGAACGGCAAAGTTACCGATGACACCCGTATTCGCGGTGCCCTTCCCACCCTTAAGAAGATTCTTGCCGACGGCGGTTCCCTGATTTTGATGAGTCACATGGGAAAGCCCAAGGGCAAAGTGAATATGAAACTGAGCCTCGGCCAGATTGTCGACGATGTGGCCAAGGCGCTTGGTCGCGATGTGAGGTTCGTGCCTGACTGCATGGACGCGGACGAGGCTGTAAAGGAACTTAAGCCCGGCGAGGTGCTTCTGCTCGAAAACCTCCGCTTCTATCCCGAGGAGGAGGGCAAGCCCGTAGGCGTAGACAAGACAGACCCCGCTTACGACGACGCCAAGAAGGAAATGAAAGAGCGTCAGAAAAAATTCGCCCGGAAGCTGGCAAGCTACGCCGACGTATATGTCAACGATGCTTTCGGCACAGCTCACCGTCGTCACGCATCCACAGCGGTCGTCGCCGATTATTTCAATGCCGACAGCAAGATGCTCGGCTATCTCATGGAGAAGGAGGTAAAGGCTGTAGACAATATTCTTTCCGACATCAAGCGTCCGTTCACTGCAATCATGGGCGGTTCCAAGGTCTCTACCAAGATAGGAATCATTGAAAACCTCATGGACAAGGTGGACAACCTTATTCTCTGCGGCGGTATGACTTATACTTTTGCCAAGGCGCAGGGCGGCAAGATAGGCAACTCTATTTGCGAGGACGACAAGCTGGACCTGGCCTTGGACATAATAAGGAAAGCGAAGGAGAAGGGCGTGAACCTTGTCCTCGGCAATGATTGTGTGGCTGCCGATGCCTTCAGCAATGACGCGCACACGATGGTATGCCCCGCCAACGACATACCTGACGGATGGCAGGGACTGGATGCCGGTCCCAAGACCCGCGAGGAGTTCCGTGCCGCAATCCTGCCCGCCAAGACAATTCTATGGAACGGCCCTGCCGGCGTGTTTGAATTCGACAACTTCACAGCCGGCTCCCGTGCGATTGCCGAGGCAATCGTGGAGGCTACGGACAATGGCGCTTTCTCACTGGTAGGTGGCGGAGACTCCGTGGCATGTGTCAACAAGTTCGGCATGGCGGATGCCGTAAGCTACGTATCCACCGGCGGCGGAGCCTTGCTTGAGGCCATCGAGGGTAAGACCCTTCCAGGCATAGCGGCCGTGAAAGGCGACAGATAGTCTTAAGGACTTGATAATATCATAACAGATTGGCTGAGTCGAAATCCGGATTTCGACTCAGCCAATCTGTTATGTAAGGACGAGTTAGGGGTAACACGCATCCAATTGTGAGATATGGCCCTGATAGGGGGCCGGGCGGAGAGTGAAGCTGCGGCCGCAAAAAGGTGTTGTCAAACAGATATATTTTTTTTACGACATTTTTGTGAATTTCTAAATAAATGCGTAATTTTGCAAAGTAATATTTATAGGACAAAATATATAACCCCAAACTCCGTCTATATAGAGAAGGCAGCTTCCCCTTTGGCGGCTCCCCCTCGGTCCGGAAACGAAATCCCGGATAAAAAGGCAGAAGTGAAGTATTTATAGTTGCCCTGAAACAAAAAACATTAACATCATATTAACAAACAACTAATTCTTAACATTTTATGGAAGCTAAAACTCCCAAGCCCGCAGCTCCTGTAGCTGCTGCTACCAAGAAACAGGAAAAGATTTCCAACGTTAAGGGCATCGGAAGCGCCTTTATCGTTATTCTCGTGTGCGCCGCTTTGGCCGTTTGCCTGTTTATGTTCATCATGGGCGACCCCGCCAACTTCTCCGACAACGACCCCGTCAACGGTCACCCCCTGAACTATATGGGTACTGTGTATAAGGGCGGTATCATCGTACCTATTCTTATCACGCTGCTCTTCACGGTTATCGTACTCTCCATTGAGCGTTGGATTGCTCTTTCTTCCGCCAAGGGCAAAGGTTCTATTCCCAAGTTCGTCCTTGACATCAAGGAAGACCTCGCTGCCGGTAAGATTGACCAGGCTATGGGCCGTTGCAAGAAGCAGAAAGGTTCTGTTGCCGCTGTCGTTTCAGCCGCGCTCAACCGCTACGCTGAAATGGACGCCAACACCGTCCTGACCAAGGAGCAGAAAATCGCTACCATCCAGAAGGAAGTTGAAGAGGCTACCGCTATCGAGATGCCCTCTCTGCAGCAGAACCTCCCCATCGTGGCTACCCTCACCACCCTCGGTACTCTCGTCGGACTTCTCGGTACTGTGATCGGTATGATCAAGTCGTTCCAGGCTCTGTCCGCATCCGGCGCTCCTGACTCGACCGAGCTGTCAACCGGTATCTCCGAGGCGCTTGTGAACACCGCCTTCGGTATCGCAACCGGTGCGTTCGCTGTAATCTCCTACAACTTCTACACCAACAAGATCGACAACCTCACCTACGCCATCGACGAAGTAGGTTTCTCTATCGTACAGTCTTTCGCTGCAACCCACTAATCCCCTGATTACTGGCTCTTAAATTAAGCAAAACCATTTAACGAACAAGTAAATCATGGGAAAAGTAAAAATTAAAAGAAAGAGTACCCTCATCGACATGACCGCGATGAGTGATGTTACCGTTCTTTTGCTTACTTTCTTCATGTTGACCTCAACCTTCCTTCAGAAGGAGCCGGTGACCGTAATCACCCCGTCCTCCGTTTCTGAAATCAAGGTGCCCACGGCGAATGTCGTGAATGTCCTCGTCAGCCCCAAGGGACAGGTGTTCCTGTCAATCTCGGGTGACGCAGACGCAGACAACGCCGAGCAGTGGGGTTCTGAACCGCTTCGCAAGGAAGTTCTCAAAACGGCTGCCGCCAATTATGAGAAATATACCGGCAAGAAACTCGGAATCACCGCTATGGACATTGAGAAGTTTGCCAAGAACGCCTCTTTCGGTGTACCTCTTGAAAAAATGCACGAATTCCTGTCGCTCGACCAGACAAAGCAGGATGAGTGGCTGAGCAATGCCGACCGCCCAGACGTAGGTATCCCCATGAAGGATATCAACTATGTCGACCAGAACGGCACACCCCTGGCCACCAACGAGTTCCAGATTTGGATGCGTGCTATCTATTCTTCGTCGAACCCCAACATTCATGACGCCATCCAGAAGGGCGAAGGTATAGCCGTAAAGGCTGACCGCGGGACCAAGTTTGAGACAATTCATCCTGTCCTCGACAACCTTCAGACCATCAAGATGAACAAATTCTCAGTCATGACTGCCCTTAAAACCGAAGCTGATTAATCATGGCACAGATAGAACAATCCTCGGGCGGCAAGAAGAAAAAAGGCGCCCAGAAAAAAATGGCGATCCATGTCGACTTCACCCCTATGGTCGATATGAACATGCTTCTGATTACGTTCTTCATGCTGTGTACCACCATGATTAAGTCGCAGACCCTCTCTATCGCGCTTCCTACCAATGAGAAGCTCCAGCAGGAGGAACTGCAGAAGGCTAAAGAATCTGAAGCTATCACACTGATCCTCGACACTACCTACGACGAACGTGGCGGAATCAAAGACAACACCGTTTACTACTACGCCGGTAAGCCCGAAACAGAGTTCAACGGTCCGGACTTGGTTTCCTCCAACATCCAGGTAGCCCACTTTGAAGGAAATGACGGAGCTATCCTCAAAGGAATCCGTAAGATTCTTCATGACCGTAACCAAGACGTTCTTGACAAAGTCGAAGAGCAAAAGGACCGCTGGCGCAGGAAAGAAATTACTGAAGACCAGTTCCAGGCAGAGGCCAAGAAAATCCGTAACGACGAGAAACTCACCCGTCCCGTGGTCATCATCAAACCTATGGAAGGTGCTTCCTGGGAAAGCGTGATCGCCGCCCTCGACGAGATGCAGATCAACCAGATCTCACGTTATCAGATTGGCTCCCTCACCGATACCGACAAGGCTATGGTGTTTGCCACTCCCGACTTCAAGAAAGCCCACAGCAATGACCAGCAGTGATGATTATCTATATTATTAACCAACTAAACAGACAGTAAAATGGCAAAAGATGTAGATCTTTCATCAAAAGAGTGGACTGACATTATCTTCGAAGGCAAGAACAAGGAGTTCGGCGCCTACGAGCTGCGCAAGCACTCTGACGGTCGTCATAACCGCGCTATGCTCTTTACCATCATCGGTCTGGTGATAGTGCTGGTTGGCTCCTACTTCCTCGGAATGTACAACGACTACCGTCGCGAGCAGCATGAGCTTGAGCTCCAGGCTCAGCTTGAGCAGCAGCTCGCCCAGATGGAAGCCGAAGCACAGGAAGAGCAGCAGGAAGAAGAAGTCATCGAGGCTGTTCAGGAGCCCGAGCCTGAAGAGGCTCTTCCGGAAGAAATCCTCAACACAATCAAGGATACTGAAATCGCAATCGCGGCTGACAACGAGGTCACCGAGGACATCACCTCCAAGGATGAGGTTCAGGAATCGACCGCAGCCGCAGGTGCTTCAACCTTCGACCAGGGTACTGACAACCTCGAAGTGGTCAGAACCCACAAGGACGAGATTATCGTAGAAGAGAAGAAGCCTGAGCCCGTCAAGGAAGAGGTGTTCACTGCCGTAGAGCAGATGCCCCAGTTCCCCGGCGGTGAGGCTGAACTCCTCAAGTATGTTGCCACCCACATCAAATATCCCACAATGGCAGCCGAGAACAACATCCAGGGCCGCGTGGTGGTGAAATTCGTTGTGAAGAAAGATGGTAACGTGGGTGAAGTCGTGGTTCTCCGCGGCAAAGACCCCGATCTCGACAAGGAGGCAGTCCGCGTTGTGAAGACCCTGCCGAGATTCATTCCCGGTAAGATGAATGGTCAGGCTGTGTCCGTATGGTACACCCTCCCCATCAACTTCAAGCTCCAGCAGTAATCCACTCCCTTCTCTGATAAGAGAAGAGATTTCCCAAAAGATATCTGGTTTCCACCATATCCACGGGAAATATAAACAGACATTACTCCCTTCCCCTTTTTGATAAGGCGGCGCTTCCCCGGAGAGGGGCAGCGCCGCTGTCGTTTTTATGTCCGGGCAGCTGATGGTTGGTGAATGTCGGGTTATGGCCGTCGTGGGCGAAAGGAGGGCAGCGTATGCAGCAGGGTATGCGTATGCTTCAAGGGGGTTAAAGTTGCTCTAATAATTGCAGGATTGAAATAATTGTTTTATATTTGCGGAGAATTCCACGTCGAATCTGGAGAGCCGGATGGGCGGGAATCTTTTTACATTATGAAAGCGTTTATCTGACGCTTGTTCTTGACCCCTTAGGAATCTCGCAAATTCTCAACCGAAGTCAGGAATGAGGTAACGATGGATGCCTCGGGTATGTTATATATCGCTCTTCTCGTAAAGAGAGGGCGTTGGCATATCGGCGTGGGTTTCTTGCGTTGCCCGTTCGACTTCGGTGGGCAATGCGAGAGCCTCTAATCGTGGGACGAGCACCGGTTGGGTTCCCACGCGTTTTCCATTTTCCCTCATATTACATACTTTCCCTTTCATCATTTTTCTTCCGCCGGGAACCGCGAAGAGCTCATCTTTAACCCCATCTCACTATGATGCGACAATTACTTTCCCGGCTGCGAGCCTGTTCGCACCCATCGGCATGGTTCATCATGCCCCTCCTGTTGGCCCTCCTCCTGCCGGCCAAATCAAACGCGGCTACTTTACCTGCCGGCGACCCCGACCATGAATTCACCGTCGACCATGTGACTTACAAATGTTACTTCAAACAAAAGTTCGAGTCTTCCAATCCAACTCCGACCACCAAAGGGACAATGTATTATGACGTATATGCTGTCCCTGAAAACACTGACATAACCCATGCCGCCATAAGGCTCAACTGGGGTTGGGATCTTGAGGACTATATTCCAACCGACGAACCTGGTTACAGACCTTGTCAATATCATTATACAACCAAATTGGACTCCGGTTCATGGGGAAGCTGCAATTCATTAAAACGCCTGGAATTGATTGTAGCCCAAAGGTCGTTCAACAATAATGACTTTAACACCACGGATTTGGCGCCGCTTAATCAGCTCCGCTCCCTGACTATGATTTTTGTGACGGGAGGGAACTATTATACTTCCGACACCCAAAGCCCTTATCACATCTTCAAGAACACCAGCTCTAAAGTGACGTTTTATTCCAATCTGACTCTATACAAAGGCTCCAAATCTTATCTCCTTCAGAAAACATCAATAGGTGAGTTCGCCTCCTCCCTGTTGGTGGAAAACACTCTTGACAAGGATATGGAGAACTGCAACTCGACGGGGTGTTCTCCAAAAGTGGAAGTGAGTGGAGCCCATACGGGGCCAAATCCAACATTCTACCCGGTCACCCATAATGAGACCGGAAAGATGACCACCCCGTTGATTGGCAAATTCTATTATCGGCTAAGCATCAACGAGCTGGTAGGCAAGCATTACATAGATTTCATAAACAAGCCCATCGAATTGGGAGCCGATATTTTCGAAGAATGTTTTGAGTTCAAGAGAGGCATGGCTTACGAAATCATGCGACTGAACAATTCGAAGATTTCCGAATACGGATACAAGAACATCCATGTAATAGACGCCTCGAATGCGAATGGCTCCCCCCTCAATAGCAATGCTGACGGTTCTTATTTCCTGCCTAAAGGCAAGTACCATATCCATTTGAGATATGACAATATATATATGAGAGTCGAACACGAAGTCGAGGTATGGGATGCCATCGGGCTTCAGATTACTACGACTCCACATAGCATCAGCGTCAAGGCGTCTGTTGATTCCTCGCTTGACGAGCTCAATGACGGAGCTGTGTACGGCATAGCGGAAATCAACGATAACGGCGATGTCATCCGGTTTGTACCTTTCGATGAAAACTCCAACGCCACCCTCATTCAGTCCGAGCACAAATTCAAGACAACTGATGCTTACAATGTTGATACGTACCAGCAATCCCACCCCTTCGTGAATATTATCAGGTGGTCGTTATGCTCAAAAGTAAACGGCCATTTTGTCCTTTCCATGCCAAGGAATCCGTCATACGACAACCAGAGCTGGAGCTGCTTCTCCCTGAAACACACCGACAGTGTAGTCATTGGGTTCGACCCGCTGCGCTCAAATGGATACATCTCCGACAAAAACAAATGCGGCGTAATCTACAATGGCCACAAATATAAACCTCAAAGCAACGAGTCCTGGCAAGTGGAGATTTCCGATCTCCTTCCCGACGCATATAACCGTATCCAGCTTTTTTATGAATATGACGGGGTGGAATATGTGTCGAATGAAATTTCGGTGAGAACAACTCAGATAAAAGTCACACCTTCAGTTTCGCCAAAAACTCAGTCGGCGACCGTGAAATTCGGCTTGACTTCTTTTTCGCAAAATCAAGGAGAAATTGAATATGACAACTGGAAGGTTTACACAAAGTATCCTGAAAAATGGGTCAACGTTGACGTCGAGCCGACAGGCAAAAACATTTTCGAGATATCGGGCCTGACCCCATGGGAATCTTATATCCTGTATGTGGACTGCTATTACCGCAGGAAATCAGACGGCACGAGGACGCAAATTTCATCCACTCTACAGGTCTCTTTCTCCACACCCGCTGTGAAATGGAACAACGGGGAAGCGCAGGCACTGACCACCACCAAAGCCAGACTGACCTATTCGACGAATCTTGAAAATATGGCTGACACTTATGTCGAATGGCGCAGGGTTGACGCGCCGTCTGTGGTTCAAAGCACCAAGGCCGTCTGTCCGGTGGTCGAGGGCCGTCTGGTCGGCGTGCTGAACAACCTGAATCCGGATGTATATTATCAGTTCCGACCGGTCTACGAGAATGGTTCAACGAAAGTCTATGGTGATTGGGTCGGTATTTTCACCGGGGATGCCAATGTATGGTTCGACCCGGAAGTTGAGACCCGTCCGGCCCGTGTAAGGGGCAACGGCTCCGTCACATTGCGCGGCTCCGTATTGCCCGGAAGCGGCGAAATCAGCGAGCAAGGCTTCGAAATCTGGCCGAGCGAGGAACCCTCTTCCGCCGGAATGTCCGCGCCCCATCGTGCGGAATCAGCCCACCGTTTCGTGACTTGTGACGGAATAAGCATGTCAGTTGACATATCCGACCTCGCAGGCGGCACCACTTACGTTTACCGTACTTATGCCAAAGTCAACGGCGTGATACACACAGGCAATGAAGAGACATTCGACATCCCCGGCACAGGAGCCGTCGATGGCATCGCTGTCGAGGAGGAGACCCCGGAGGTGGTGGGTTACTACAACCTGCAGGGTGTCCGCTCGGAGCGTCCTTTCGATGGCATGAACATCGTTGTCTACTCCAACGGGAAGACCGAAAAGCGCGTCTTCAAAAACCTGTAACCCTCATTATACGAATGAACTGCACCTAAAAGTCCATCACAAGACTTTTGGGATGCAGTTCATTCCCAGACATCCTTCAATTATCCCATCTCATTGCTTTCTTCAACAAATCAGGAAGCACAACATTAAAATTCAATCACTTATGATACGACATCTACCTTCACGATTATCAAGCCATTATCTCTGTGTAATATTGTTTATGGTCTTTTTACTGTCACCATCTTACTCTGGTGCCTCAAATCTCAGAAATGAATCGTTGAATTCGATTTTAAATCAAGAGAATACCACATCAGGGGTCACTTTTGAACATATATTAATGGAGAGTGATATTTCTGGCTTACAATTCGTACCATTGGAACCTATGCAAATCCACTTAATGGATTTTGAAGCTTATATCACAGACGAGCAACATCAAAATTTTCAGTGTACGGATATTTCTGATTTCCCACCTGGTTATGTCCTCGGCATAGCAGAAGTGGATGCCAACGATGCAATTCTGCAATTTATACCTTTTGATAATTCCGGGAACGCATCTTTTGCTGCTGTCTCCTTTTTATTTACCTGGTCATCGATGTATAATCGAACCGAGCCACAAGTGCCATACACTGAGACATGGTCGTGGAGTACTGATTGGAGCATATACAGAGGATGCATAAAGTCTGGCGACAATTATATACTTGCCAATGCCACGGATTTTGGCGGTGCAGATTCGGGCTTCATAGTGCCTGATTGGGGATTTCTCTATCCCAATTATGCAGCTCTCACTTTCAACAACTTCGCCAAATATCATTGTCCGGGATTTGAGAGTTATGGTTTTATTGACATGCAAGGTAATAAAACTCAGGGTGCTTATGAAATAATACCCAATTATTATTTCACAGCCCAACCTACGCCATTAAAGCTATATATCATCGTCAAGGGGAAAGAATACTGTTCATCTAATTTTTCTCCCGTGTATTTTCCCGGAGTCAGGCCACCTGAGATTGCTACAGTGACGACCCAGACTGTAACTATGGATATTGCGTCTTTCGACGGCATCGAATTTGAGAATGACTTCGGACGTATTGAATATGAGGATATCAATCTTATATTGGAGAACGGCAAAACATATCGTCCACACAAAACAGGATATTTTGAATACCAATTCCGCCATCTGCCCCCGGACACAGAGTTTGAAGTAACATTCATCCCCTATTATGTCCAACACTCAACCGGAAAGCGTATGAGAATTGACGGGAACATACAACCGGTAATCACAGGGAAAACCGCGACTCCATATTGGACGGGTGGAAGATGCCAGCTGGTTTCCTCCAACAAGGCGAGGGTCATGTACCCGACAAACCTTGAGCAAACGACTGACTCTTATGTGGAATGGCGGGTGGCCGGCTCAACTGATGAGACTGACATACATAGGGCGGAGGGGCCGGTGGTGAACGGCCAGTTGATTGGAATACTGGAGGGGCTTGACCCGACGGCCAATTATGAGTGTCGTCCGGTATATGAGATTGACGGCAGAAGGTATGCCGGAGATTGGGTGCAGGTCTCCACGGCTGGGGCCGAGGGTTGGTATGAACCGGCAATTTACGCACAACCGTCAGAAATCGAGGAGGATGAATCCGTGACTTTGCGCGGGGCGGTGCTACCGGGGAGCGGCGAGGTGACCGAACAGGGATTCGAGATCTGGCCGCAGGAAACTGCGCAAAACACGGGAGCGGCGGCAG
>ERZ860264.1537-NODE-1537-length-15435-cov-2.881990_pt1 | contig 15435 bp, 10 predicted proteins | sample MGYA00509980_ERZ860264 | MGnify/ENA primary metagenome ERZ860264 (study PRJEB30046, sample SAMN00715212) | human gut metagenome | study: EMG produced TPA metagenomics assembly of the A metagenome-wide association study of gut microbiota in type 2... | reverse complement strand
AATACCCTTCAAGGGAGGAGAGGTATATTTCAACCGGAATATACCTGCTGATTATAAAATAAAAAAAGGTATATAATAAATTTTCAGCTCATGATTATCAAAAAGTTTAATGGACTGATATTGCCGGCCATGGCAATAGTTATGTTAGTGCCCTCGTGCAAGGGCAATCAGGACCAGCAGCAACAACAGCAGGCTCCGGAACTCGCCGTTCTTACAGTGAGTGAAGAAAACACCACCTTGGAATCGGGTATGCCGACCACTCTTGAAGGAGAGAATGATGTCGAGATACGCCCCCAGATTCAGGGCTTCCTTACCAAAGTGTGTGTGGAAGAAGGTCAGAAGGTATCCAAAGGCCAGACTCTTTTCGTTATTGACCAAGTCTCCCTGCAAGCAGCAGTGGATGCCGCACAGGCTGCCGTGGCTGTAGCTCAGGCCAATGTCAATACCGCCACTACAAACATGAACAATAATAAGATGTTGTTCGAGAAAAATATAATCAGCCAGCCGGCATATCAGACCTCTGTAGATTCATACAACGCTGCCAAAGCCCAGCTGAACCAGGCTATGGCCAATCTGACAAGTGCCCGAAAAAATCTTTCATACTCTGTAGTCACAGCTCCTGCATCTGGCGTTGTCGGCAAGATAGATTTTCGTGAAGGCTCATTGGTATCACCCCAATCGCTTCTTACCATATTATCGAACAACAGTGACATGCGTGCCACATTCTCGCTAAACGAAAAAGACCTTCTCGCCCTGACTGATAACGGCAAACGTTCACTGCAGGAAGCTATAAAGCAGATGCCGTCTGTGACTCTCATACTTGCCAACGGAGAAAAATATCAGTATCCGGGTAAAATCATTTCAATTTCCGGAGTAATAGATCCTTCGACCGGAAGTGCAACAGCAAAAGCTGTCTTCCCTAATCCGGAAGGAATGCTTCACAGTGGCAATACCGGACAGGTAATGATCCCGCATACGCGTTTAAACACAATGCTTATCCCTCAGGTGGCGACATACGAAATGCAGGACATGAAATTTGTATATGTGGTCAATGACAGCAACAAAGTTCACTCTCGCGCCATACAGATAGCAGATGAAAACGATGGCCAAAACTACATAGTCATCGGCGGCTTAAAACCCGGCGAACGAATTGTTACTGAGGGAGTAGGCATATCTGTCAAAGATGACATGACAATAAAGCCAAAAAAATAAGATTCGAAATATTCAGACAAACTGCCGGATTATACCCGCATAACAAATAGAGTTATGAAACTATCAACATTTATAAATCGGCCGGTGCTGTCCACCGTTATCTCAATTTTTATCGTGATATTCGGTGTGCTCGGATTGTTGTCTCTTCCCGTAGAGCAATATCCTAATATTGCTCCCCCCACAATCAGTGTCCGAACCACTTACACAGGAGCTAACGCACAATCAGTGCTCAATTCGGTAATAGTACCTCTTGAAGAGCAGATAAACGGTGCTGAAAACATGGATTACATGTATTCGTCCGCATCTAACAACGGTTCTGCCGAAATCAGTGTCTATTTTAAAGCCGGAATGGACCCTGACATGGCGGCAGTAGACGTACAGAACCGTGTCGCAAAAGCAGCATCCTTTTTGCCTGCAGAAGTAAATCAGGTCGGTGTGACGACTCAGAAAAGACAGTCTTCAATGCTTATGGTGTTCAATGTATACGCAGATGACCCTAAGTATAGCGAGGAATTTGTCGAAAACTACATGGCCATCAACATCATACCTGTCATCAAACGTGTACCGGGCGTGGGAGATGCCATGGTCATGGGTGCCGACTATTCTATGCGCATATGGCTCAAACCTGATATTATGGCCCAATACGGACTTATGCCCACTGACGTTACAGCGGCACTGGCCGAACAGAATATAGAGGCGGCCCCGGGCCAGTTCGGTGAAAACGGGAATCAGTCTTTCCAATATACGATGCGCTATAAAGGACGTCTTCAGGATGAGTCTGAATTCGAGAATATAATAATAAAGGCACTGCCTTCCGGAGAGATGCTGAAACTTGGAGATGTGGCCGATGTCGAATTAGGACGACTAACTTATGGTTTCCATTCGACTACCAACGGAAAAGTCGGTGTCGCCGCGATGGTGATGCAGTCGGCAGGCTCAAACGCGACTGCCGTTGTAAACCAGATTCAGTCTGAACTCGACAAATTCCAGAAAGAATGTCCTGATGGAATAAAGATTGTGACGACAATGGACGTCAATCAATTCCTTTTCGCATCAATTCATGAGGTTATCAAGACTCTTATCGAGGCATTCGCACTGGTATTCCTTGTTGTTTTCGTTTTCCTTCAGGACTTCCGGTCCACTATCATTCCTATGATTGCAATTCCTGTCGCTCTGATAGGTACGTTCTTCCTGATGAACATTTTCGGGTTCACGGTCAATCTTCTGACTCTGTCGGCACTTGTGCTGGCGATCGCGATTGTGGTGGATGACGCCATAGTGGTGGTTGAAGCCGTGCATGCGAAACTGGATGAAGGATACAAATCTTCGAAAATGGCATCTATTGATGCTATGAATGACATCGCCGGCGCTCTTGTATCCATTACCCTTGTAATGATGCTGGTGTTCATACCCGTATCATTCATGGGTGGTACCTCAGGAGTCTTTTACCGCCAGTTCGGTCTGACAATGGCAATGGCGATATTCCTTTCTGCAGTCAACGCTCTTACTCTCTCACCGGCTCTCTGCGCGCTCTTCCTTAAACCTCATAAAAAAGAGGATGGCATGGATGCCTCTCTTAAAGAAAGGATGAAAGACGCATATTCTGCAGCAGGCGAGGCGGTAAAACAATCATATAAAAAGCGTGTACGCTTCGAGATTCCTCCTTTAGTGACAACATTGCTGCTTTTAGCGGCAGTAGTTTTCCTCGTGCTTGGATGGTACGAGTTTGAGAATGTGATGTTGAGTGTCATTGCATGTGTAGTAGCGGTAACAGCAGTCTACGGCATGTTCCAACGGAATTTCATCAATGCGTTCAACAAGGTTTTCGAAAAGATTCTTGCCGGATATTCTAAAATATCCAACTGGTTCATACATCATAAAATCACTGGTTTCGGAATTGTCGCGGCAAGTATCGCCGTGCTCGTATGGCTTATGTCAGTCACACCTACATCACTTGTGCCGACGGAGGATACAGGCACACTGATGGGTGTTGTCGACATGCCGCCTGCCACTTCAATGGAAAGGACCAAGGCAGTAATGGATAAAGTCGACAGCATCGCATCCACTATACCGGCGATCTATATAAGAAACGCCATTACCGGCTACAGCTTTGTCGCAGGCCAGGGCAATACGTACGGTTCATTTATCATCAAATTAAAACCTTGGGAGGAACGTGACGAGAAAACGGAAAGTGCCAATGCGGTGCTTGCTCAACTATATCAGAAGTGTTCTCAAATCAAAGATGCACGCGTCATGTTCTTTCAGCCTCCAATGATCTCAGGTTACTCTGTGACCAACGGTTTTGAGATCAAGCTTCAGGATAAGACCGGTGGCGATATCAACCAGTTCTTCAAGATCTATCAGGGATTCATTGCAGCGTTGAATGCCCGTCCGGAAATATCCATGGCGTATTCGTCATTTAATCCCTCGTTCCCTCAATACATGGTGGAACTTGACGTTGCCAAGATAAAAAAGGCCGGTCTGACCCAGACTCAGGTGCTTCAGACCCTGCAGGCATATTATGGAGGCATGTATATATCGAACTTTAATAAATTCGGTAAACTGTACCGTGTGATGATGCAGGCAAGTCCGGAAGCAAGAGTATCTCCGGAAACACTCAAGAGAGTTAAAGTCCGCAACGGATCAGAGATGGCCCCGATAGACAACTTTGTGAAACTTACCCGCGTCTATGGACCTGACGTAATCAACCGGTTCAATATGTTCACTACCATCTCAGTCACCGGAAACCCGGCGCCCGGCGTATCATCAGGACAGGCTATCGCAGCAATCGAGGAAGTCGCCGCACAGACTCTTCCGATCGGTTATGGTTATGAATATTCCGGTCTGACCCGTGAGGAGGCCACCAACAGCAGTTCATCGACCGCTTATATTTTCGCACTCGTGCTTCTGTTTGTATACTTACTGCTGTCAGCCCAGTATGAAAGCTACATCATTCCGTTCGCTGTAATATTGTCAGTGCCTTTCGGTTTGATGGGTACATTCATCTTCGCTCATCTTATGGGCATAGACAACAATATATACCTACAGATCGCACTGATCATGCTTATCGGTCTTCTTGCTAAAAATGCGATCCTTATCGTAGAGTTCGCACTTGAACGGCGCAGAACCGGAGTAAGCATAGTCAACGCCGCCATTTTGGGATCCAAGGCCCGTCTGCGTCCTATCCTCATGACGTCACTTGCGATGATTATCGGTCTGTTGCCACTTATGTTCGCGACAGGTGCGGGTGCAAACGGTTACAATGCACTCGGAACCGGTGCGATCGGAGGTATGTTGATCGGTATGATCTTCCAGGTTCTCATAGTGCCTGCCCTCTTCGTGGCATTCCAGCTTATCCAGGAGAAAATAACTCCTTATAAATGGACTGACACCGACAATACGCAGCTTTCCTCCGAGATTGAACAATATAATCGTCACCACGACTAATATTGATTACATTTTCCGGCGGATACGTCAACATCCGCCGGAAATAAATCACAATAACAATGAAAAATCTAAAATACATATTATTCATACTTGTCGGCTTTGCATTGTCGAGTTGCCATATCTACAAAGAATATGAGCTTCCTACCGACAACTCATATGTAAAGACATTTGAGGAATCAATGACTTCTGCCGCCGACTCAGCGTCGCTTCCGTTCCTGGCATGGGAAGAAGTGTTCACGGATCCTATACTTCAAGGATATATAAGGACCGCCCTTGAGAACAACAAAGACCTTGACAATGCGGTCAAGAACATTGACATAGCACGAGCTCAGCTCAAAGGTGCCAAATTAAGTTATTTCCCTGCTGTAGCGCTGAATCCGAACGGAGGAGCCTCCAAATACGGCGATGGGAAAATGGACACCTGGACATATACTATTCCTCTGTCTATATCCTGGGAAATAGATGTCTTCGGCAAAATACTCAATAGAAAGCGCGGGGCCAAGGTCACTGTCGAACAGATGGAAGACTACCGTCAGGCAGTCCGTTCGCAGATTATCTGTGGGGTAGCAAGCTGCTATTACAGCCTTATGTTGCTCAACCAGCAGCTCGATCTCACCGAAAGAACCTCTGTCATATGGAAAGATCAGGTCGAGTCCATGAGACTTATGAAAAATGCCGGTATGGTAAACGAAGCCGCAGTAGTGCAAAGTGCAGCCAACTACTGGAGCATAATGGCGTCAATTCCGGATATCAAAGACGGAATACACCAGATGCAGAACACAATGTCACTCCTTCTGCACTCATACCCGCAGGAATATACTGTTTCATCAGACATGACATTTGAACTTCCGACCGACATCCGTGATGGAGTTCCGGTAACCTATCTTGCTGCCCGTCCTGACGTAAGGGCATCCGAACGCGCACTCGCAGCAGCCTATTACACCACCAACAGCGCACGCGCGGCGTTCTATCCCGGCCTGACAATATCTTCAAACGGAGGTTTCACCAATCTCCTCGGCTCTATGGTATCAAATCCCGGAAAATGGTTTATACAACTTGCCGGATCATTGGCCGCCCCCCTCTTTTCACGTGGCGCCAATATAGCTAATCTTGAAGTCGCGAAAGCCCAACAGGCACAGGCTATGAATAATTTCGAAACAGCTGTGCTTAGTGCAAGTGCAGATGTTAGCGACGCACTCTCTGCATACCGTTTCAATCATGAAAAGCGTGAGTGTCTGCTGCAACAGATCGACAATCTTGAAAAATCAGTAGAATATACTCAGGAATTGCTGACACTTGACCAGAAAACCACATATCTTGAGGTTTTGACCGCACGCTCGAGTCTTCTGAACGCGCAGCTTTCAAGCCTTAACGCATGGCATAGCAAAGTCGCAGCTTTGATAAAATTATATCAGGCTGTAGGCGGAGGCAGATAATAACATTATAAATATAATTATCATGAGTACTATAAGCCCACTGGCCTTTGTGCATCCAGAAGCCCGGATCGGAGAGAATGTGACAATTGACGCATTCGCTTATATTGGCAAAAACGTAATAATAGGAGACGGCTGTCACATAAGCCCGCATGTAAGTATTCTCTCCGGTGCAAGAATCGGGAAAAACAACCATTTCTACGACGGATGTATCATCTCGGCCACACCTCAGGATTTCCGATGGAAAGGAGAGGAAAGCTATGTCATAATAGGTGACAACAATACAATTCGCGAGCATGTGATAATCAACCGCAGTATACATAAGGAGGGAGAAACCAGAATCGGGAACGATTCCTTTATTATGGCACAGAGTCATATCGCCCATGACACCCGTATAGGGAATTCAGTAGTGATCGGGAACTCCGTCAAAATAGCCGGAGCATGCCGGATAGGAGATTTCTCTATCCTGTCATCATGTGCCCTTGTTCACGAAAAGTGTGAAATAGGAGAATGGGTTCTTATAAAAGGTGGATGTCGTGTCAACAATAATGTTCCACCATATGTGATAATGGCCCATAATCCCATATCATATTTCGGCGTAAACGCTTTCATATTGCGTAAAGGCAATGTTAAAGAAGAAATAATAGATGATATAGCAAAATGCTATCGCCACATCTATCAGTCCAATACATCCGCTTTCAATGCTTTGGTCCGTATCAAATCAGATGTCAATCCCGGTCCGGAGCGTGACGCGATCATAAATTTCATAGAAGGTCATGATTTAAAAATCGCAGCCCTGACATTGGACTCCATGTTATAACAGCCATGACGGCTCTCAAGGCCATATAAATAAACCGGAGGAATCATAGTGCTGATTCCTCCGGTTTATTTATATGCAACTATTAGGCAAGAACTCAAATTAAACCTATAGATGCAGCTATTTTTTGATAAATAATAACGCACGTTTGTTTTTTTTTGTTAAATTTGTAGTTAAAACATGGTTTGTACCGCTCTCTATGGACTTAAAGAAATTATTAATTCGTTCCGTCTCCGGCCTTATATATTGTCTTGTGATAGTAGGCTGCATTATGTGGGGAGAAACAGGTGTTGTAATTCTTGGCTGTCTTCTTGCCACAATAGCATGTATAGAATTTGCCAGAATCAGTCACGATCTCACACAGAAGACACTTCCTGTGATGCTTCTTGACATTGCAGGGTGCCTTTCTCTATGTCTTGGAATATTAGGCTATACGCTGATTCTATGGCTTGCAATAACGATAGCCCGCTTTATTGAAGAATTATATATCAATTCAGACCGCCCGCTCCGCGATCTGGCGCATTCCATGATGAGCCAGATATACATAGGACTACCTATGGGAATCATGGTTGGAATCGCATGGCTTATAAATCCGATGATCATATTGGCTCTGTTTTTCCTGTTATGGATAAATGATACCGGGGCGTTTCTTGTAGGCTGCACAATCGGACGTCATAAGCTATTTGAACGCATTTCACCTAAAAAGACCTGGGAGGGCTTTATCGGAGGATTAGCATTCTGCATAGGCGCAAGCGCTCTTTTCTACTATTTCGGAAATGATTTCTTTGGAATGACAAGATTACATGCCGACATATGGGTATGGCTCGGTTTAGGAGCTATCGTTTCTATATTCGGCACGTGGGGAGATCTGATAGAATCAATGATCAAACGCAATCTGCATATAAAAGATTCCGGCAATATCATCCCGGGACACGGCGGCATTCTCGATCGTATAGACTCTTTGCTGCTTGCGGTGCCTGCAGTTGCCGTCTATTTTTATATCTTGATTTATCTGGCAATATAAAACCGTTATTGCAAAATAATAAAACTCCGAATGCTTTCGCATTCGGAGTTTTATTATTTAACACGGAACCAATATCCTAATGAAACCGAGATTGTCATGCCATTGGACCCTCGTATTGGTTCTGTTCTTCCGGACTTTACTAAATTCGCAAGACCGTAATAAAAACGGGCGTCGACATAAATGGAATTTCGCGGATTTATGCTGAACTCCCCTCCTATTCCGCCACTGATACCGTAATCGACTTTCTGATCAACTGCCAAAGCGTATTGATAAGTGATATGATTATTGAAATCAGAATTTGATCCGACATTTTCGTAATCGAAATTGGCACTGGTAGATTCGCCTATCATAAAACTTACGGAGGGACCGGCGTTTATAAAAAATTTGCCTCTGTTGCCGAAATATATATGGGCAAGAAATGGGATCTGAATATAATTTACCGTGCGTGAATATTTGTATGGAAGATCTTCGAAATCCTCTTTCCATCCGCGTTGTTCCCAATTGGCCTCGACTATGAAACCAAAATGTTTCTCCTCTATATATCTGAAGTTCAGACCGGCGTTTCCCCCGATTATAAAGGATTGTGTGACACTTGGAGTAAAGCTGACTCTTGAGAAATCCACACCGCCATGCGCTCCGACAAACACCCTCGATGAATAATGTGACTGCGCTGCGGAATACGGCCCCCATAAAGATGCGATGCAGGAAATTGACGCCAAAGCCAATAATCTTGCCGCCCAACGCTTATGACAAGTATTTCTATTAATCGGCATAATATACGACTTTCTTATCGATTGTGTCATAAGGTGTAAATTCTACAATATACACAGGAGGATTGAGGAAACCGCCCCAATTGCTTACGCGTATCAGATCATAATCGCTCTGTACAGTAGAAACGGACGCATTGATTTTATTCACGTCCCCCCGCGCTTTTGCAAGTTCGGATATGAAATAAGTCGAATTGTCGTATCCTACTCCGGCGTAGAGAGGCAAAGACTTGAGCGGATTCCTATTGAACAACGATTTATAGCTCCGCATAAACTCTTTATACTGCGAAGATTCTTTATCGATATAAAACCGGGAGGGGATCATGATATCGGCCTTATGAAAGGATCTTTCAAGAGCATCTTCATAGAGGACCAGATTGGGACGTCCAAGAACATTGATGTCTGCCATGGGGCGTTCCTCTCTTACCCGGATGACATTGTCAAGCAATTTTGTCACTTCCTCCTTCTTGACGGGATAACCGTAGATGATATATTTGCCGTCTTCGGCAAAACGCTCGGGCACAAGATCGTCTACAGACGCCGAGCGTATCTTTGATGGATCCCAGAGATTTCTGAGCGCTTCCGCCAATTGATCGTTCTGATCGGGATCGCCTGCAAAAATAATCGTGCGGCCGGAATAATGATCATATATATAGTTAGCCACATTCTCATTAAACAATGCAGAAGGTGTCAGCAACTGTATGATATAAGGATTATTTGTATATTCCACACTTTTTACATCGAAAGCATTCACGACAGGCGTCTGACTGACAGAGGCATACTCACAGATATATGACGGGATGGAACTGTCAGATGTCACAAATACCATCGTCGGCTTGAATTCATCAAGTTCCGTTATCACCGCTTCCGATGAAGCCGAGCCGTCCACTACCTTAAAAACTATCTTATATCCGTTATTTTTCTGCGTCTCTATTCCTGCCAGAAAGCCTCTTATATAATCCAGATCCTTTTTTGAGGAATCATCTTCTGTCACTACTGCCACTCTTACAGTAAACGTGTCCTCATCTTCCGCGAGTTTATGCACATCCTGATATATCTCGGTTATTCCCGAATCACTGATCTCACGAGGATCACGTTCCGCGACCTCTCGCTCGACATGTACTGTCTCCACTCGCGGCACAGCGATGTAATCCTTATTTTTCAAGGATTTCACATCAGGATTCGCATTCTTGAGGATCTCCTCACTGACGCCATTTTCCGAAGCTATTGAACTCCACGTCTCATTCTTGCTGACTTTGTGTATTTCAACTGAATCGATAGTCGATTCGTCAAATATTTTCGTGGTTTTGGAAATACCGGAACCTCGCGCAGGAATCTTGATATTTGCTCCGGCCCTGAAATTGCTTTCATCTATGCCCGGATTGGATTTCATGATAGAAGCCACCGATACGCCATACTCTTTAGATATACCATACAATGTATCACCTTGCTTCACGGTGTAGTAAACAGGTTTATCATTCTTGTGTGAGACAAGATTGGAATCGGCCGAACGTATGAGCAGAGATTCGCCGGCCTTTATCCCATTGCGGCTATCGGGGTTTAATTTATAGATATGATCAACGGGCACTCCATACATATTGGACAGCGCATATACGGTCTCACCTCTCTTGACAGTATGCCTTACTTCGCCGACTTCCGGCAACTGCACACCGGGCTTTTGCGGACGATTCACATTGGTCTCGACATTTGCAGGATAGTATATTTTCATTCCTTTCTGGAGAGGAGAGACGGCTGAAGGATTAAATTCCTGCAATTTCCGGTCATCCCATTTGAACATCCTCGCGATACCGAACAAAGAATCTCCCTTTTTAGCCTTATAGACATAATAGTTTCTGCCAAATAATTCGACCACCGGAAGATTAACGTTATCTGCGAATATATCGGTCGCAAACATAAATGCGACTGCCATAACGACAAGAAATGATTTTATCGGTTTTATCATCTTGTAAAAGATTTTGAATAAAAAGACAATCACACCGTCGTGCGATTCATCTATCTTACAAAATTACAAAAATTTACTGAAAATACCGCATATGCGGTCTCTAAATCTCATACGTCGCGCCGGCTTCATGTATTTTAAACAGAAACAGGCCATGACGTATGTGCGACGGCATGACCTGCTTTTAAACTGTTTTTTTAGACTCAGAATTTATATCCCAGTGACAATGCGAGGGATGAGTTGTTGAATGTCAATTCAGATTTCACTGCAGACGCGGGATTGGCGATATCAGGACTGAAAGGATAATATTCGGATGTCATGTGCTTGTAGACATAAGCGAAATCAATATAAAAGCCTTTATGCTTGTAGCCGACACCACATGTGATGTAATTCGTGCCGTTATCAAGCGTATAATTGGTCATGACTCCGGTCCCCGGCACCTCTACCGCACCGTCCTTCGCCTTTGTAGTGACAGGCGATGTGGAATAACTGTAGCCGGCACGTATACTGAAACTCGGTATAACACGGTATTCAGCTCCGATTCTGATCGTATGAGTATTCCTGTAAACCTCTTTTATATAGGAATTGGCATAATCATTTGCATTCATATAGTCTGATCTCTGCGGAGCCTTTACCGCCGGTTTGCCGTACCATCCTCCCCAGTCATACCAGGGGTCGTCCCAACCATACCATGGATCAACATATCCGTACATATCCGCATCAGAATATCTCATTGAATTATAACCGGCCCATTCATAGTCGGCGGAGATAATAAGACTGTTCCCGATGACACCGGCCGCACTTGCGATTATCCTCCAGGGAGTCTTGAAATTGAAACTGTTACCTCCCGGATAGCCATCATTGGCCCAAGTCTGGTCATACTTCATCTTAAACGGATAATCGAACGCCACATGAGCATCGTAATACGTCTCATTCAGATTATAATATGTCGGGGTGTGGAACGCGAGACCGAGACGTAACTCCTGTATCGGTTTGACAATCACACCGAGCTTGAAATTGAATCCCGTGCCATTGAGCTTATAATTGTCATATAATGCCCAATCGGAAGTATAACGCCCAACTTGTTGCGAATTCGGATTATATACATAAGCGTTGTCAAGAGATTCACCCCAGACGGATTGTATTCTGTAATCGACAGAGGTTATATCAAAATCCATGCCCCAATAAACGACATTATTGATATTGCCGCCTATGGCGATATTATATTCATCGACCGATCCTTTTTCCTGCACTTCAAACCGACCTGAACCCGAAGTACCATCACCGAACTGGCCATACCAACGGGGATCATCAGGATCTCCCTCCGGATTCGTCAGCATCGCATCGTAACCAAGAATAGTCAGCCAAGGCACATTGCGATAACCGGGCGACGGGTTATAGGGATCATAATCATCAGTAGACATCACATCCGCCTCCGTAAGACCATTGGCATTACTCAGACCGGCAATATAATTACTCATTGACGTGTTAAGCTGAGGAATACCGCCTTTGAAACGACGATTGAAAGATGCCCCTTTATTATAAGTGAATCCAAAATTCAGATTAGGCATTGTCTGGCTCGGTAACCTCAGAGTAAAGACCGCGCCTATATTGTTAAGATTGAATCTAGTCATCTTGTCATCCTGGGTAAAGCCCATGGATTTCGATTGAGACTGCATCGCATCGAGATCCAGCGTAAGACCGATCTCGTTACTCCTATAGATGCCGATACCGCCCGGATTTTGAGAAATAGCCGACAAATCACCTCCCAAAGCACCAAATGCTCCGCCCATAGACATAAAACGGGCCGTACCACGGAGATCATGACGGGATATGGAATAAGCACCTGTCACACTTTGTGCGAAAAGCAATGAAGGGAAAGCCACAAACGCGACAGCAGTAAATATTTTTTTCATAATCAGCTGTTAAAAATCAATTAATAAGGGTTGTACACACTCTCCTTTATTATAACAAATCAGTTTGGCAATATGATTATCTTGTATACATTTATGCCAAACTGATTTAGTTATAAAGATTACCGGCGACCTCCACGATGGCCTCCGCCACTGCTTCTGGAGCCACCGCCGTAGGAACCACCCCGGCTACTGCCTCCGCTCCGATAGCTTGAACCGGAATTGTAGCTTCGGTTGCTGTTTCGTGTCGTATTATAATTGTGAGTTGTTGTACGATTGGTCTGATTGTAATTCGATGTACGCTGGGTGGTGGTAGACTGTCGTCTCACAGTGTTGGTAGAAGCACCTTTGCTGACAGAAGTTGTACTACGCCCGACTGTCGAATTTTGTCTTGTCGCAGTCGCGTTTGTCCTGTTGTTTCTGACAGATGAACCGGATCTATTGGTAGTTCCGTTTATCATTATATCAGAACCTGATTTTTCAACTGCCTGGCGCGATGCGGTTGAATTGGTTACAGAAGCCCTTCTGTTGGTCCGAATCAAGCCCGGATCAATTTTAGAACCGGACAAAGTAGCAGCTTGGGTACGGCGATCACTATATCGGTGACTGTTTGTCGTTCCAGCGGCGGGACGTCCCATTGGTCTGCTTCCCGGTCTTCCCATTGAAGCTCCGCCATTATAGTTCCCGCCCGGGCGCGTGCTGTTAGACCATCCCGGATTTGGGGCACCGGGGCGAGTGGCACCCGGTCTCGAAGGACGAACATAACCATGATATACCGGACGTGGCGGTCTTGGCCCCCAACCGGGACCGTATCCCCATCCCGGGCCATATCCCCAGACAGGATAATATGACCATGCCGGATATCCCCAATCCCAGGCCGGACCCCATGCCCATGCGGGGCCCCAGTTCCATGTCCAGTTAAAGGGACCCCATGCATAACTCCAGGTCCACGAAGGACGCAGACACCAGTTGTAATATGACGGAGCCCATCCGTATGAACCCGTATATATGGAAGTGAATGTAGGATAACCGTTATCTATCACGATCTCTACATTGCCGTAGGAATCCTCCAATATATCTGCCAGCACATCGGAATTATCTACTACAATAGTAGGATTGTAATACTTCTGAATCTGCTGTGTATAGACAAAATCCTCGGCGTTTTCGGCCGACTGTCCTATTGTGTCGACAGCGGATTCATAGTAAAACCCTCTTCGATTGTAATCATCGACATCCATATTGCCAAAGTCAGAAATATAATTGGATTTTTTAGAAGTATCCTTTTTAGTTTCTTTCTTTGATTTTGGATTGTAATATATGTCGTCGTAATCATCCTGGGCATTTACCGCAGAGATCACGATGGCTGTCATGGCCAGACCTAATATAAATCTATTCATAACTTTAAGTTTATCCGTTTACACTTAGACTTCAAACGCACCTGTTCGTTTAAGAAACTATTCAAATTTAACACATAAAAAGTCTAAAAGATAGTAGTTATCTAAAATTTAAGATAGAAATCCTTGCATAGCTGATGATGCCCGGGGGTGGGCTGACCGTCAGAGGTCTCCAACACCATGACAGGTATATCTTCAATCACAATCTCCTCCTCACTATAGCCAAATTCCATCAGAATGCGTTTGACAGGAGCCTTAGGATGCCCTTTTACATATAAGGCTCGGACCATGTGCAGACAGGAAGAATGCGCTGTGTCCAAGACTTCCTCCATCCTCTCAGCCGGTATGATCATGGAGATTCTGCCTCTTTCCGAGAGCATATCCTTCCCTTTTGTCAACAGCACATGAGGAGACAGATCACTCTGATGTCTGGCCATAAGTCTCGGAGTATCCGGAGAAGATATGCCTGAATTGAAATAAGGAGGATTTGATATTATAAGATCGACATCTTTCAAAGAAATATGATTGAAATCCTCATGCATTGCTTCAAGTCTGCCGGACCATGGCGACATCGAAAAATTTTCCCGCGCCTCCGTGACTGATGAATCATCCACATCAATTGCAAGGATATCCGATGCCTGATTGCGCTGGGCACACATGAGAGCTATAACCCCACATCCAGTGCCGACATCTATTATCCTCCGCGCTCCCGAAACATCGGCCCACGCTCCGATCAACACGGCGTCAACCCCGATTTTCATTGATCCCGCGCCATGAGAACAGGCAAACTTCTTAAACCTGAAAAATGACTTTCGCATATTTCGGAAATTTTACTTAATTTTGCAACTTGTTCCGCTGTAGCGGCTTTTCTTAAAGACCGCATCAACAATACTCAAGCAAAATTAATAAAAAGATGTCAAAAAAGAACTTTCTGGACGAATCTGTTTTATTGAATAACGACGGTGGCCCAATTTATAAGGACGAGTCTGAACACGATATCGACAGACTTGAGGGAGTCGTTCAAGAAAATATATTATTCATTCCTCTGGAAGATGAGGTTTTCTTTCCTTTCATGCAGATCGGTACTGTCATTACGCATCCCGATTCAGTCGATACTGTCAAGAAAGCCATAAAGAGCAAGGAGCCGGTCTTCTTTTTCCTCGCCTCCGACTCAATGCCTGATGATTCTGAACTTACCGAGCAGGAAGACATCATGTTCAGCCGCGGTTGCGTGGGAATGATAAATGATTTCAAACAGAATCCGGACGGAGGAGCACTTGTATCCGCCGCCATGGGCCCGCGTGCGATTGCTGTCAATCTAAAACGCCGCACACCTTACATGCGCGGTGATGTTGTCATCTCGTTGCCAGAACGCATCCGGAAAGATGACAATGAATCCGCCACAGAAGAGAGATTAAAGAATATTTACGCCAGCATAACCGAGCATTTAAGCGACGACGACCGCAAA
>ERZ860264.1529-NODE-1529-length-15497-cov-3.091892_pt1 | contig 15497 bp, 9 predicted proteins | sample MGYA00509980_ERZ860264 | MGnify/ENA primary metagenome ERZ860264 (study PRJEB30046, sample SAMN00715212) | human gut metagenome | study: EMG produced TPA metagenomics assembly of the A metagenome-wide association study of gut microbiota in type 2... | reverse complement strand
CGAATGGCTGATCACACCCGCCATAAGACTCGAAGGTGGTAAATTCTATAAATTCGGAATTTCCGCGGCATCGATGGGATCGACATGGACAGAGACATTCGAGGTCGCTGTCGGAAACGCTCCCGATGTCGAGGCCATGACCGATACATTCCTTACAGGTGCCGAAGTCAGCACGGCGAGCTTCATGATGACTGTGCCGTTCGAAGAGTATTTCTCGGTAGCGGAAGACGGCGTGTACTATATCGGAATTCATTATAATACTCCTGAAAACGCCTATTTCCTTTTGCTTGATAATCTTACCATTTCCGAGCCTATCGACGCGATGTCGCCCGACGCTGTCACCGGCCTTACCGTCACGCCCTGGCCCGAAGGTGAGAAAAAAGCGACTGTGGCCTTTACCGCACCCTCGACCGACCTGCAGGGAGAACCGCTGCCGTTCCTTGACAGAATCGTGATAAGTCTCGACGGGCAACCGCTGCATACGATCACGGATGTCAATCCGGGTCAGGAAATAAGTGTGGATCTAGATATTCCGACAAGCGGTCTGCATAAATTCACGGTAGTGGCATATAACGGCGATACCGAGGGCAGACCCGTGGAGACGGAAGTGCATGTAGGTCTTAATGTGCCCGAAGCTCCGACTGATGTCAAGGCTGTCACCGAAGGTTCGACGGGAAATGTGACAATAACATGGACACCTTCGGTAAATGATATCGACGGCAAGCCAATCCCCGCTGACGAGATAACCTACCTGATTGTCCGTCTTGTCGGCGCAGAGCAGGAATTTGTGGCAGGAGGCCTGAAAGACACATCATATACCTACAATCCTCTTGATAATCCCGAAAAGGAACAGGAATTCTTCCAGTATGCGGTGTTCGCGCATGCCGAGGCAGGTTATTCGGGAGGCAATATCACGGACATGATCGCTGTCGGTTCGCCTGACAGACTTCCATGGACCGAATCGTTCGCAAACGGAGGTCTGGAACACATAATGGCCGCGCATCCTCTTGACGATACCAACGGGGCATGGCAGAATTTCGGAGACCAGAGCTTCTCGATGGGCGTGAAGAGCTATGATTCCGACAACGGAATGATAGGAATGTACGGTCCTGCCGTAGGCGATGCCGCACGACTCTTCACCGGTCGCATAGATCTTACGGAGCTTGATCATCCGACATTGACATTCTATACGTTCAATCTTCAGAATGCCGACGGTGTGCAGGATACCAATGAAATCACGATCCTTGCCGACTGCGGCGACGGAAAAGGCTTTGTTCCGATAGAGACCCTTGTGGTGAACGATGTCGCCGACGGAATACGCGGTTGGGCAAAGGCTACCGTCGATCTGACTTCATGTGCGGGCAAGACCGTACAGCTCGCTTTCGATGCTGTCACTAAATCTTATCTCTACACTCTCGTGGATCTTGTCACGATAACCGACCGCAAGGATACCGATCTGGGAGTCGTGTCGATAAGCGCCCCCAAAGTGGCGGATCCTGATTCGGAATTTGATATCACTGTAGAGGTGGAGAACGCCGGACGTCTCTCCGCAGGCGCCGCCTATACCGTGGCTCTCTGGCGCAACGCCGTCAGAATTGCCGAACTCGACGGTAAAGCCATTGAGGCCGGAAAGTCCACACAGTTCATATTCAGACAGAATCTGAATGCATCGGATGAAGACAACAATGTCTACTATGCGGAGATAGTCTGTGCAGCCGACCAGCAGCCGGATAACGACCGCAGCGAAGAGATCGCGGTGCGTCTCCGTCGTATGGATCTTCCCGGAGTACGTGATCTCTCGGCTCGCCGGGTAGATGCCAATACCGTGGAGCTGAACTGGACCGAACCCGAGAAAATGTCGGATACGGACACGAAAGTGACAGAGACATTCGAGGATGCCGACACGCAGACCGTTTTCCCGACCGAGTATGGCAACTGGACTCTTCTCGACGAAGACAAGGGATATCTCGGAGGTCTCAGAGGTGTGGAACTTCCCGGAATCCAGACCGGATCGCAACAGGGTTTCTGGGTGATGGACGCCGCGCATCCCGTATTCAACGGCAATACATCGTATGCCGCACAGAGCGGTACAAAATATCTTGCCCAGATGTATACTCTCAATATTACCGCCGATGCTCCGGTGCCTTGTGATGACTGGATCATCTCTCCCTGGCTCAACGAGAAGGCCCAGACAGTGGAATTCTATGCTCGCAGCTATGGCAACGGCGAGACCCACGAGAGATTCCAGTTCCTTTACTCGACGACAGGAACGGATGTGGAGGACTTTACCCGTCTGCAGACGGTAAGTTCCGTGCCTGTGGCATGGACGAAATATAGCTTTGACGTGCCCGAAGGCACACGATATTTCGCGATACGATGCACGTCGATCGACGCATTCATGCTCTTTGTCGATGATATCACCTATATCCCCGCCAACGGCTCGAACCTGCAGCTCAGCGGATATAACCTCTACGTAGATGGAGTCAGGACCAATGCGGAACCCTTGAAAGCCACTGCATTCACTGATTCCGGAGCCACTGCCGGGAAAGATGACACCCGTTACAGTGTAAGTGCCGTCTATACCCGTGGAGAATCCAAAGCCATGCATGCGACAGTCGAAACTTCCGGAGCAGAGGGAGTGTCAGGCAATGTCCGTGTCGAAGGCGGCAAGGGCCATATAAATGTTCTCGGAGACGGTCTTGCCGTTACAGTCTGGAGTGCCGACGGCATGAAAGTCTATGGCGGACTTGTAAACGGATATGAATCCATCCCTGCGGAGCCCGGCGTATACGTGGTACGCTACGGCAACCGAACCGCGAAAGTGTTTGTAAGATAAGAACACAGCACAATCTACATAATTTAATTTAACAGCAACGGGGCTGCGTCGTGAGACGCGGCCCCGTTTATTTTTCCGGAAATATAACAGTCAGATGAATCCGCGAAGTCAGTGGCGCCAGAAAGAGGGGAGGAAGAGTACAAGATAAGTGAAGATCTCGAGGCGCCCCATGAGCATGACTGCCGTCAGCAACCATTTTACGGCCCCCGGAAGAAGGGCGAACGATCCTTCCGCCCCGGTCACTCCGTAACCGAGACCGTTGCATCCGATGCATGAGCAGACCATGAAGAGAGAATCCGTGAATGAATAGCCGAAAAGAGTTATGATGGCGGTCGCGGCCGACGTGACGAGAAGATAGAGCGCGGTGAACGCGGTCACTTTTGACACAAGACTGTTGTTGAGAGCGCTGCCGTACAGTCTGACCACATACATACGTCTCGGGAATGCGGTGGCTTTTACTTCATTGTTGAGATTCTGCCACAACACCATCAGCCGGTCTACCTTTATGCCTCCTGATGTCGAGCCGGCACAGGAGCCGCACAGCATCAGAAGGATAGTGAGGAACAATGCGAACGGCCCCCATTGTTCGGCCCCCGTTATGGAAAATCCTGTGGAGGTTATCGCGGAGATCACGTGAAACAAAGGATATACCAGCAGATTGTCAATGCTGACGGATTCCTGGCGGATTATGGCGGCGAGGAGCATCATGAGATATGCCGCAACAATGATCCATATGAAAGTCCGTATCACCGCGTTACGGGCCAATCCCTTCAGATCGCCTTTCCACACGTTGAAAAGCAGCAGGAAATTGAGACCTCCTATGAACATCACCCCCGTAAGCACTGTGAGCACATAGTCGGAATGCCAATACATCACACCGTCATTGCGGGTCGAGAAACCACCCGTGGCTATTGCCGTGAATGTATGGCAGACGCTGTCGAAAAAGTCCATTGGCCCGAGCCAGAGCATCACAGTCGAAAGGATGGTGAGAGTGAGATAGACGGCCCATATCGACAGCGCGGTCTGACGTATGCGGGGATGTATCTTGTCGTGGGTTATGCCTGTGGCCTCGGCATTGAACATCGATATGCCGACGGCCTTGTTGAGTTCCGGCAGCAGAGCAAGCATGAACATTATTATTCCGAGTCCTCCGATCCATTGCGACAGGGCACGCCAGAACAGTATGCCGTGAGACATGGCTTCGACATCGCGGATCACACTCGCGCCGGTCGTCGTATATCCCGATATTATCTCGAACATCGCGTCGGTGAAGCCGATAGGGTTCTCGCATGTCATGAACGGGATGATTCCGAACAGACCGAACACCACCCATATGGAGGCTGTTATTATGAATCCCTCGCGAGCTCTTATCGACTCTCTGCGATGGCGCGTGGCGAATATCGCCACTGAACCCGTAATTGCGGCGGCACAGGCGGCTATAAGGAATGACAGCCAGTCCGATTCGCCGTAACAGAGACTTACGGCCATAGGCATAAGCAATATAAGAGCGTCGATCGCCACAAGCCTTCCGATGATATTGACTATCGCGCCAAATCGTAACGATGTTGCCATGACACTGTCGGATTATCTGAAAAGACGTATTACTTTGGAAAGGGATCCCGTCAGAAAGAAGACGACAACATGATCGCCGGGCCGGATGCGAGTGCTTCCCTCCACCATCATTCCCTTGCCGTCGCGTACGAGCCCGGCTATGGTGAGTTCCTGAGGCAGCTTCAGTTCATGGATAGGCCGCGAGATTATACGCGAGCCCTCTTTTGCCACTATGGCAGTGACCTCCGCTTTGTCTGTGGCCAGACATTGAGTCGTGGCGACATCCGAGTCAAGCAGCATGTTCATGACCATGCCTGCGTTGAGCTGCTTCTTGTTCACTATCTTGTCGATATCGAGGCTTTCGGCTTCCTGGACGTATTGGAACTCTTCGATGCGGGCAAGAGTCTTGCTTACTCCGTGTTCACGAGCCACCATGCATCCCACGATATTTGTCTCGGAACTTCCCGTCAGGGCCAGAAAGGTGCCGCATTGTTCTATGCCTTCCTCTTTCATGGTGACGACATCGTTAGAGCGGGCGTTTACTATTATGGCGTCGGGAAAGCGGAAAGCCATTTCGCGGCATCTGTCACGGTCGGGGTCTATTACAGTCACCGATGCCCCGCTTCCGAGCAAAGTAAGCAGATTTTCTGTGACTCTTCCTGCTCCCGTGATCATGATGCGGCCGCTTTTGGTGGATTTGCATCCGCACAGTTCATGCAGACTGTCGATGTATCTGGGCAACGTGGATATATAGAGTGTATCACCTGCGCATATCATGTCCTCGCCACGGGGAATTATCACTTTTTCACCACGCTTGATGGCCGCGACGTGAAAGAATCTCGGCGTCTGTTTCAGTTCGCGGAGTAGCTTCCCGCTCAGAGGATCGCCTTCATGCACCCGCACTCCTACCACAAGAAGTTCGCCGAGGCAAAGACTGAACCAGTCGGTGGCCCAGTTGTGACGTATGAACTGCAGGATGGTTTTGGCAGCCATTTTTTCGGGATAAATGGTCATGTCGACTCCAAGTCTGCTGAAGAGCGATGTCATGTCCGGTCTCGATAATTCGGGATTATCGACACGGGCGATGCACTTACGCGCTCCGATACCCTTTGCGATCTCGCACGCTATGATATTTTTGTTTTCGTCAGGTGTGACGGCTACAAAAAGATCAGTGTCGGCCGCGCCGCATTCCTTCAGATCGTGGGCCGAGACGGGGTTTCCGCAATAGGTCTGGAAATTGAACGAGGCGTCGAGTTCCTGAAGAAACTCGCGGTCCGAGCCCATCAGTATGACATCCTGATTCTCTACCGACAGCATCTCGGCGAGATGGGTGCCTGTTTCTCCATGTCCGGCTATAAGTATTTTCATTTTGGACTTTCTTCTGTTTTCGGATCGAAGCTGTTGATAAGATCAACGACTCTGCGGGCTTCCTCGGCGGTCATGACCGGCGATATGGGAAGGGATAGCTCCCGGTCGTGTATCGACTCGGTGACAGGAAGCGACAACGAGGCCCAGTCTTTATAACATTCCTGACGGTGAGGGGGAACAGGGTAGTGGATAAGAGTCTGTACTCCGTTTTTCTTAAGGTACGACTGCAGGCTGTCTCTGTGATCGGTCAAAACGGGGAATATGTGATATACATTGTCGACAGGAGCTTTCTTGGCGGGATCTTGTGAGAAATACAGATCCTTGCCTGGCAAGACCACTTCCGGATTGGTTATTCCGTTAAAATAGATACGGGCTATCTGTCGTCTCTTCTCGTTGTCTTCATCGAGATACGTGAGTTTGACATCGAGGACAGCGGCCTGTATCTCGTCAAGGCGAGAGTTGCGCCCCTGGTATCTGAATATATACTTCTCCGATGAACCGTAATTGGCAAGCGTCCGTATGGCCTCGGCAAGTTCGGGATCGGAAGTAGTGACGGCACCCCCGTCGCCGAGTGCGCCGAGATTCTTGCCCGGATAGAAACTGTGGGCGGCAGCGATACCAAGACTTCCGGTGCGTCGGTCTCTGTAGAGGCATCCGTGTGCCTGTGCGTTGTCTTCTATAAGGAGAAGATCATGTCTTTTGCATATTTCGGCGATACGCTCATTGTATGCGCATCGACCGTAAAGATGCACAATGAGAATGGCTTTTGTACGTGGTGTGATGGATTGTCCGATCAGGTCCGGATCAATCTGAAGTGATTCTCGGTCGGGCTCCACGAGTACGGGGACAAGGCCGTTTTCCGTGATCGACAGTATGGAAGCTATGTAGGTATTGGCAGGCACTATCACCTCGTCGCCGGGTTTAAGGCGTTTCAGTTCAATCAATGCTCTGAATATCAGGATAAGGGCATCAAGACCGTTGGCGCATCCTACGGCATGGCCGGTTCCGATGAATTCTGCGAAATCCCGTTCGAAATTTTTATTCTCTTCTCCCTGAAGATACCATCCGGAATTTACGACACGCAGTGTCGCCTTCTCGATCTCTTCTCTGTGAGATTCCGTAACTTTCTTCAGATCCAGAAACTTTATCATATCCATGCCCTGATATTCTTTTTGATTTTAATATACTATTTAACAAATTAACGCAGGGTTTGCTTCGTGTGTGATATTCCCCATACAAATGTAACGCTTTTTGCCTTGATATGCAAATAGAATAACTGTATCCAAAATACTCTAGCATACTCGGGAGGATTTTATTAACTTTGACCAATTCATTGTCATTAGTAGTTCATAGGATATATATCTTCCTGTTATATACAATAGCAAAAATTATGATTAGGATTCCTCGAAAGTATTATTTATTGACTTCATACGCGATTATTTACATAAGCATGATTCTTATATCTTCATGTAGCCGTGAAGAAGAACCTAATACTTATCCTCGTACAGAAGACACTTACATCATAACATTTGCTGGAGATCGTGACAAATTCAAAGGCGTCCTACAGGCCTCAACTATCTCCGAAATATGCTTGCTCAGTTCATCTTCATTCGAAAATAAGTCATACAACCAATTTTCTGATTCCAAATTTGAGGAAGTATATGAATTGAAGTTGCAGTCAATAGATGTTGGACAGCCTAAGACGGTATTAATACATTGTGCTGCCCTCTGTTTTTCAGATGACAATCTATCGATGGAGTGTGTCATATATAAATTAGCCTACGATGGATTTGTAGTGATTAAGGATAAGGTATTTAGCTCATATCCAAAGGGTAGTCATCCGTCATCTGATGAATATTCCTTTACAATTGAATTATAATCAAAAAACTTATTTTCCAATTCTTTATTGAAAAATAAGTTTTTAGGGAGGTATAGGAACGCCTTTCTATATTTGCAACTATATAAAAGTCCGCCGAATGACATGTCTGGTCTCGGCGGACTTATCTGTATTTGTATTGATCAGCAGAGGAGGATCTCGAGGATATAGACGCCGGCTCCGGCGAGGTATCCGAGTAATGCCGCGATCGAGAAGTGCTTCAGATACCATCCGAAGTTTATTTTCTCAAGTCCCATGGCTATGACGCCTGCCGCCGAACCGATGATGAGCAGACTGCCTCCTACTCCGGCGCAATAGCTGAGGAATTCCCAGAAAATACCGTCCTGTACAAAATTGGCCGCATAGCCTACGGCAGTGACGTCTTCAAGAGGATACATGCCCATGACTCCTGCCACAAGAGGCACGTTGTCGAAAATAGAGGACATGATGCCGAGGAGTATGTTGATGATGTACACATTGTGGACTTCGGTATCAAGCCAGTTGGCTGTAGCTGCCAACACACCTGTGGCCTCAAGCACCGCCACAGCAAGAAGAATACCGAGGAAGAAAAGAATCGAAGGCATGTCGATTCTGGCTATGACCTGTGGAAGACGGTGCTGTTTGCGGCGTTCGATTCTTTTGCCGTTATAGAATATTTCCGTGTATAGCCACAGCGCGCCAAGCACGAACAGCATTCCGACAAACGGAGGAAGATGGGTTATGCTTTTGAATACCGGCACGAAAAGAAGTCCTCCTACTCCGAGACAGAAAATAGTCATTCTTTCCGCGTTCGACATGCCGTGAGTCTGGTCTTCGACAGGATGTTCGAACGGAGGAATAGTGCCTTTGAGCGAACGGCTTATTATAAGCAGAGGCACCACCATTGCTACGATTGAAGGCAGAAGAACACGTTCGATAAGAGCGAGAGCCGTGACATTGCCTTTCACCCATAGCATGATTGTAGTGACATCACCGATCGGGCTCCATGCTCCTCCCGTATTGGCCGCTATGACTATCATGCCGGCATAGAGCCACCGTTCATGCTGGTCCTCGATGATCTTTCGAAGCAGAAGCACCATGACGATCGTGGTGGTCATGTTGTCGAGAACTGCGGAGAAGATGAAAGTAACGGCGCATATCACCCAAAGCAACGTGCGTTTGTTGCGTGTGGTGATCCGGCTTGTGATGACAGTGAAGCCGCCGTGTATGTCCACAAGCTCTACAATCGTCATTGCGCCGATCAGAAAGAAGAGAGTCTGTGTCACATCGCCGAGCGATTCCACAAGTCTTACGTCAGTGACATAGCTCAGAGCCTGTTTGTGCAGACTTGCATTCGCAAGCATAGGATGCGAATCGACATAAGCCTTGAAGGCATCCGGCTCAAGCATCGGAACTATGTATTCCGCGCCAAGAGCGTAAATGACCCACAGCAGCATACCCAGCATCAGGGCCGTGGCGGTCTTGTCGACCTTGAGAGGGTGTTCGAGGGCTATCGCGAGATAGCCGATGAAAAAGAGTACGATCAGAGTGGTGATCATGGAGATTTAGGTATAGTTAAAAGGTTAAAGATTAAAAATAATTTCCTGAAATCGTTCTGAGCCTACAAGATTAGATTAATTATATGATAAGCGGTTTTAATATTAGGCAAGCCATGCAGACTGTCGGCTGCATGACTTGTCCGATCGTGTTTTCTTGGTCTTATTTCTTTCTTTTCTTTTTCCCTGAAGAGGTCTTTGAGGAAGACTTTTTGGATTTGCCTTTTACTGTCGAGCTTTTTGACTTTTTGGATTTGCCGCTTTTCGACACAGAGCCTTTCCTCGGCAATTTGAGCGCGTCGCCCGGGTGAAGTTCATCACCAGTCATATTGTTGGCCTTTTTCAGTTCAGCGACAGTCGTACCATATTTTTTTGCGATTACTGTCAGGTTTTCTCCGCTCTTGACATTGTGGGTCACCGGAGTCTTGGGCTCAGTTTTCTTCTTGGCGGTGCCGGTCTTGGAACCGCTCTTTGAAGAGCCTGATGCTGTTGCTGTCTGTTTTTTCGCGGAGTCTTTCTTCCAGGAATTCTCCTGACGCGGAGCCTGTGTCTGCTGTCTCGAAGGCGCTGTTTCTTTCGCACCGGAGGCGTCCGCGATGGCGGCGGTAGTGGTTATGCGCAACATCTGTCCCGTACGTAGAGAATTACGGGTCATGTTGTTCCACGATTTGATATCTTCAGGAGTTACCTTATATTTATCTGAGATCGATGCCAGCGTTTCGCCGGGTTCGACTTTGTGGGAAATTGTCTTAGTGCTTTCCGGAGAGTTGGTGACGCGTCTCACAGGAGCCGGTTCTTCAGCGGCAGATTGTTCGAGAGGAGTGTCATCTTCTACTGCCTCTTCGCTTTCTATGACTTGCGCGAGGCGTTCATCGGGCTGCTCTCCGGGCTGTGCTTCAGTGCGCTGTGCGTATTTATCGGCATCATAAGCAAGAATGTCGTTCTCGCTCATGATGTAGGCATGTACCTGCTGGGAGGGGAGGACGAGAGTATATTGACGGTCGGGACGGCCGGGAATCAGGTCGGATCTGAATTGAGGATTCAACACGCGTAGCTCATCGACAGGAATGTCAAGAACCTTCGAGATCTGGTTGAAATGGACCCGGTCGGAGATCATGAGCGTATCCGTGACAAGCGGTTTCGTGGCAAGCACCGGGCTAATGTTGTGATAGGGATAATAGTTCATCACGTAGTTCGCTGCTATGAACATCGGGACATATCCGCGGGTCTCGGCCGGAAGAAAATAATAGATGGACCAGAAATCGTGTTGTGCGGGATCTCCTCCGGCGCGTCTGATAGCTTTGTTGACTGTGCCGGGACCGCAGTTATATGCAGCTATGGCGAGTGTCCAGTCATTATATGTGTCGTGGAGGTCTTTAAGATATTTGGCAGCCTTTTTTGAAGACAGGTAAGGGTCTCTTCTCTCGTCTACGAGAGATGATATCTCGAGATCAAGACCTTTGCCGGTGGCGAGCATGAACTGCCAGAGACCTGTGGCACCGTGTTTCGACACCGCGTTGGGATTGAGGCCGGATTCGATCACCGGAAGATACTTGAGTTCGAGGGGAAGTCCCGCTTCCTCCAGTGCCTGTTCGAAAATAGGCATATAGTAGAGACTGAGACCAAGCATCGTGGCTACGGCCGGTCTGCTTTTGGCCGTATATCGGTCGATATAGCTGCGTACGATCTGATTGAACGGCATTTCAATCACCGTGTTCAGCTTTGACAGACGATCACGGATCGTGGCATCGGAAACGTTCACATCGCCCTGCCGTTTGTAGCGGTCATCGGTGGCAGTATAATTCTTGAGATACCATCCTTCGAGCATTTTCTGTGTATCCAGCTCATAACTTTCCGGAAATACGATGTTGGAGTCGGTGATGTCGGTTTTTATATCAAGAACGTTTCTGGCTTTGTCCGCGTCAGCCGTGGCCGGGGCGAGAATTGCCATTGCCGCGACGAGTGCGATATGTAGAATTCGTTTTGTCATGATCTTATATGTTCGGTTTTGAGTCCTGTTTCAGATTATGTTGAAGTCAGAATGTGAAAGCCCAGTTTATTCCTACGGCCGGTTTCCCGGATCGGCCGGGCTGCTCCATTAGAGTCGGCGACCAGTCGAGAGAAAGATCCGGGCTGACATCGAAGTGAGTCAGCGAGGCGTCCACATATGCGTCGAGCATGCATAGGGCATAGAGTGCCACCAGACCGATTATGCACAGGTCTCTGTTGCGCCGGGCATAGTCCTTCCTGCTTTTGAAAGTCTGTTCGAGCCAGGTCTTGTCCAGATCGCTTTCTTTGACTGTCGGCGGGAAGAAATCCATATATGATTTGGTCTGTGGGTCATTGTCAAGCAGATCCCTGTATCCCTGCATATAGTCCTGATACTGCCCGTTGTTCCAGTTTGTGGCGTAGCCCAGACCCATGAATCCGCCTATCACGATAGGCAGTTTCCAGTAGCGTCGGTTATAAATCTGTCCGAGACCCGGGCACAGAGCCGACAGCCATACCGCACGTGTGGGAGAGGGATTGAACGGCACTTTGCCGTTTTCATCATAAGCGTAGTCGTCGGCACGGACTTCTGTCGGAGGAATGGAATCCGCCGGGAGAGCTATCTCCGCGTCGAGATAGACTGTCGAATCGTTGGGGAGAGGATCGGTGTCGGTAAATTTTATTTCCTGAGGTTCGGAAGTGTTCGAGGCCTGACAGTCCGGAGTAAGGTAGCCCGAAGGAAACGAAAGGATCAGGCATAACATGAGTGCCAGCACCTTCTCGGGGAAAGTGCTGCCTGCTGATGTTTCTGATCGTTTCGGTCTGTTCATATCTTTGTTATGTTGTGGAAGTCGTGTGGGTGACGTGATTTATTCCAAAGCCTTGATCAGACGGTGAAGTTCATCGTCGGAAGCAAATTTTATGGTGATGGATCCGCGTCCGGAAGCATTGCGGGTGAATTTCACCGGCGTGTTGAAGCGTTGGGACAATTGTTCGGCGAAACCGGAATAAATGTCGGCGGGTGCAGGCTGCTCCGTTTTTGGTTCTTTTTTGTTGTCGGCCGATTCTCTGGCGAGACGTTCCACCGCACGTACCGAAAGCCCCTCTTTGAGGATTCTTTTATACAGTTTCAGCTGATCCTTGGGATCGGCTACGGCAAGTATGGCACGGGCGTGACCCATGTCGATAAGTCTGTCGCGAAGTCCGAGCTGGATCTCGGCGGGAAGTTTCAGAAGACGCAGATGGTTGGCGATCGTGGCCCGTTTCTTGCCGAGGCGTTCGGATAGACGCTCCTGTGTGAGACTGTAGGAATCTATAAGTTTCTTGAATCCGAGTGCCACCTCTATCGCATTCAGGTCCTCTCGCTGTATATTTTCGATAAGGGCCATCTCTGTCATTTCCGAGTCGGAAGCGGTGCGGACATATGCGGGTACAGACGTGAGTCCCGCACGCGTGGCCGCACGCCAACGGCGCTCGCCTGCTATTATCTGGTAATTGCCGGAATCGGTGAGACGTAGAGTGAGCGGCTGTACAATACCCAATTCCCTGATCGAGGTGGCCAGTTCGTCGAGACTTTCTTCCGAGAATGTGCGTCGAGGCTGGTCGGGATTGGGAACTATGCGGGCTGTGTCTATCTCGGAAATTGCCGAACTTCCGTCGGTGCGGACTTCTCCGAGGCTTATCAGAGAATCAAGGCCGCGTCCCAAAGCGTTTCTTTTCGGTATCATTTTTTCTTCTTGTTGCGTAAACGGAGTTCTTTGGCAAGTTGCGTGTATGCTATAGCGCCGCGGGAGTCGGGATCGTAGAGGATTACGGGAAGCCCGTGGCTCGGAGATTCAGAGAGCTTGATGTTGCGCGGAATAACGGTCGTGAACACCATGTCGCCGAAGTGTCCTTTCAGTTCTTCGAAAATCTGGTTGGCGAGACGCAGACGCGCGTCGTACATGGTCAGGAGGAATCCCTCGATTTCCAGTTGCGGGCGCAAACGGCTCTTTATTATGCGGACTGTGTTGAGGAGCTGGGCAATACCTTCGAGTGCGAAATACTCCGCCTGTACCGGGATAAGGACCGAATCGGCGGCTGTCAGTGCATTGACAGTGATTATGCCGAGTGAGGGACTGCAGTCTATCAGAATGAAATCATACTGGTCTTTGACAGGCTCCAGCGCCCTGGCAAGCATACGCTCGCGGTCGGGCCTGGACATCAGCTCCACTTCCGCTCCCACGAGGTCTATGCGAGAAGGGATGATGTCAAGTCCTTTGACTTGCGTGGGCATTATGGCATCGGCCGCGGGATAACCGTCGATAAGACATTCGTAGATGCTTGCGTCCGAGTCCGTAGGCTCGACTCCGATTCCCGATGTGGCGTTGGCCTGAGGATCGGCGTCGACGAGCAGCACTTTACGCTTGTCAAATGCCAGACACGCTCCCAGATTGAAAGACGTTGTGGTCTTGCCGACGCCCCCCTTCTGATTTGCTATTGCTATTATCTTTCCCATATAGGTAAATTATTTCGCAAAAATAAACAAAAAAAGCCGATTATCCGAATGTTCCACGACAAAAACGCGGCATCTTAAGAAAGTTTAAGACGCCGCGTCCTTTCAATAATTGAGATTTTATACGGTTCGCGTTGCAGGGGACGTGTCAGACAGCTTATCTGACGATTATTTTATTTGTTGTCGTCCCCGATTTGATTATGTATATACCTGCGGGAAGATCGGGTCTCGGTTGTCCGGCAGCCTTGCCGACACATCTGACACCCTGCAATGTGAAGTATTCGCAGTACGATCCGATTTCTTCAAGGTTAGGATCATCGGTTACACTGTCTATTGCGGATGCCCGGAAATCCTCTGTCGGTGCGAACCCGAGAGCTTTCCCGCTGTCTGTATAGAGGAAAGAATAACTTGCGGTTGCACCCAACGGCGTCGCTACAGTCTTGAATTCCGCATCCTCGTCGGCAACAGTGGTGTAAACCGGTGTCATGTCATATTGTCCGGGTTGCAATTGCGGAAGTTCAAATTCAAGTGAATTGAACCCGTACATCACAGGTAATTCCTCGAATTGGAATATAACGTATTCCGGCTCGGTGTTCTCGTTGATCCTGTCAGTGAATCTGACTCCTATGTACCCGGTTTCAATCTCGCCCGGTCCGGCGTTATAGAGCATGCTTGTTATCTTTACAATGCCTGTCTTACGGGTGTATTGGGCTGTAAGGCCGTTGCATACCATGATAGGGGACCAGACTGAATCGCCTGTACGGTCAGGACGGATATTGACAATTATATCCTGCATATAATTGAATCCTGAGTCCGCGCCACCGATGCCCTGGTTTATGGGATCCAACGCGTCAAGCAGGAAATATCCGTCGCTCATGCCTCCCCAGCCCCAGTTGAAATGGAAATATCCCTCTCCTTCGTAGCCGTCGCATACGAAAGAATGACCTCCTATGTTCGCCTGGCCGTCATAGATGACCGGGCCATCCTCTTTGAGTGAGTTGTAGATGATCTCTTCCCAGTCTTCGAGCGTGTAAAAATCGCGCTGTAGATATCGCAACGAGCGGTCATATCTGAAGTATTCTCCAAGAGACTGTGCTATACGCATGGAAACAGCTCCGGATGCTTCCGGACTGTAGCCCATGTTGACGGAATAGCCGGCCGCCTGCATAAGCAGTGCGACGGCGTCCTGCTGCTCCTCGGTGGCATCTATTCTCATAACCGTGCCGTCGAATACATTCAGATATTCGTCGAGCATCTGGCTCCAATTGAATTTCTGGGATGAAAAATCCATAGAAAGAGTCTGCCCCTCCCATGAATATTCATTGTAGCCTTCACCTGTCTCCGGCCAATTATGATATTTCATCACTTGCGCCATGGCTGTCGCCACGCATCCTGTCACGGATCTGCGGTCATCTACTGTCGGACAGAACTTATTGTAGGGATAGCTCTGGTTCCAGCGCGTGTCGCAGAGTGGTCCGATCGGTTCGCGGTCTGCCTGCTCGCGGCGTGGCCGCACGTTGTCGGGATGTTCCGCAGCATATGCTACCTGACGGGCCATATAGTCGACCCAATATCCGAACCCGGGGGCAAATTCTCCGGTTTCATCGCATATTTCGGCTTTCCCATATCCGAGAACAGCGGGCAGCACGTCATCTGCGGGAGTCATAAGAAAGCCGTCGGCGGATGGAGACTCAAACAGATAGACCGCATTGCGCCCGTCAGTCTTGCAGGTGTGCCTGAGGGTATAGCCTCCGGCTTTTGCTCCAAGTCTGGCGGCAGAGGTGGTCACGGCCCGCGAGAGTGCTTCGTCAGGCGAGACAGGAGCCGCCATGGTATCCGCTCCCGTAG
>ERZ860264.1526-NODE-1526-length-15518-cov-4.400828_pt1 | contig 15518 bp, 14 predicted proteins | sample MGYA00509980_ERZ860264 | MGnify/ENA primary metagenome ERZ860264 (study PRJEB30046, sample SAMN00715212) | human gut metagenome | study: EMG produced TPA metagenomics assembly of the A metagenome-wide association study of gut microbiota in type 2... | reverse complement strand
TATCAGCAGTTAATGGTGCGCGGCATTGCAGATGGTATTGATGCGTATTTTGGAAGATAATGGAGATTAATGTGAAAAATAACTCTGATTTAAAAGAATTCCAGAACAGAATTGGTTATCATTTTAATGATGAAAAGTATTTGAAAACAGCACTTACACACAGTTCATTTGCTAATGAAGTCAAGATGAGAAAAGTAAACGATAACGAGAGACTTGAATTTCTTGGAGATGCGGTTCTTGAGCTTACCTCAAGCGATTACATATATAAAAACCATTCCGAGATGAATGAAGGCTCTATGACAAGACTCAGAGCAAGTATAGTATGTGAGCCTACACTTGCACTCTGTGCGAGGGCATTCGGATTAGATGAGTTTATAATGCTTGGAAAAGGTGAGGAACTTACCGGAGGACGCAAGCGTGATTCAATAGTTTCAGATGCATGTGAGGCTGTAATTGGTGCGATTTATCTTGACGGTGGTTTTGCTAGTGCAAAAGAATTTATCACGAAGTTCATATTAAATGATCTTGATAATAAAAAACTCTTTTATGATAGCAAAACTATTTTACAGGAAGTTGTCCAGGCAGCTCATAAAGAAGTGGTATATGAGATAATTGATGAGACTGGTCCTGAACATGATAAGAACTTTATTGCAAAAGCTTATGTTGAAGGTATGTTTGAAGTAACGGCAAACGGACATACAAAAAAACATGCCGAACAGAGAGCTGCATATGAAGCACTCGTATATCTTAAGAAGCATGGACAGGCATAATGTAATTAATGGAAAAGGAATAATAAATAAAATATGTATTTAAAGAGTATAGAGGTTCAGGGGTTTAAGTCCTTTGCTAACAAGATAGTGTTTGATTTCCATAACGGAATTACAGGTATTGTAGGACCGAATGGCTCTGGTAAAAGTAATGTTGCCGATGCAGTAAGATGGGTTCTTGGTGAACAGAGTGCCAAACAGCTGCGTGGTGCTAAAATGGAAGATGTTATATTTGCTGGTACTCAGAACAGAAAGCCGGTTGGTTTTGCATATGTTGCTATAACTCTTGACAACAGTGATCATGCATTGCCTGTAGAATACGATGAAGTAACTGTGTCAAGAAGAGTTTACCGCTCTGGTGAAAGTGAATATAAGATTAATGGACATTCCTGCAGACTTAGAGATGTCACAGAAATGTTTTATGATACAGGTATTGGTAAAGAAGGTTATTCTATTATAGGACAGGGTCAGATAGATAAGATTCTTAGCGGAAAACCAGATGAGAGAAGAGAGCTTTTTGATGAGGCGGCTGGTATTGTTAAGTTTAAGAGACGAAAGTCAGCTGCGATAAAGAAGCTTGAAAATGAAAGAAGTAATCTTGTCAGAGTTAACGATATTTTGTCCGAACTTGAGAAACAGGTTGGTCCATTAAAGCAACAGTCAGAAAAAGCAAAGGAATATCTTAACTATAAAACAGATCTTAAAAAATATGATGTTAATGCATTTTTACTTGAAACTGACAGAATAAGGAAGGAAACGGCAGAGCTTAATGGCAGACTGAAAATAGTAGATGATGATTTAGAAGATTCTAAATCTGAATATGATAATACAAAATCTGAATATGAATCAGCAGAAAATCAGCTTAATGATATTAATACCCAGATAGACGAAAACAGTCAGACTGTATCAGCTCTGGAACTTGAAAACCAAAAGCTTCAGGGAGAGATAAATGTATTTACAGAACAGATAAAGACATTTAACGCTAATAAGCAGCTTCATTCTGAAAGATTACTGGACATTGAAAAGGACAAGCAGAATAAGAATAACTCAGTTAAAGAGCTGAGGGAGCAGTATAATGACCTTAACACAGAACTTTCAGAGTATAATGATAAGTTAGCGGCTATTAATGATACAGCTAAGGCTCTTAACGCTGAGATTGAAGGAATATCTGGACAGATTGATAATCGTCAGAACAGCATCTATGATAACCTGACAGAGCAGTCTACTATCAAGGCTGAAAATCAGAAGTTTGTTACTATGCTTGAACAGCTGGAAATTAAAAAATCTGAGCTTACAAGTCATATTATCAAAGGCAAGAGTGATGAAAGTGCACAGAAACAGGTTATTAAGTCTCTTACAGCAGAGCTTGATAATGCTGTTGGAAAGCTTGAAGATATTAATAATTCGATCGAAGAAAGTAACACGTCAGTAACACAGCTGAAAGCTGAAATCGCTGAAAAGAATAGTGAACTTGATAAGCTGACACAAAACTACCATAGAGAAAAGTCACGTCTTGAATCTTTAATAAATATTACAGAAAGATATGATGGTTATGGTAACAGCATAAAAAAAATCATGGAATTAAAGGATAGCAATCCTGGTATTCTTGGTGTTATTGCTGATATAGTAAAGGTTGAGAAACAGTATGAAACAGCTATAGAAACTGCACTTGGAGGAACAATCCAGAATATAGTTACAGATAAAGAAGCTACAGCAAAAGAACTTATAGGTTATCTAAAACAGAATAAGCTTGGACGTGCTACATTTTTACCTTTGAACGCCATACATGCCAGAAATACGTTAGAAAATGAAGCGTGTATAAATGAAAAAGGTGTTATAGGTGTGGCAAGTAACCTTGTACGTGTTTCTTTCGAGTATGAAGGACTTGCTAAGTATCTTCTTGGACGTATTCTTGTTGTTGATAATATTGATAATGCACTTCTGATTGCTAAAAAATATAAATATACGCTAAGAATTGTAACACTTGAAGGTGAGCAGTTAAACCCAGGTGGTTCAATGACTGGTGGTGCATTTAGAAATTCCAGCAATCTTCTTGGACGTAGAAGAGAAATAGAAGAATTAAAACAGTCTGTATCTAATACTAATAAACAGATAACACAAGAGAAGGCAGCTGTTGCTGATTTAAGGAATCAGGTTGCAAAGTACCGCGAGGCACTTGATTCTTATAATAAGCTGTTAAGAGAAACTCATATCAGAAAGAATACTATAGACGTTAATCTTAAGCAGGCAGATCTTAAGCTGTCAGAGATTATTGCTTCATATGGTGATGATATAAAAGAACAGGCATCTATTGATTCTGAAATCTTAAAGATAAGTGAAAGTAGGAATCAGGTCAGTGGTAATCTTAATCTGCTTGACAATCAGAACGAGGCAGCCAGAAAAGAGATAGAGAATCTTGGCAAAACTCTTGAAGCAAAAAAATCAGAGGAAGCAGCTGTTGCACTGAAAATAGAGAATCTGAAAATATCACATTCATCTATAGAGCAGAAAGTCTCATTTATCAATGAGAATATAGAAAGACTATGTAAAGAGCTGGATAATCTTGAAGAAGAAAAAACTTCTATACAGGAAAAGATAGGTGAAACAAAAGAACTTGTATCAGCTAAGCAGGCTGATATTGAGCTTGTTAAGAATTCTATAGAACAGTCCGAAAGAAAAATAACAGCTATAGGTGAAAAACTTGAAGATTTAAGAGCAGCCAAAGGAAAGGTTAATGCAAGTCATAAAGAGTTCTTTAAGAAACGTGAAGAATTAAATGAAAAAATAATTCTTCTTGAAAAAGATAGTATGAGACTTCATAACCAGTATGACAGACTTGAAGAATCTTATGACTCACTTGTAGATTATATGTGGAATGAATATGAGCTTACATATAGTTATGCTCTCGAGTTAAAGAGCGATGAGCTTAATAATATTAACGATATAAGAAAGCAGATTAACATATTAAAAGCTGCAATCAAGAAACTTGGAGATGTCAATGTAAATGCTATCGAAGAATATAAGTCAGTAAGTGAAAGATATGAATTCATGAAGACACAGCATGATGATATGATTGAAGCAGAAGAATCACTTATGAAGGTTATTGAAGAACTTGATGAAGGCATGAGGGCGCAGTTTACTGCTAAGTTTGAAGAAATAAAGGTTGAATTTGACAAAGTGTTCAAGGAACTTTTTGGTGGAGGCAGAGGAACAATAGAGCTTGTAGAAGGAGAAGATATTCTTGAAGCCGGTATACTTATAATATCCCAGCCACCTGGAAAGAAACTTCAGAATATGATGCAGTTATCGGGTGGAGAAAAAGCGCTTACCGCTATTGCACTTCTTTTTGCAATACAGAATCTAAAACCTTCTCCATTCTGTCTTCTTGATGAAATAGAAGCGGCACTTGATGATTCAAATGTTGGAAGATATGCTAATTATCTTCATAAGCTGACAAAACATACACAGTTTATTGTTATCACTCACAGACGTGGTACAATGTCAGCAGCTGACAGATTGTATGGTATAACCATGCAGGAAAAGGGTGTATCTACTCTTGTATCGGTTGATCTTATAGAAAATGATCTTAATGACAGGAAAAAAGAATCGTAGAAAATATATTGATTAAGAAAGAGAGGCTGTATATGGGACTTTTTAGTAAATTAAAAGAGGGTCTTACAAAGACACGTAATAATATAGTGTCAGGTATTGATAATATATTTAGTGGTTTTTCTTCAATAGATGATGATTTTTATGAAGAACTTGAAGAAACACTTATTATGGGAGATATCGGTGTAAGAGCAACAGACGAAATTATAGAAGAATTAAAATCTAAGGTTAAAGAAAACAAGATTAAGGATCCTAAGGATTGCAAGCAGTTACTTATTGACACAATCCGTGAAAAGATGAATCTTGGTCCTAATGCATATGACTTTGAGAATCAGAAGTCAATAGTCATGCTTATAGGTGTTAATGGTGTTGGTAAAACAACATCAGTAGGTAAGCTTGCGGGACATTTAAAGGCGCAGAATAAAAAGGTTATCATGGCTGCAGCTGATACCTTCAGAGCAGCAGCTATAGAACAGCTTACAGAATGGTCTAACAGAGTCGGAGTAGATATTATTGCTCAAAGCGAAGGCTCTGACCCTGCCGCCGTTATATATGATTCAATAGCAGCTGCAAAGGCAAGACATGCAGATGTTCTGTTGTGTGATACAGCAGGAAGACTTCAGAACAAAAAGAATCTTATGGAAGAGTTAAGAAAGATAGACCGTGTTATAGAAAGAGAATATGCAGATGCTTACAGGGAAAATCTTATTGTGCTTGATGCAACAACAGGACAGAATGCTCTTTCACAGCTAAGAGAATTCAATGACGTAACAAACATAACAGGTATCATCCTTACTAAGATGGATGGTACAGCTAAAGGTGGCATTGCAGTTGCTATCCAGGCTGAATTCGGGATACCAGTTAAGTATGTTGGTGTTGGTGAAAAGGTTGAAGATCTCCAGAAGTTTGATTCTGATACATTTGTTAATGCATTATTTGATGTTGAGATAGATGATGAAGATGAAGATCAGAAATAATATCATCAAATTATTTATTAAATATTATATAAAAAACTTGAATGATTACGGTAATAGGAATAATATATAAAATGTCAGAATTTTATTTTGACATTCATATCATTTTATAAAATTCAGGAAAGGAAAGTACTGTCGTGGTATAATGGGATTTTTAGTATATATAGAATAATGTGTTGTTTTATGCATTTGTATGATATACATTTATTGCGATAGCACTATATAAGTAATAATGGAAGAATTAACACTTAAGAAATTCGAAGAAGCTGCTGAAAAGGTAAAGGAAGCCACACTTCCAACTAATCTTGTATACAGCGAATATTTTAGTAACCAGACAGGCAACAAAGTATATTTAAAGCCTGAAAATATGCAGTACACAGGTGCTTATAAGGTTCGAGGAGCTTATTATAAGATAAGCACTATGTCAGAAGAAGCTCGTAAAAAAGGTCTTATAACAGCTTCAGCAGGTAATCATGCACAGGGTGTTGCATTTGCAGCTAAGAAGTATGGTGTTAAGGCAACTGTTGTTATGCCAACAACAACACCTCTTATAAAGGTAAACAGAACAAAAAGTTATGGTGCAGAAGTTGTGTTATATGGTGATGTTTATGATGAAGCGTGCGAGTATGCTCTTAAGTTAGCTGAAGAAAAAGGACTTACTTTTGTTCATCCTTTTGATGACCTTGATGTTGCAACAGGTCAGGGTTCTATCGCTATGGAGATTATAAAAGAGCTTCCAACAGTAGATTACATACTTGTACCAGTAGGTGGCGGCGGACTTGCCACAGGTGTTTCTACACTTGCCAAGCTTCTTAATCCTAATATAAAGGTTATTGGTGTTGAGCCAGCAGGTGCTAACTGTCTTCAGGCTTCTATAAAGGCTGGAAAGGTAACAACACTTCCAACTGTAAGCACTATTGCTGATGGTACAGCTGTTAAGACTCCTGGAAGCAAGCTGTTCCCATACCTTCAGAAGAATCTTGATGATATAATCACAGTTCCGGATGAGGATTTAATCGTATCTTTCCTTGATATGGTAGAGAATCATAAGATGATAGTTGAAAATTCTGGTCTTCTTACAGTTGCAGCATTAAAGCAGATTAAGGATAAAGATAAGAAAATTGTTTCTATCCTTTCAGGTGGTAATATGGATGTCATTACTATGTCATCAGTAGTCCAGCAGGGACTTGTTCAAAGAAGCAGAATCTTTACAGTATCAGTTCTTCTTCCAGATAAGCCAGGTGAACTTGTTAAGGTTGCCAAAATAATTGCTGATGCCAATGGTAACGTAATCAAGCTTGATCACAACCAGTTTGTAAGTATCAACAGAAAGGCAACTGTTGAGTTAAGAATTACAATCGAAGCATTTGGACATGAGCATAAAGAACAGATAGTGTCAGAGCTTGAAAAGAATGGATTAAGACCTAGATTAGTAAAGGTAAACATCTAATAGTGTCTGCTCCTGACATCATTATTTAAATTTTTTAAAAGTGTCAAGTAAAAGTACTTGACACTTTTTTAGTACCATGATATTATACTCAAGGCTTAAGAATATTTATAAGCTGGAAAGTTAAGGTGCATTGTGGAACGTATTGTAGAACAGACATTGTTATATGATTTTTATGGCGAGTTACTTAATGAACATCAGCGGGGTGTTTATGAGGATGCCGTGTTCAATGATTTATCCTTAAGTGAGATTGCAGATGAATATGGAATATCAAGACAGGGTGTTCATGATCTTATAAAAAGAGTATCTAACACACTTGATGGATATGAGGCAAAGCTTCATCTGGTTGAAAAGTTTATGGATACTAAAGCAAAGATTACAAGAATAGACGAGCTTGTTGATGCATATATCAAGGATGAGGATATGAGTTACATCCATGAGATTAAGAAGCTCTCTAAAGAAATTATCGAAGATTATTAATCATACATTGGAGGTCATATATGGCATTTGACAGTCTTTCAGATAAACTTCAGAATATATTTAAGAATCTTCGAGGTAAAGGCCGCCTTTCTGAAGCTGATGTCAAGGCAGCACTCAAGGAAGTCAAGATGGCATTACTTGAAGCTGATGTTAACTTTAAAGTTGTTAAGAACTTTATCAAGTCAGTAGAAGAGCGTGCTATTGGACAGGATGTTATGTCAAGTCTTACACCTGGTCAGATGGTTATAAAGATTGTTAACGAAGAAATGATATCTCTTATGGGTTCTGAAACTACTGAGATTAAGTTGAAATCTGGCAACGAGATAACTATTATTATGATGGCAGGTCTTCAGGGTGCAGGAAAGACAACAACAACAGCAAAGCTTGCAGGTAAGTTTAAGGAAAAAGGTAAAAAGCCTTTACTTGTTGCATGTGATGTATACAGACCAGCTGCTATTGAGCAGTTAACTATAAACGGCAATAAACAGGGAGTTGAAGTGTTCTCTATGGGAACAGGTCATAATCCGGTTGATATTGCCAAGGCATCTATAGCACATGCTAAGGATAATAATTTTAATATTGTTATTCTTGATACTGCTGGTCGTCTTCATGTTGATGAGAATATGATGGAAGAGCTTATCAATATAAAGAATGAAGTTGAAGTTGACCAGACTATACTGGTAGTTGACTCTATGACAGGTCAGGATGCTGTCAATGTTGCCGCTTCATTTAACGAAAAGGTTGGAATTGATGGAGTTATTCTTACTAAGTTAGATGGCGATACAAGGGGTGGTGCTGCACTTTCAATCAAGGCTGTTACAGGAAAGCCTATTCTTTATGTAGGTATGGGCGAAAAATTATCAGATCTTGAGCAGTTTTACCCGGATCGTATGGCATCAAGGATTCTTGGAATGGGAGATGTCCTTACACTTATTGAGAAGGCAGAAGCACAGATTGATGCTGACAAAGCCAAAGAGATGGAAGCTAAGCTTAAGAAAGCAGAGTTTGATTTTGATGATTTCCTTGAGTATATGGGTCAGATAAGAAATATGGGCGGTATAGGTTCTATTATGAGTATGCTTCCAGGCATGGGACTTGGTGGCAACATGAAGAATCTTCAGATGCCTGATGAAGATGAAGCAGAAGCTAATCTTAAAAGAACAGAAGCTATCATACAGTCAATGACAGCTAAGGAAAGAAAGAATCCTGATATTATCAATCCATCAAGAAAAAACAGGATTGCAAGAGGTGCTGGTGTTAATATCAGCGAAGTAAACAGGCTCATCAAGCAGTTTGAACAGATGAAAAAGATGATGAAACAGATGCCTGGTATGATGAAAGGTGCTAAAAAGGGACGTTTTAAATTACCTTTTTAACATATATATTATTATGAAAGATTTACAGGAGGTGAAACAGTAATGGCAGTAAAGATTAGATTAAAGAGATTAGGTGAGAAGAAGTCTCCTTTCTATAGAATTATCGTAGCAGATTCAAGATCTCCAAGAAATGGTAGATTTATTGAAGAAATCGGTACTTATGATCCTAATTACGATCCATGCAAGCTTAACGTTGATGCAGAACTCGCTAAGAAGTGGTTAGCTAACGGAGCTCAGCCTACAGAAGTAGTTGGAAAGCTTTTCAAGATGGCAGGTATCGAAAAATAAGACTAGTGGAGGTATTTAGCTATGAAACAGTTAGTGGAAGTTATCGCTAAAGCACTAGTTGATAATCCGGATGAGGTTGTAGTAACAGAAACACAGAAAGATAAAGCAATTGTCGTAAATTTAAAGGTTGCTTCATCAGATATTGGTAAGGTGATCGGTAAATCCGGAAGAATTGCAAAGTCTATTAGAGCTGTTGTATCTGCAGCCGCATCTAAGACTGATAAAAAGGTCATTGTAGAGATAGACAATTAATGCACTGTTATGAGTCATTATACTTTTTAAGTATAGTGGCTCATTTTTGTTATTAATATTTGCAGTAAAACACCAGATGCATATAGTATCATATTAATACTAGTACATCGTTTTCAAAATAACGTACTAGAAAATATGTTCGACATATGTTAATATAATGATGAAATAAGAAGTATAGGAGAATAATATTATTATGAAACTGATACACTGTGCAGATCTGCATCTGGATTCTGATATGACAAGTAATCTTACTAAAGAAAAAGCAAAAGAACGAAGGACAGAGCTGTTAGTGACATTTCAAAGAATGATTACATATGCAAAGGAAAATGATGTACATCATATTCTTATATCTGGAGATCTGTATGATAAGAAAAACATATCATCTACTGCACGCAATGTTTTTTTAACAGCAGTTACTGATAATCAAGATATTATATTTTATTATCTTAAGGGAAATCATGATGCTGAAAGTCTGTTTATTGGAATGAATAAGATTCCAGATAATTTAAAACTATTTGGTACAGAATGGACGGAATATAAGATTACTTCTGAAAAAGATAACAACAACATAGTTATTAGTGGCATAGAACTTACAGCGGATAATTCCGATATTATATACAATTCTCTTATTCTTGACAATAACTGCTTTAACATAGTCATGCTGCATGGTCAGGAAGCACTGACTAAAAATAGAAATGAATATCAGAGCATATCAATCAGACTTCTTAAGAATAAAGGAATAGACTATCTTGCACTTGGACATGTACACTCATACAAGAAAGAAAAGCTTGATGCAAGGGGGATTTACTGTTATCCAGGCTGCCTTGAAGGCAGGGGTTTTGACGAATGTGGTGAACATGGCTTTGTTGTTATAGAAGTAAACAATAATACACTTACAAGTCACGAAATGATAAAGGCAGCTTCAAGATGCCTGTATGAAATAGACGTAGATATATCAGAATGCCTGAATTCATCTGAAATAATTAATAACATACAGCATGCACTTGATATGAAGCATTATAGCAGTTCAAGTATGATTAAAGTTGTGCTTACAGGTAATATAAATGTAAACTGTGAAAAAAATATAGAATATATTACAATGATGTTTTGTGACAAATATTATTATTTTAAGTTGTATGACCATTCTGGAATAAAAATAGATTATGATAATTTTCTATATGAGAATTCTGTAAAAGGAGAGCTTGTACGGCTTGTGAAAGCTGATGATGCGCTGGATGATGACACTAAAGCTGCTATTATAGCGATTGGAATCAAAGCTTTAACAGGAGAGGAATATATATGAAATTAGTAAGTCTGCATATAGATAATTTTGGCAAATTTAATAACCTTGATATGAGCTTTAATAATGGACTTAATCAGTTGATAGAAGAAAACGGATGGGGGAAAAGTACACTTACTGCATTTATTAAAGTCATGTTTTATGGCTTTGATAATTCCTCTAAAAGAGATTCCTATGAAAATGAAAGAAAACGTTATAAGCCGTGGAATGGCGGAATATATGGCGGTAATATAACATTCTGTCTTGATGATAAACGATATACGATATATAGAACATTTGAAGCAAAAGATAAAGATGATACATTCCGCCTTGTTGACCAAAGAACAATGTTAGTTTCTTTAGATTATAGCTCCAATATTGGATATGAAATCTTTAAAATAGACAGCAGCACATTTAAAAAGACCTTATGTATATACGAAAATAACTGTATAACAGAAAGCACCGGCGATATCGAAGCACTTCTTGGAGATGAACAGTCAGATACAGAGGATATAAATAACTTTGACAAGGTTATTAAAAGCATGGATGATAAGCTTAATGCCTTAAGTCCTGACAGAAAAACAGGGGAACTTTATAAACAGAAGGACAAGCTTAATGAAATACAGGCACAGTTAAAAGAAATGCCAGTATTAGAAGATAGTATAGACACAACTATAAGACATATAAAAGATACAGAAAAACTTATGGAAAAGCTGTCTTTGCAAAAACAGCATATAAAAAAAGAACTGGATAAGGCAAGCTATTACAATGAAATGCAAAGCATTTTAAAGCAATATAATATATATAGCAGACAGCTTGAAGAAAAAAGACAAGCCTATGAAGAAAAGCTTGAAGAATATGGCAGGCTTCCAGATATTAATGATGTTTGTATGAAAATACAATATGCAGACAGTATACTTGATAAATACAGCCAGCTAAAAGAACTAGAGCCTAATAAGACACAGTATGACAGGCTGCATGAACTTAAAGCATCGGTGTCTTGTTATTCGCATCATGAGCTTAAGAAACAGATTGATAACATAAACCATCTGAACACATTAAAGTCTGAGATACAAAGTGAATTATCTGTTGCAGATAAATATAGAAACATTCTTTTAATAGCATCTATAGCAGTCGGTCTGCTTTCTATTATAGTTGGTGCTATAACTGGTACTGGCGTATTGCTGATACCAATAGGAATAATATTAATAATTGCCGGAATAGTGTATAATAAAAATGAAAAAACTGGAAGCAGTAAACATATTCATGCACCTATTAATGAATTAAAAAACGATTATAAAAAGCAGTATTTACTTATAAAAGAATGGCTTGATGCACACGATATTAGTTTTGATCCTGATGTAGTATATACACTGTCAACAATAGATAACAGATTATATGAATATGAAAGAATCGTCCAACAGATAGATAAGTATAATATCCAGTATAAGCAGGCTGGTATAAGTGGATATATCAGGAATATATGCAGCTTTATAGCAAGCTTTGAGAATTATATGCCACAAGAACTGGCTGATATTATAAATGATGATAAAAAGAAGCAGGATATTATACTGCTTATAAAGGAGTGTAATAACTGCCTTTATAAAATGAAGCAGGATATTGAAATAATCGGACATATAAGAAAAGAATATGATGATGCATATAATATATTTAATACATTTGTAAGCCAGCATAATGATATAGATAAAATCATAGAACAAGTATCAGATGCTAATCTTGAACATACTGTAAATGTGTCTATGCTTAACAGCAGGCTGGATGATATAGAAAAAAAACTCAAGCAGCATAACGATAATATAGCTGGATATAGCACACAATTAAGTATATATCAGGATAAACTTGATGAGCTTACAGATAAAAATAATATACTTTCGGAACTTATGGAGGATTATGAAATTCGACTGAAAAAATATAACAATCTCAAGCTGGCAAGAGAATATCTTATAAAGGCTAGAATATCGTTTTCATGTAAATATCAGGTTTCAGTTAAAAATAAATTTAATGAATATATTGATATATGTAACAATACAACGGACATTCACGATAAGTATAGTATTGATATTAATAACAAACTGCTTGCGAATGAATATGGACAGGAAAGAGAGCTTCGTTTTTTTAGTTCGGGTTCAAAGGATATCGCCAGCTTATGTTTAAGACTTTCATTTATTAATGCTATGTATAAGGATGATAAACCATTTATAATCATGGATGATCCTTTTGTTAATATGGATGATAACATCATAAATGGTGCTAAAGCACTTTTAAATATACTATCCGATAGTTATCAGATAATATATTTTACATGTCATCAAAGCAGAATTATCAAAACACGGGATTAGGTCTGAGTGCACCTTGCCACATACCCGCATACATAAATATGTGCACAGAAAAGAGGAATTTTATGAACGAAGATATGTTAAGAGTAGGTGTGATTACATCAACTCACGGAATAAAAGGAGAGGTTAAAGTGTTTCCTACTACAGACGATCCTGCAAGGTTTAAAAAATTAAAAGAATGTGTAATTGCTGGAAAAAGAGGAAATGTAAATGTTACTGTACAGTCAGTAAAGTTTTTTAAACAGTTTGTTATATTGAAATTTAAAGAATTTGATAATATTAATGATATTGAGATTTATACAAAATGCGACCTGCTTGTAACAAGAGATAATGCTGTTAAATGTGAACCGGGTGAATATTTCATATGTGATCTTATCGGACTTACTGTTGTTACAGATGAAGGGAATACTCTTGGAAAGCTTACTGATGTTATAGAAACAGGAGCTAATAATGTGTATGAGGTCACAGCCCCTGGTGGCAGAGTATATTATCTTCCGGTTATTGATGAATGTATACTTGCACATGATCTTGACAATAAAACAGTTACAGTACATGTGTTAAAGGGTCTTCTTGACATTAACTAAAGCAGAATTCACAACGAAATATTTTATTGAAATTAAGATTGCATGTTTTTATTGCATATTTTTATGAAATTAATACTTGCATATTTATTTAGTATATGTTATTCTTATCAAGTTGTGAAAAGAGACAGTCCTCTGTTGTGCAGGTCACATTAAGAATGTCGAAATAATAAGGAGGTCACACATGAATACAATTATTAAGAACATCGAAGATGCTCAGCTTAAGGCTGAAGTACCAGCTTTCAATGTTGGTGATACTGTAAGAGTATCTGCTAAGATTAAGGAAGGAAACCGTGAAAGAATCCAGGTTTTCGAGGGAACAGTATTAAAGAAGCAGGGAACTGGCGTTAGAGCTACATTTACAGTAAGAAAGATTTCTAACGGCGTTGGCGTTGAGAAGACATGGCCATTACATTCACCTATCGTTGAGAAGGTTGAAGTTGTAAGACGCGGTAAGGCTAGAAGAGCTAAGCTTAACTACTTAAGACAGAGAACAGGTAAGGCTGCTAAGGTTAAGGAATTAGTTAGATAATTTTGTTATTCACGGTAAGGGACATTTGAAAAAATGTCCCTTTACTTATATTTAAGCGACAGGAGAGGTCGGAATACCATGAGATTTTTTCAGAGAAGATATCAGGAAAATACCAGACTGCTTAATATATGCAAATATATTGCAGATGTATGTATTGTAATCGTACTGGCTTATGTTCTGGTAACATTTATATGCTGCCGTTCTACAGTTGTGGGTAATTCAATGGAGGAGACACTGTCTAATGATAACACTGTACTTATAAACAGAATATCATATGCATTCAATGGACCGAAGAGATTTGACTGTATAGCCTTTGAACAGGATTCAGTTGATTCCTCAAAGATATACATAAAGAGAGTTATAGGATTACCGGGGGAAACTGTACAGATAAAAGATGGCAGGGTATATATCAATGATTCACAGCTTGATGATTTTGTTGATACATCAATACTTACACCGGGTGTAGCAGCTAATCCGTATAAGCTTGCTGATGATGAATATTTTGTACTTGGAGATAACCGTAATAATAGTGAGGACAGCCGTTTTGCCAGTGTTGGAATGGTTAAACGCAGTAATATTGTAGGAAAAGTATGGATGGTAATAGAACCGTTTGATTCATTTGGTTTTGTTAAATAATGGAGATATATATGGAAGAGAAGAAAAGAGCCATTAACTGGTATCCTGGTCATATGACTAAGGCCAGAAGAATGATGGAAGAAGATATAAAGCTTGTTGACCTTGTTATTGAGATTGTGGATGCAAGAATACCGTTAAGCAGCCGGAATCCGGATATTGATAAGCTAGCTAAAAATAAGGCACGTATTGTATTATTGAATAAATCGGACCTTGCAGATGACACAGTAACGGATGAATGGATAACATATTTTAAAGATAAAGGCTTTTACTGCCTCAAGCTTAACTCAAGACTCAATGTAAGCAACCGTGCAGTTAATAATCTTATAACTGCTGCATGTTCTGCTAAGATTGAAAGAGACAGAGCAAGAGGAATTAAGAACCGTTCCATCAAAGCTATGATTGTTGGAATACCTAATGTTGGTAAATCAACATTTATTAATTCATTCACTGGAAGAAAGAGTGCCAAGACAGGTAATAAGCCGGGTGTTACAAAAGGAAAGCAATGGATAAAGTTAAGCAAAACAGTTGAACTTCTTGATACTCCGGGTATTTTATGGCCAAAGTTTGACAGTGAGCTTGTAGGAAGAAATCTAGCACTTATCGGCTCAATGAATGATGAGGTAATTAATATTGAAGACCTTGCATTCGAGGCTGTGACATTTTTGAAAAATAATTACAGCGGTAATCTGTCAGAAAGATATGGTATTGATGAAGATGAGGAAACGCTTGAAATTATGGATGCAATAGCCGCTAAAAGGGGATGTCTTAAAAGAGGTGCCATGACTGATTATGAAAAGCTTGCCGGAATAATACTTGATGATTTCAGAAGCGGACGCATAGGCAGGATAACACTTGAAAAACCGGGAGAAGAGATATAATGACTAAAAAAGAAGAATCTGCCATGAAGCGTGCTTTGAAGCTTGAGGCTGAAAAGGCGAGG